>Ga0308010_1001752_pt1 | contig 11772 bp, 9 predicted proteins | sample Neamet129_FD_202368 | JGI IMG/M metagenome (GOLD analysis project Ga0308010, IMG submission 202368) | Marine microbial communities from water near the shore, Antarctic Ocean - #129 | ecosystem: Environmental > Aquatic > Marine > Unclassified | place: Southern Ocean | collected 2014-07-24 | reverse complement strand
AATAAACTGACATTTCATCCAAAAGTGAATAAAAATCAATTTTCTCAGAATTATTAGTCTGCTGGATAATTTGATGCAATTTTAGCTGCAACTGATCAAAATGCAATTTTGTTTTCTTCTTCACTTCATGTAATGACTGTGTTCAATTTTATTGAAGAAAAATATATCGTGAGCTGTTACTGGTTCTTATAAACAGGAGTATCCCTTTCCCCTGATCAATGTCATTGATAATTTCTTTGAAAGTATCAATGTTTCTGACAGCTTGACGTTCTGCTTCCTGCACAATCATTCCAGGGAGCAACCCAGATTTTTCTGCCGGGCTTCCAGATTTAACATTACTAATCACAACACCTATCCCAGGCTCAATTCCAAGCTGTTTGGCATTTTCTTCCGAAAGTTCTTCTACTATCATACCCAACAATTCTACCTGTTCGAGAGTTTGAGTCGGCTCCGGCAAGGTTTTCATCCTCCCAATTTTCTTTGGACGTTCATCCAGCTTCAGTTTCAAAAGAACGGTTTTTCCATCCCGGATCAGTTCCATTTCAATTTCAGCGAAAGCCCCGGCGTTTGCAATTTCGTTGCGCAGATGGTTACTGTTTTGGATCAGTTTGTCATTGATTCTGATCACGACATCTCCTTTGCGCATGCCAGCTTTTTGAGCCGGAGTATCCTGCATAATTCCAGTAATCAGGCTACCTTTGGTACTTTTCAGTTTAAAAGCTTTAACCAGATCATGGCTGACATCCTGGATTCCTACTCCCAACCAACCCCTGGAAACAATGCCTTTATCTATCAAGTCCCGCATGATTTTGCGGGCCATATTTATTGGAACCGCAAAACCAATGCCTTGATAGCCCCCGCTTTGACTAAAAATTGCGCTGTTGACTCCGATAATTTCACCCCGCAGACTGACTAAGGGACCTCCGCTATTTCCGGGATTGATGGCAGCATCTGTTTGAATAAAATTTTCATATTCATTGATGCCTACATTGGATCGACCTTTGGCACTGACAATTCCGTAAGTGACTGTCTGGATTAGTCCGAATGGGTTCCCTACTGCAATCACATCTTCACCAACAAGTATATTATCTGAATCTCCCATTGGCAGCACTGGAAGTCCATTACCTTCAATTTTCACAACTGCAATGTCCGACTCAGGATCAGTCCCAACGAGCTTTGCCTTTCTTTCATCACCATTGTAGAGTACGACTAAAATCTCGTCTGCTTCGCCGACAACATGGTGGTTGGTCAGAATGTAGCCCTCTGCATCTATTATTGAACCAGAACCCATACCTTTTTGTCTAAATTCACGGTTTGGATCTTTTCGTTTTTTTGGTTGTTGATTGTTTGGAGGTTGGAGTTCAGGGAAAAAACGCCGAAAAAATTCATCGTTGTAGAGGTCTCTTGGATTGTTGAGAGAACGACCATCAGGACTACGCATAATTTTTTCGACTTTGATATGGACAACAGCTTTTTGAACATTTTGAACAAGAGCTGCACGTGTTTTAGATCCACGAATCATTCGTTCCAAATCATCAGAGGTTTGGGTAAAGGCAGGAGTAACCCAGAAAAATCCAGTGATCATAACCAATGTGAATATCTTGTAATATTTTTGCATTTTTTTTCTCAATAGTTAAAATTTAATTATGATTAATTATTGTTTAGTATATTACTTTAACAATAATTAGTCAATATTTAATTACGTTTTTTTACAATTTTTTAAAAATGTTTTTTTATGAATATTATCATATCGTGCTTTGTTAGTATCTTCCATCGATTTTTTCCTACAAATTGTCTGTAAAATAAAAGAAGTGCTTTTTTTGCTGGACTTATATTGTTCTATGGCTAAATTAGTATTGTATTGTTTTACAGTAATGAACTTTATTATATGGAAACACAATACTTTCTTAGGCAACCTGTTAAAATAATTTGAAAAGGAATAATGAGTGATATACCAAAAGACAATCTCTACACTCGCGACCACGAGTGGATAAGAATAGAGGGCGATAAAGCCGAAATCGGTATTACTGACCATGCACAAAAAGCATTGGGTGACATCGTTTTTGCGGAGCTTCCAGAAATTGAAGCCGAAATTGATGCTGGTGATGAATTCGGTTCGGTTGAATCTGTAAAAGCAGTCTCTTCGCTTTTTATGCCTTTGAGTGGTCGTATAACCGCAGTTAATACTGAGTTGAAGGATAGTCCTGAATTAATTAATGAAGAATGCTATGACGACGGCTGGGTGATACGCATAGAGCTTTCAAATCCAGACGATTCAGCAGAATTGTTATCGCCTGCAGATTACGAAAAATTCTTACTTGACGAAGACGCCTAAACTCTGCGTCCAAATATCCAGAAAGTAAATGAGGAAAAAACATAAAAACATCTTATTCATCACTGCAGATCAGTGGCGTGGTGATTGTCTAGGATGTATTGGACATCCGGCAGTGCAAACACCAAATTTGGATCTCCTGGCCAGACAAGGAGTGCTATTTCGTAAGCACTTTACTCAAACAGTACCTTGCGGGCCATCCAGGGCTTCCTTATACACCGGACTGTACGCAATGAATCACCGTTCAGTAAATAATGGTACTCCTCTGAACAATCGGTTTACGAACATTGCCCGAGAAGTTAGGAAATGTGGTTATGATCCAACATTGTTCGGCTACACTGACACTTCAGCAGACCCTCGAAAATTACATCTGCTGGATCCCTTGCTCAGCACATACGAAGGGATGATTCCCGGAATGAGCAGCGGAGTGACTTTGACGGATAACCAGCTTCCGTGGATTGCTGATTTGATAGCCAAGGGTTATGATCCAACATTGAATCAGTACACAGTTTTTGAACCTATTCTAAACTATCCCGGAGCAAAGGGACGTGGAGCGACATTTGCGCCTCCAGTGTACTCGGATAAAGACAGTAATGTAGCTTTTTTGACAGATGAGTTACTCAAGTGGTTAAGTGTTCGTGAGGACGAAAACTGGTTTGCACATCTTTCATATCTGAGTCCGCATCCTCCCTGGATTGCGCCGGAAAAGTATAACAACATGTATGACTCCTCGGAGATGCCAAAACCAATCCGCAGGGAATCGCTGGAGGAGGAAGGCCGGCAGCATCCTCTTCTCAAAATGCTTCATGAATTAATTCAACGTAGCTTTTTTTTTAACGACAAGCTTATCGAGCCTGCTGCATTGATGAGTGATCTAGATGTTTTGCAGGCACGTGCGACCTATTATGGATTGATGTCCCAAGTTGATCATCATTTGGGAAGAGTTATTAATTATCTAAAAAAGTCAGGTCAATATGACTCTACCCTTATTATTTTCACTAGCGACCACGGAGAACAACTAGGGGATCACTATTCATTTGGTAAGTCCGGTTATTTCGATCAGTCTTATTATATTCCTCTGATCATACGGACTCCAGAAATTGCAAAACAAGCTTCCGAGGAATCTGTGGTGAGAGGAACACAGGTTGAACTATTCACAGAAGCCATTGATGTGATGCCAACGATTCTCGATTGGCTGGAAACAGAAATTCCTGAAGAATGCGATGGCAGATCATTGCTACCTTTTTTGCAGGGCAAAATTCCGGAAAATTGGCGTACAGAAGTTCACTGGGAATATGACTTTCGGGAAATCGGTTCTTTTCAACCAATGATAGAGCAGCAATTAGGATTGTCCCCGGATCAGTGTTCACTTACCGTTTTGCGTGATGAACATTACAAATTCGTACATATGACCGCCTTAAAGCCCCTTTTGTTTGATTTACAGAAGGATCCGGAAGAGTTTATAAACCGTGCCGATGATCCAGGATACCAGGATATAATGTTGAAATATGCTCAGAAAATGCTCTCGTGGCAGATGCTCCATCGAGACCGGACTTTGGTAAATATGAACATGGAGTCCGGCAACCTTGTGAATTGGAAAGGTCCGAGGATTCTGAACAAAGTAGGGGAATGATGCAGAAAAAATTAGTATCAAAAGATATGACCTGTTCAGTAGTTCGTAATGTAATCGATCTTGAAGGTTTGCGCCATCGTGCACAACATCCTCAAGCTGGAGCAGTCATAATTTTTTACGGAGATGTGCGTAACCACAGTCAGCAGCAAGAAGTCTCGTTCCTAGAATATGAAGCACATGAGAGCATGGCCCTGAAACAAATTTCAATGGTAATTGATGAAGCCCGGCAAAAGTGGATACTTCATTCAGTAGAAGTTATTCACCGTCTCGGAAAACTTGCAGTAAAAGACTGTTCGATCGCCATTGCCGTAGCAACTTCTCACCGAGGTGATGCTTATACAGCAAGTCGATATATCATTGATACTATTAAACATTCTGTCCCAATATGGAAAAAAGAACATTTTGTTGACGGTGTTTCTTCATGGAACAAAGGCTGCGAAGCATACAGCGTTATTGAAGAAACTGCTGAACCTCCGCCTGCTGTGAATAACGAGGTCCCATGATGCAACTTCAAGTTATCCGCCAAGACAAATCAAAGCACCCCTTCATGAGGGGAATGCTGGCCCACAAACTAATGCAACGTGGATTATCCTTTGATCAGGCATATCAAATTTCCAAAGATGCAAAATCTTATTTCCAGGAGCAAATTGAAGTTACATCCGACTCATTGATGCAGTCAGTGGATGAGTTGATAGTGTCACGCTACGGTAAAGGACTCCTAAAGACGCTTACCTCGGAACTGTTTCCTTCAGGAAAACAAATCTGTGTTTTTCGTAGAAACGCAAACTCACCATTTTCTAAAGGATTATTAACCCAGTCGATCACAGCAGCGGGAATTAAACCGGAAGAAGCATACAAAATTGCTTTTGATCTGGAAGAAGATTTGATAAAAAAAGACATCATGCGGATCAGCAAAAAGAAATTATTTGAGGAGGTTTTCAGGACTATAAAGAAAAATTATAGTTTCCATCTTGCTGGTTTATATAAATTAGCGAGTCGGATAGATGAACTTGACAGGCCAGTGATAATATATCTCGCTGGTGCTTCCGGTACAGGAAAATCAGTCATGTCCACTTTCTTAGCAGGAAGATTGGGTATCAACAAAATTACAGGTACGGATACTATTCGTGAAATAATGCGGCTCGTTTTTAATAGGGATTTACTTCCTTCTCTCCACAATTCTTCAAGCAAAGCAGGAGTTGGAATGCCAAAGGCGCTTGACAAAAATGCCAGATTAATTAGCGGATTTTGTTTGCAGGCCCAGCAGGTTAGTGTCGGAGTGAAAGCTGTAGTTGATCGTGCTGTAAAAGAGCGTACAAGTATGATTATCGAAGGTGTCCATTTGTTTCCATATATGCAGCAAACTTTGCAGGAAGGAACCAAGAGAGCCTATCACATTCCCATCACGCTTTCTTTGATGAATGACAAACACCACAAAGATCGATTTTTAGAACGTGGAAAAGGTAATGAATTGAGAAAAAAAGAACCCTATTTGCGTAGTTTTGAAAATATCCGATCTATTCATGAATATTGTATTTCAGAAAGTGAAAACAACGAGATTGAAGTTGTAGACAATGAAGATTTTGACGAAACAACCAACACGCTGATGCAATTAATCATAAATACCCTGCAGGAGCAGGTGAAATCTACTCTTACATCCAAATCCTGACCTTTCTTTGTGCAAAGAATTCCTCGACTGCTATTGAAATTTGACGGCATGGGGGATCGTCCGATTGTTGAACTGGGCGACAAAACACCCCTGCATGGAGCAAATCATCCAGTAATGGACCAGATGGCATTGGAAGGGCATTGCGGGGTTGCAGATCCAGTCAGGCCTGGAACTGTTGCAACAACAGTTATGAGAACTTAGGCAATCCTGGGATTTGATCCACTTAGATTTTCAATTACAAGAGGATTGATTGATGCAATTGGCTGTGGAATGAAAATCATGCCCGGTGACGTAGTTTTTTGTGGTAACTGGGGCTTACACTGGATTGAGAAGGAATGATTGTTGACCGTCGTACAGGACGAGATCGTGAAGAGGCAAAAGAGATGTAGGTTTATAAGTGTGTCCATGAACTGAACATCGTATAGCGTTAGTGATACGGGGATCAGGGCTTGGATATTGCCATTCCGGAATTACTTAAAATAAATGACAAAAAAGTTTGCGAACTGCAAAATATTTGCACTTGTTTGAACTTGCGGTAAGAAAATATTTTAGTGCTCCATCCAGTAAATCTTGAACGAAAATCAAAAAAACTTTTACCTGCAAATCCAATTTTACCCGAGAACCAGGACAAGTTCATGCTTTCCCTATTTTGAAACGCCCCTCCGGTTTAGGTTTGTCCAGTATTTGTGTAACAGGAGATGACACTATTCTCGGAATTGCCAAAGTCACAGGTATGGATGTCTGTAAAACTCTGGAAATGACTGCAATCCAAGATACTGATTTAAATAAAATTTTCGAATAATTTTAAACAAAGACATAATTTTCATAATTTAAACATTTCATGAGCGCAATCACTTTTGATCCTGAAAGTTACTGGCAATCGTCTTTCACATTTAATCATGTCAAGTGCCTAATTGTCTGTAGGGGGCCGATTCGTTTAGAAACAATGAATATTTTTAAAGAACTAGGCGCAACTTATGGCATGCTGCTTTCTGAAAAAGACAGTATCATTTTCCCGCAAACCCTTGCTCCAGAATTACGTGCAATTAGAAACCGCCGTAAACAGGTACATCATGTCCCAGATTACATGGGTGCCACAAAGAAGGAAAGAGTTGAGCTGATAGAACAGGTAATTGATATTTGTCATGAGAATGGTTACACGCATTTATTTGCAGGATATGGCTTTATGGCAGAAGATGCAGAATTTGTAAAACGAATTGAGAATGCAGAAATTAGTTTCATTGGACCGAACTCCAAAGTAATTCAACAGGCCGGATCAAAGGATGAAGCCAAGCAGCTTGCTCGTTCGCTAAATGTTTCCGTTACACCTGGAGAAGACAGAATAGACGCGCTGACTTTATTGCGTAAGGCAGGAAAAACACCGGATACATATTTCCAAAAAATTATCAAAAAACATAAACTGAGTCTTCCTGAAAACTGGCAATCCGAGGAACTTATTGATCAGGCAGTAACCATTTTACAGGCTTCATATGCGAAGCCGATCGACCTGTTTACGATTGAAGAATTACAGCAAGAAACTGTTCGGCAAGTTGAGTCAATTTGGCTAGAAAATCCTGGTAAACACATACGCCTCAAACATGTGGGAGGCGGAGGGGGTAGGGGCCAGAGAGTCGTAACTTCTGTAGAAGAAATAGCTGAAGCTGTGATGTCAGTCTTGATTGAATCAAAAGCTGCCGGAGAGGGTGACAATAAGAATTTTCTCATTGAACTGAACATTGAGAATACCCGCCATAATGAAATTCAATTGCTGGGGAATGGAACGTGGTGTATCGAACTTGGCGGACGTGATTGTTCTCTGCAAATGCACGAGCAAAAATTACTCGAAGTTTCTTTGACAGAAGAAATGCTGGAAGCTGCCGCACGTGAATATGAATCAGTAGGGAAAACCCCACAAGCCAAAGTGTTACGTTCTGATGCAAAAATGTTAAGTTCAATGTGTAAAGAGGCAGAGGAATTCGGTAAAGCACTGAATCTCGATTCGGTTTCAACTTTCGAGTGTATTGTCGAAGGAGATAAACACTTTTTTATGGAAGTAAACACACGGATACAGGTTGAACATCGAGTCACAGAAATGGCTTATCAGCTCCAATTTTCAAACCCTGACAATCCTGAGGATACTTTTGTTGTTAATTCCCTGGTTGCTGCAATGTTGTTAATAAATTGTTACGGAGAAAAGCTTTCTCGTCCTAAACGTTTGCCACGTTTTGTCTCAGGTGTTGAAGCCCGTCTGAATACGACAAATCCCGCACTAAAACCACATACGGGAGGAGTCTTAAGAGCTTGGTCTGCTGCAACTGAAAATGAAATACGTGATGACCAGGGGATTGGAATAAGCAATCCTGATACAGGTCTATTGCAACCATACAACTTGGCAGGTGCTTATGATTCAAACGTTGCTCTTTCCATTACACATGGAATTTCACGTCGGGAAAGTTTTGAGAAACTTACTGAAATTTTACGTTGTATGGAAGTCCGAGGACATGATTTGCATTTGAATGTCGATTTCCACTATGGCTTATTACACTGGCTGCTGGGCAACGATCCGATGCTTAAACCAAACACACGTTTTGTATCTTCGTATCTGGCACTTGCTGGAAAATTGAAAAACTTTTGTGATCAAATAAATCTGGATCTGGCCTGGAAGATTAAACGTGATCAGGTCCAAAAAAACTACGGCAGTGATGGGCTCCAAATTTATGATCAAAAAATAACTCTTATCTTGCGGCCTCTTAAAAAGTTGTTGAACAACACTCACTTATTGATGGGTTGGCTATCTTTTCAGAAATCAAAAAACCTTCAAGACAAACTTTCAACTTTCCAGAATCCTGTACAAACTTTAGCCGACCTTTATCATTTCTTACGTCTTGAGCAACATTTTGGAGTTCCTCCAAGTGAGCAGATTTGGAGCAACGATCAAAAATTACTGGAAACTGCCTTTGCTTTTTACAGTGAATTAAAAATCAGATTTGGAAAGACCGATTTATCATGGCAAGAGTTGAGTGAAATACTGAGTATAGAAAAACCTCCTACAAAATTTAAATTGGGTAAAAACCTAAAATTGTGGGAGGGTATAAGTGCAGCCCACAAGGGACATCAAATGAGTATGGAGTTATTGCAGCTTCCGTCAATTCTTGCAAAAAAAGCAGGTTATTATGATTTTCGAGTTAACAACACTCTGGATGTAAAAATTCCTAAAGAATTTCAGGATCCTGAGTCTAATCGAGAATTGATTGCGAAACTTGCACCCCCGCCGTCTGCAAAGAGCAATGAGATTTTAGCATGTACGGGTGGAACATTTTATTCGCGTGAAACTCCGGAAGCAGGTGAATATGTCAGGGAAGGTCAGCATGTTGAAGAAGGAGACGTATTAGGGTTGCTGGAAGTGATGAAAATGTTCAATCAAATTCGCGCGGAGTTCCCTGGAACAATCCGTAAAATTTGCATTGATGCCGGTACAGGAAAAATAGTTGCCCGGAGTCAAGTACTTTTTCAAATAGATCCTGACATTCCACCTGTTTGTGAAACTGAAGAAGAACTTTTCAAAATGCAGCAAGAACAGACAATTTCCTTAATGCAGAGCATTATTCCCGCCAACTGAAGTCCTGTATGATTCAGTTTGAACTTGAGGCAAAAGACCATAATTCCCGTGCAGGAATTTTGAAAACTCAACATGGTACAATCCATACACCGGTTTTTATGCCGGTTGGAACACTTGGAACCGTCAAGGCCTTGACCCCGGAAGAGGTTCATGAGTTAGGTGCCGAAATAATTTTGGGAAACACCTACCATTTGCATCTTCGTCCCGGTGATGAACTGGTACGCAAGTTGGGAGGTTTGCATCATTTTATGAACTGGGATGGACCTATTTTGACTGATAGCGGCGGATTTCAGATATTTTCATTGGCTAAACTGCTTAAGCTTGATCAGTCAGGTGTAGTGATACGTAGTCATATCGACGGCTCAAAAATAACTCTCACACCTGAAATTTCTATTGCTATACAGCAAAACCTGGGGTCGACAATCATGATGTGTCTCGATCAGTGTCTTGAACTGCCTGCAACCCGTCAAGAAATAGAACGCTCGATTGCCCTGACTACCAAATGGGCACAACGTAGCAAAGATGCCAGCAGTCAGGGTTCAGGAGTTTCCGGAGAACAAGCGTTGTTCGGAATTGTTCAAGGTGGAGGTGAGTTAAATTTGCGTGAGCAAAGTTTGGAGCAAATGGTGAATATTGGCTTTGACGGCTATGCAATTGGTGGTTTGAGTGTAGGAGAAACAAAAGAGGAAATGTATAGCGTGGTCCATCATATTGCGGTAAAAATGCCTGCCCAAAAACCAAGATACCTGATGGGGGTCGGAGATCCGGAGGATTTGCTGGAAGGAATTGAAGCAGGAATTGATATGTTTGACTGTGTGATGCCAACCCGCAACGCCCGTAACGGCTCGCTTTTTACTTCACACGGAAAAATCAGTATTAAGCAAAATCAATACAAGGAAGATCCGGATCCACTGGACCCGGATTGTGCTTGTTCTACTTGTAAGAACTATTCACGTGCTTATTTACGTCACCTGTTCAAAACTAATGAAATATTGGGTATGAGACTCAACACCTACCACAATCTGTTTTTTTACATCTCCCTCGTTAAGCAGGCACGTAATGCAATAAAGGAGAAGTGCTTTCCAAATTTCAAAAAAAAGTTCCTACTTAAATACCGGAGCTGAATTGAAGGAGTTTAGAAATGTGCGGTAGATTTGTTATAATAGAGAGCGAGGAAAAAGTGATGCGGACTTTCGAAATCCAACAATCTGAAATGATGCTAGAACCCCGCTACAACATTTGTCCTGCTCAAGATATTCCTGTGATAGTCCAGCAGGATGGTTTACGTAGTTTGGAAATGCGTCAATGGGGTTTTATTCCTTTTTGGGCCAAAGAACCAACACCCATGATCAACGCACGTGCGGAGACGGTTTCAGAAAAACCTTCCTTTCGGCAAGCATTCCGGAAACAGAGATGCCTGATTCCAGCCACCGGTTTTTATGAATGGGCTAAAGAGGAAGGACAAAAACAGCCCTATTTTATCAGCTTGAAATCGGAAATTACTGATAAGGGGAATAGTATGATGGCATTTGCAGGATTATGGGATTCCTGGACATCACCTGAAGGAGAACTACGGCGTACATGTACCATTTTGACAGTTGCAGCAAATTCATTAATGCAGAAAATTCATCACAGAATGCCAGTTATATTGACTCCGAATAACGGATTGAGCTGGCTCGATCTTTCTCGAACAGAAACCACACAAGAAAAATTCCTTATTCCTATTTCTGCTGAAAAAATGGAAGTATGGAAAGTTTCCAGAAAAGTCAGTGTCCCCACATTTGATAATCCGGACTGCTTGAAGAAGCTTGATGATTCTGTAACTGACGAAAAAAATCCTGAACCTCCTGAAGCACAAGCTTCACTTTTTGATTAAAGCTCTTCTACAATTTTGACTTTGTTGGAATGCTCAATGCGGAGCAGAGAATTTGCTCCAGTGTTTTGAAGAGTTGCATGAAATTGATAAACCATTTTTTGGCGCAATGGCCTGAACTTAACAGTTAGTGATGATAATTTGTCAATTTTAACCACCTCTCCCTCATCCATCACTTTAACAAATAAGTAATTTGGAGTATTCAACTGAGCAACTGCCTGGAACTCAAGCTGCTTTGTTTGCCCTGAAATTTTTCCAAATATTTTCAGTTCTGTACCAACTGCAAGCTGACGACTGGTTGTGACAATAAGTTTTGGGTTACCAGAGTTGAAATTCAGTTTTTCCCGCAAAGTGACCAATGCATCCAAACGTTCCTCATCAATTTTCTCTAAATCATTTAGAATTAACTCAAAAGTTTCAACATTAGTGCTAATTTGAAATACTTCCTTTTCTTTCGTCATCCGCGACATTTGCCAAAGTAAATTCAATTCTACTTCAGTCAACTGATATTTCTGCGTTATCTCGGTTTTCAACTGAGTTTCAGCTAAATCATAAAGTCGTTTTTTAAATCCATCAATTTGATCCTGATCTGAAGTGTAATATATGTTTAGATTACCTCTGTCTGTATCCTCCCAAAAAGTTGGTC
>Ga0308010_1001729_pt1 | contig 11887 bp, 8 predicted proteins | sample Neamet129_FD_202368 | JGI IMG/M metagenome (GOLD analysis project Ga0308010, IMG submission 202368) | Marine microbial communities from water near the shore, Antarctic Ocean - #129 | ecosystem: Environmental > Aquatic > Marine > Unclassified | place: Southern Ocean | collected 2014-07-24 | reverse complement strand
GAAGGGACAACTGTTTCGGCTAGTACTGAATCACTTACGGTATTCACTACTAAAGTATATTTTTCTCCACCTCTAATTATAAAATTTAAATAGTCAGATATTTCTTCAACCGAGGATTCTGCACTAATTGGGAAATATTTACCATTCCCAAGACTTCGGAAAGGCAGTTTTAAGCCGCTTGAATCTTTCAAGAATACTTCGGCATTTTCTACCCAGAGATCATTTGCAAGAATATCTTCACCAAGAGCTGCGGTTCTTGATACGAAAATTGTATCAGTTACAGGAAAATTTGCTGTAATGTTTGCAAAGACAACTAAAGTCTCTTCATATTCTAATTCTTGGTCTTTAAAATCACATGCATGAAAAAAAACTGTTGAAAAAAGAATTATATTAAAAATAAATTTACTCATTTTTTAAAACTCCCATGTAAAGCCAAAAGTTGGAATAATTGGAAATAGACCTATGTTTCTTTCTCTTATGAGTGCTTCATCAGGTTCATCCACATTAGTCTCCCCTGGATCCGGTTTTCCATTTCCATTTAGATCATGTTTCTCTTTTTCCCAATCATTATCATCATCGAGACCATTATAAGTACTTCCTAAATCATAGATTTTTCTAAAAGTATTTTCTCTATTTAAAGTATTAATTATTTGAAAAAAGAAATCAATTTTTTTACCAGCTATGTTTGCATGATAAACGGCACCTAAATCTAAACGACTATAGTGCTCATATCTTCCCGAGTTTCGAGTACCTGGTATTGTTCTAAAGACTTCTTCTGGGCTTTCAGGAAATTTTTGAACATAATAACCTAAGATTGGGGTAAATGCTTGCCCTGATTGAAGAGCATAACGCCAATTCATTTCCCATTTTTTATTGAATTGGTAACTTCCTAAAGCGCTAAATGCATGAGTCCTATCCCAATTGGTGTAATATTCTTTTTCGCCATCTTCAAAAATACTATTCATGATTTTTCTTGAAACTGAATAAGTGTAAGAGATCCAGCCACTTAAATTACCTGACATTTTTTGCCCGAAAAATTCGACTCCATAAGCATAACCATCAGCGGGTGTGAGTATATCGGATAAAGTTGAGTCAGACACTGCTGCATCAGTTGAAGATCTTTTTTCTTCAAAGGTTAGAAGATTCTTTAAATCCTTGTAATAACCTTCTATCTGAATTTTATACATATTATTTATATATTCTTCATATCCTAATACCGCTTGAATCGACTTACCCGGTTCTACCGATTCATCTGCAGCAATCCAATTATCCAAAATACTCGGATTGAAATCATCTTGAAATGTGCTGATAAACTGATGATAATTACCAAATGACAAATTCAGGTATCTGTCTTCAGTTAGTAAATATTTTATTCCCAAACGTAAATCAGGGTTTAGCTTATTACGATATACGTCATAATAATTCAGTCTAATACCTGGCTCAATAATAAAAAGGTCACTAATCTCGTGCTTTACTTTAGCGTATGTTGATATTTCGTATGGCTTAGTTTTAATTAGAAAAGTCGTATCTGAATTGAATTTGCTAATATACTCAAATCCTAGTCTCTTTACCTGAGCGCCAAATTTGACAGTTGATTCCGGTGATTTAAACCACGAAAAGTTAGCCGAAGCTGTATTATCATCAATACCATTATCATTGATGAGTCCATTTGATCCACCCAAACCAAATGTTGTGAAAAACTTACTATTTGCAACTAGAAAATTACCAACAAGCCTTTCATTAAAGACTCTCCTATAATGAGCACTTAGTGTTCTATTACCCCAACGTCCATCAAGCCCAAAAGTGTCGAATAAAATATCATCAATTCCGGTATAAAAACTAAAAGATAAACGATCTTTTGATGTAATATCAGAAAAAATGTGGCTTTGAATATCATAGAAGTAATATGGTGGAATATTATCAGTAATATTTTCAGGCAATATTTTGGGTAGTAATACATCAAAATAAGTTCGTCTTCCACTTAGTACCCATGCCCCTTTATAAGATGGCCCTTCAAGTGTTGTTTGAGCGGATATTAAGGATAAGCTTGCTTTTCCTTTAAATTCATTTTTATTTCCTTCACGGCTGAGAACATTTAATACGGCAGAAAGTCTACCTCCGTATTCAGCATTATAAGCACCTTTTATTAATTCAGCTTCTTTAACACCATCCACTATAAAGTTAGAAAAAATACCTCCTAAGTGAGAAGGGTTGTAAACCGTTATACCATCTAACATAATAAGATTTTGATCCGTATTACCACCTCGAATTACTAAACCAGTACTAAACTCAGAAGTTGTCAAGACTCCTGGTAACGCTTGAATTGTTCTAAACAAATCAGGTTCTGCAATTCCAGGAGCTGCTTTCATCATTCTTGGACTCAAATTTATTTTGCTCGGCTGAATATTATTTTTTCTCTGTAGTTTCTCTGCGGTTACAGAAATTTCAGATAATTCAACGGCTAACTCTTCTAAGGTAATGTCAACTTTAATTGATTCTTCAATATTTAAGATAATTTTTTTTTTAAATAAGTCAAAACCGACATATGATGTCATTATAGTGTACGTCCCGGGGACGATATTTTGAATGATATAATAGCCATTTAAATCGGCGGCCATTCCTTGACCCGTTTCTTTTAGAAAAACATTCGCTCCAATTAAGACTTCTCCAGATGCAGAGTCTGTAACAAAGCCTGATATTATTGCATTATTCCCATAAGATAATGACATTGCCAGTGATAAAATTAGAAAAGATTGTTTCATTAAAAAGTTAGTCCTTATTTATATTTTAAAAGGTTTTATTTACAATTTATAAAATTTTAGTTTCTTGTTTTTTTAGTTACTTCTTTAAATAAGCTAGATTTTCTACATTAAAAGGTATCGGCTCTATTTCATATTTTTTAAAGATTGTACTCGAATCACAAACACTTCCTTTCACTAAGTCTTGTAATTGTTCTTTTCCAGCTGGAAACCATTCAAATCGATCTAACATTCCGGCTACTAAAGCAACAAGACCAAATGGAGCAGGAGTCATAATAATTTTCTGACCTGTAACCGCTACTATTGAAGTCACAATCTCGTTCCAACTTATTTCTTTTAGTCCACCAATTTCTAGTGTCTGAGATATTGTTGTTTTATCAGCAAGAGATTTTATAAAAATTTTAGCGACATCTTTAGCATGGACCATTGAAAGTGAGTATTTCCCTGCTTCAAGTGGGTTTAAACCTGTAAAAAAAGCAGGAGCTGGAAATGGTAAAAAACTAGGAAAAGGCAAAATATTAAGCATTAGTTTATCTAACATCATACAAAATTCAGGCCTCCCTTCACCTCTAGGATCTCCAAATAAGGATGAAGGTCTAATGATCGTCCATTCAAGGTCTGTATTTTTCAAAGACTGTTCAGAGAGATACTTTGCATTCATATAGTTTGATGAGGATGGATTGGGATTTGCACCCAATGCACTCATTAGCAAAAATCTCTTAACTCCAACTTCTTTAGCTATTTTGGAAACCCGCTCCGAACCCTTGAATTGGAATCTTTCATTTGTAATCTTTTTTGCCGGAAATTCACGAATTAAAGCAATTAAGTAAATCACAGCATCACAACCATTAAGCGTTTCTCGCAATGAGTCTTCATTTTCAACGTCACCAAAAATAATTTCACATTTATCTGGTTGGATAACTTTTGATTTTGAATTCTCTCTGACAAGTATTCTTGGTGTCATCTCATTTTTAATGAGTTCATCTATAATATAGGATCCAACAAAGCCAGTTCCTCCAATTAATGCTATTTTCATATTTTACCTTCAGTCTTTAATATATGTTTTTCAAGAACTAAATAAGAAACAGGTACAAGTAAAAGTGTTATCAAAGTTGCAAAAACAACGCCAAAAGCTAATGAAACAGCCATTGGAATCATAAATTGAGCTTGAGTACTTTTTTCTAACAATAAAGGAACTAACCCAACAAATGTTGTTAGAGACGTTAAAAATATAGGTCTAAAACGCCTGGGTCCAGCCTCTAAAACAGCTTCCTTAATAGAGTTCCCTTCCATTCGATATCGATTTATAAAATCCACCATAACCAAACTATCATTTACAACAACGCCAGTAAGAGCAACTATGCCCATCATCGAAAGCACTGAGAAATTCAGACCTAATAATAAATGACCTAAAACGGCCCCAGTTAATCCAAATGGTATTGATGACATGACAACCAGTGGTTGAAAATATGAATTAAAAGGAATTGCAAGAAGGATATAAACGACAATCATTGCTAATAGAAAGTTCTTGCCTATTGATTTTAGATTATCTCCTTGTTCTTGTTGCTCACCTTCAAGACTATATGAAATTGAATTATATTTTTTTAATATTTCAGGTAAAATATTTGCAGTAACAGAAGCAATGACTTCGTTACCGGTTGTAAGAGTAAGATCAACATCGGCTGTAACATTAATAGCCCTTTTACGGTCTTTTCTTTGAATAGATGAGAGTCCTTCTCCTATATCTAAACGTGCTACTTGCCGGACTGGGATTGTTGATCCTTTAGGAGTTCGAATCATCATATTTTCAAGATTTGCTATTGAGCTTCGCTCCTCTTCCGGATACCGAAGCATAATTTTGACCTCATCTCTTCCTCTTTGAATACTTTGGACTTCTAACCCATAAAATGCTTGCCTCACTTGTGAAGCGATTAGCATCATTGTAACACCGTAATTTGTTGCAGCAGGTAAAAGATTAATATTAATCTCTTCTTTACCAATATTAAAATTATCTTTCACATCATAAACGCCGGGGAATTGAACTAATTTTGTTTTTAGTTCATCCTTAGCTGCAAGTAGATCATCCATATATTTACTAGAGAGTTGTATGTTCACAGGATCTCCAGTAGAAAATAAACTAGAAAAAAAGGTAAGGTCTTTTGCGCCTGGAATTTTAGGCATTAACCTTCGCCACCGCCTCACTACTTCTTCTGTACTAACAGATCTTTTTTCACCTGGAGTTAGTTCAAATGCGACTTCAGCCATATTCGGACCTGCGAACATGGCATCTAAACTCCCAGGACCTTGTGCTGTTTTTGTACGCATTGGCTGCCATCCAATTGTAGACAATCTATTTTGGATTATGGGCATATTGGGGTACTCTAGTTCAAGTTCTTTTTCTAATTCTTGAGCCGCTTTTTCAAGTTCCATGTATCCATTTCTAGTGACCTCAATCGGTGTTCCTGAAGGATACTCTAATGCTGCAATTGCAAGATCTGCTTCTACTGCTGGAAAAAATGAGAATTTAATTACTCCACCTAAAACAATACCCATTGTAACAACAAATATACCCGCAGCAAAACACAATGAAGTGAAAGGTCTGCTTACAGCACTCTTTAAAAGAGGTCTATAATAATTATTGACAAAATTATTTAATCCATTAATAATTTTTGATTGAAAAATTTCCCACCTACTTGAAATTTTGACTAACCAAATATTCTTAAATTTAGTCTCTTTACTATGAGCTAAATGGGCTGGTAAGATTGTTAAACTCTCAAATAAAGACCAGAAGAGAACTGCAATAGTAATAAGTGGAAATATTCTCCAAATAGCTCCTATCTCTCCATCCACTGCAAGCATTGGTGAGAATGTAGCCATTGTTGTAAGAACAGCGAAAAAAACCGGTTTCGAAACTTGAGTTGCACCTTTAATCGCCGCTTCTTCTGGCTCCATTCCTCTTTCTCTAAATAATGCAATATTTTCGCCAACAACAACAGCATCATCTACGACAATCCCTAAAACTAAAATAAAAGTAAAAAGAGATAACATATTAATTGATAATCCAAGCAAGGGCATCAACCAAAACCCACCCATAAAAGAAATAGGGATTCCAAGAGAAACCCAAAAAGCGAGTTTGGGCTTTAAAAATAATGCTAAAACAATAATAACAAGTAAAAGCCCTTGCTGGGCATTTTTTGTCATTGTATTAATTCTGCCTCTTAATAGCCTTGCTTCATCATCCCAACTAGTTATGTTAATACCTTCAGGAAGTTTTTTTTGTTTATTTAAAATATACTCTTTTACTTGATCAGAAATAGTAATGGCATTCTGATTACCGACTCTAAAGACAGTAATTAAATTTGTTTTTTGGCTATTAAACAGAATATCGAGTTCATAGTTATCTGTAAAACGATCTTTTACAGAGCTTATATCACCAAGATAGACAATAGCACCATTTGGATCTGTAATTACAGGTATACGAGAAAAATCATTTTCAGTATAGCCTAAACTATTAGATCTAATAAGGATTTCACCTTTTTTATTTTTGATACTTCCACTCGGAATATTGACAGACCAATTTTTAATTGCTCTTGCAACTTGCTCAAAACTTAGGTTGTACTTTCGTAGAGTATTTTCACTTATTTCTATTGCAATTTCTCTTTCTTTTTTAGCAACAAAAGACGTAAGAGTAATCTCAGATAAACCATCTAATTCATCTCGAACCTCCTCAGTAATATTATTTAAGGTGCTCTCACTTACATCACCACCAACAGCTACTGTTAAAACAGGGTTAGTACCTACAAATTGTTGTACGGTAGGTCTCTCAACATCTGCTGGAAAAGTATCTATTGCATCTACTTCAGCTTTTATTCGATCTAACATTTCATTAACATCTTGACCAGGTAATATTGAAATGTTTACGCTTCCTATATTTTCTGAAGCAGTAGATGAGATTTGCTTAATACCATCAAGTCCTTGAAGTCTCTCTTCAATTCTGACACAAATAGCATCCTCCACATCTGAAGGACTAGCACCAGGGTAAACAGCATTGATATTAATAATATCAATTTCAATGCTAGGAAAAACTTCCATCTTCAATAGAGGAATGGTAAGTATCCCTGAAATAATTATAAAAATCATTGCTAGGTTTGCAGCAACTTTGTTTCCCACAAACCATCTTATTATTTTTTCCATATTATCTAATTCAACTCAAATGTTACTTTTAATCCATTGACCAAACTTGAGAGTCTCGAGGTTAATAAACGATCTTCTTTTTCCAAGCCTTCTCCAATCAAAACATATTCATTCTCAAATCTTAATATTTCAACAATTCTATTGTAAAGTGTCAAATTCTTATCGACTACCCAAACAGATTCGTTTCTAACTGAGGTTCTCGGCAATATAGTGACATCTTGTATTTCTACTCCAAAAATATTAGCTTGTACAAATTGGCCAACAGCTATGGGACTTGATTTTGAATTAAGAATATTATTTTTAATTTCAGCTACAATAGAGAGCATACGGGTAATTGGATCAACTTCAGCCTCAGCCCTTATAATTTTTCCTTTAAATGTGTTATCACCCAAAAAAAACTGAACATCTAGCTGGTTGGATTTAGGCATTTGCTTTCCATTAAATTCTAGCCCTGTAAAAAGAACATCCTGATCGGTAATAGGCAATCGTACTTCAAATGAATTTGTTGAATAAATATTACCTAAAATAGTTCCAGGAAAAACAATTGTTCCCAGATCAACATTTCTAATTCTTACTCGACCATCAAAAGGTGCAATAAAAACTGTGCGTTTTAAATTTCGTTGCGCTCCTTCTAATTTTGCTTCTGAGGCCGCATATGTAGCTTTGGCTTGTGCCAGTTGAGGTTTCCTTAAAGCGAGAGAACTGCCTTCTCCAGCGCCAACTCTTTTCCATTCTTTTGATGCTAAATCAGATTCAGCTTTTTCTCTTTCTAAGTTAACTTTTGCATTAAGAACATTTGATTCTGAAGTAATAAGTGCTAATTCATAATCGCGTTTATCTAACACAAGTAATGTATCTCCTTTTTGAAAACTAGACCCTGTTTTCATTTTCAAAGAAATCCAATTAATTCTAGAGTTCAACTCTGAGATTAAAGTGATCTCAGACGAAGGTGCAATCACACCCTGAGATGATATTGAAGCTCTTACCGTTTGCGGTATTAACATCATTGTTTTTACATATGGTGTAATTGACGGCTCTTCCTCTGATATGGCCATAGGTTTTCTCATCAATAAAACAGTCGCTATTATTATGCTGATAATTAAAAATATTAGGCCAGCGTATTTCTTCATTTTAGATACCATTTTTTTATTATTTATTATTCATTGAAGTGTCTCCACCAATTGCGAGAATTAGAGAAAGTCTGTTATCAAGGACCAACCTTTGAATCGTAATAAATTGAGATTTAATATTATTAAACTGCCTTTGACTATTTAAAACAGACTCTAACGATGTCACACCGCTATCATATCTTTCTTTAGATAAGTTATATGCATCTTCTGATTGAGTTAGCGCTGATTGAAGGGCATTAAGCTGAATTTTCAATGATTGGCTTGATTCAAGTTCTTGCTCAACTTCAGAAAAAGCCGTCAAAACACCTTTTAAAAAAGCTTGTTTGGACTTTTCATATGATGCTTCTTGGACTTTAACTGCAGATTTCAACACGTTCCCGTTAAAAAGTGGAGCCGCGACATTTAAGCCAAGGTTCCAAACTCCAAAGTCTTTATTTATAGCATCCTTAATATTTTGTGCTGATGTCCCTGCACTGCCATTTAAAAAAACACCTGGAAGTAAATTTCTTTTTGCTTCAGCTATTTGATAATTATTAGATTCCATTTTAAATAGAAGGCTTTGAATATCGGGCCTTCGCTCTAACAAGTTTATTGGTATTCCCATTGCTATTTCTGGCATTTTTTCTGGTAATTCACTATCTTTAATTAATTCACCTTTAGGATATTGACCAATCAATACTTCTAATTGGCGATTAGTCGATTTTAATAGATTTTTTCTTTTCTCAATTGTCACTATCGAAGTAGCAACAGATGTTTCAGCTAACCTATAATCTAAGCTCGACCTTAACCCTTTTTGATATCTATCTTTAACAAGGTCTCTAATCTCTACAAAGCTATTATACGAATCTTCAGCAAGCTTTAATTGAGCCGCTAATTCTTTTCCTAAAAAGTATAACTGAGCACTCCTAACCGTGGTTGAGAATTGCAGATAACTTAGATCATAAACCATGGCATCATAATCTTTATAAGCTGCTTTCCGCGCATTGATTAATCTGCCCCAGATATCAATCTCCCATTGAAGAGTTAGATTAATACCCGTATTTGTGTTTCCAAATGAAAGTATTTCATCCTTATTATTTTCATTATCTTCGTCTTCTGATGTGAAAGATGAAGCAAATCCAAAACCTGATAGATTTTGAATATTTGTATCTATTCTTGCATTCATGTTTATTATTGGAAAAATAGAAGAAGAGTTTATTTTTGCACTATATTTTGCTAACTTTTTATTTTCATAAATAGTTTTAATATCAGAATTATTCTTTTTAAAATCTTCAAGAAAACTAACTAAGCCTGTATCTTGAAAAGCTAACCACCATTCCCCCGTTATTCCTTGATTATCTGAAAATGGCGTAGTCCAAGAATGAGGAATTGGAATCTCTAAATTCTCTATTTGAACGTTGTGTTTTCCAGCACATGAAAAAAACAGACATACTAAAAAAAGAAGTAGACTTTTTAAATAAACTTTAAATAAATACAAACTTTTTAATCCTAAGAATAGCTTTCATGGTTCTCTATTAATTGAGCTAATACAGATTTAAAAATAGCTTTATCGCTTTCGGAGACATTTTCATTCATCTGATCACGTGTTTTTTGCATTATCGGAAGAACATCATAAAATAATTGTTCTCCAAGCTTGGTAAGAATAACTCGATTAACCCTTTGATCTAATTGATCCGTTACTCTAACCAGCAGGTTTTTTTTCTCTAAGGAATCAATAATTCTAGTAACGTTCGTTTTATCTTTACATGAAATTTTACCGAGAGCTTTTTGCGAAGCACCTTTCAATTGCCATATTGGGCCCAATATCAGCCATTGATCAAATGTAATATCAAGGCCTAACTCTGAAACATTACGAACAAATCTCTCCGTCGCGCACCTGTGCGCTTCTCCAATCAGAAGATAATCTTTAATATTTATTCTAATATTTTTTTCAATCATAGATTTTATTTATCAAATAGAATAAAAAAATGAAGACTTTATTTGAATAGGTAAAATACATAGTCAAAATATTAAAAAGAATTAGTTACATCCGCAACTATAAAAGTTACTAATGTAACTAAAAAAACTGTTATGAACGTTTTACTCTAGGTATTCAATAATTTGGTTAACAAAAGTTACATTTGCAACAAATTCTAAGCGTCATTTTTATTTAAAAGTTCACACTCTAATTGAACTTCTTCAATGACTCCATTTTGAGAAGAAACACTATAAACATGAGAATCTTCATAAAATTGTACTGATTTAAAGTACTCTCCTTGTTTAAAATGCACTGCAGCTCCTCCATCTATAGCATAACCAGATATAGCTTTTCCACTTTTTAGCATTTCATGCACACTTGGACGTCGGTTTTTTTCTTCTTGGTAGTGAGGACAAGCCATCCCATCTATAAATCCAAGACAATCCATTGTATTAAGGTTACTTGCCCATGAATCGGTCACACCTTGCTGAAACCAACATATAGCTCCGGCACTTACACCTGATAAAATTTTACCATTTTTGTATGCTTTTAATAATAGTTTATCCAGCTTCCATTCATGCCAAACAGCTAACATGCTTTTTGTATTTCCCCCACCGACATAAATAATATCGGCTTTAGTAATTAAGCTATCTAAGCGAGGAGTGCGTTGAAAAAAAGTTAAATGACTTGGTGAGCATTTCAATTTTGAAAAACAGGCATAAAAGTTCACTATATATGATTTATCTTCGGCACTTGCGGTTGGGATAAACAATATGTTTGGTTTTTCTTTTTCAGATTGTTTTAAAATATATTTTTCTATGAGATTATGTTTTGGATTTCGCCCAAAACCACCACCACCAATTGCAATAATATCACCAATGTTTTTCATAAAACTACTTACCTTTAATTAATATTTTTTGAATTCCACTATTATTTCTAAAAGTATCTAATTGGAGAAATTTTCCATTCATTGTAGAAATAATTGTTTCTTTATTTTTAAGATACATAATATTTTTTGAAGTGTTATTTTGCACTTCAATGGCTCCGTCTAAAACAGTAAAAAGGCAATAACTTAAATTGTCATAAATCAATTCATTTTTATACTCGGTTATAAAATGAGATCCTAATGTTGAGCAGGTAGATGAAGGTGATTTAACTATAAAAGGATGAAGACTATTTTTTTCAGTTTCAATAATCACTTTCCCACCAAATAATGCAATTTCAGAGCTTGATCCTTTCTTTTTTCTTAAGCTATTTACTCGTATCACAGAATTTTCAAAGACCTTAACATTTGTTTTTTCATTGATGAAAGCATAAGAGATGAAACCACTTTCCCCTGTTATTATTTTATCTCCATCATAAATAGAATCACCCTTGCGAAGCAAGCCATTTCTAATGCTTCCATATCTTTGAACAGAACCTTTTGTATCAAGGCAAAACCCTATGTTTTCACCTTTTGAGTAAATGTTTGTCAACGTAATTAAAAAGCAGAAAAATGTGATTATTTTTTTTAAATTCATTTTTTAAAAACTTTACTTATTGTAAAAATAAAAGTTATGGGTTTATATTCATTGATAGAATGAAAGAAATCCTGTATTTTCTAGTGTTGGGACAAGAAGGATTAAAAAGTTTATTTTTTTTTGAGAGATCTGACAGTTTTTTATCACCCTAAGGGGCCATAATTTTCCTTCCTTCAGTGTTCCCCACACAAGTAGTATTAGTGTATATAGTAAGCATACTCTTAAGTGAGAGTAATGTAATAATTCCTATATGCTCTTTGACATTAAATTAATTACAAGGAAAAACATGCAAAAAGAAATTTTTATAAATGAAAGCATGGGAGAAAC
>Ga0308010_1001727_pt1 | contig 11889 bp, 15 predicted proteins | sample Neamet129_FD_202368 | JGI IMG/M metagenome (GOLD analysis project Ga0308010, IMG submission 202368) | Marine microbial communities from water near the shore, Antarctic Ocean - #129 | ecosystem: Environmental > Aquatic > Marine > Unclassified | place: Southern Ocean | collected 2014-07-24 | reverse complement strand
TATAAAGAGATTATTGTCAATATTTCAGGAGATGATGTTTATGGACAAATGAAGTTTGAGAGTGGGGTACATAGGGTACAAAGGGTTCCGCAAACAGAAACACAAGGTAGGGTTCATACTTCAGCAGCTACTGTTATTGTATTGCCTGAAGCTGAGGAATTTGATATAGAATTATTACCATCTGATATCCGTAAGGATACTTATTGTTCTTCTGGTCCTGGTGGGCAATCAGTAAATACAACTTATTCGGCAGTTCGTTTAACACATATTCCAACTGGGGTTGTTGCACAATGTCAAGATCAAAAATCACAACTTAAAAATTACGATAAAGCATTGAAAGTATTGCGTTCTCGTATTTATGAAATTGAATTGCAAAAGAAATTGGAAGAAGATGCTAAGCATAGAAAAACTATGGTTTCTTCAGGGGATAGATCAGCTAAAATTAGAACTTATAACTACCCACAAGGTAGAGTTACCGAGCATAGAATTGGGCTTACCAAATATAATTTACAGAATGTAATGGGTGGTGATATCCAAGAATTTATTGATGAATTGCAATTGGCAGAAAATGCTGAAAAACTAAAAGTAGGGTCGTCAGCTGAATAATAAAATTATGAGAAAGGTATTATTAGTATTATTACTGTTTTCTGCGTTGTTAAACGCACAAACAGTACAATATACTATGCCAGGTGAAGATATGCCACATGAAGGTACTTGGTTGCAATGGCCTCATAATTTTACTTATCCTCCCTATCATCAAGATGATAATGAATCTGCTTTTGTCGAAATGGTTGCTGCTTTAGAAATAGGAGAAAAGGTGCACATAATAGTCTATGATGCGAATGAGCAAACTCATGTTCAGCAAGCACTTACAACTGCATCCATTTCTTTAACAAATATTGATTTTTTTATTCATCCTAATGATGATTATTGGGTTAGAGATAACGGACCCATTTTTGTTTATGATGCAAATAATAACCTAACTATTCTTGATTTTGGATTTAATGGCTGGGGTGGAGATACGCCATATTCTTTGTGTGATACGATTCCTAGTTTATTGGCTACTGATTTAAATATACCAGTTATTGATTTAAGCGGATTTGTGCTTGAAGGAGGTGCTATTGAAATTGATGGGCATGGTAGTGTAATGCTTACAAGAAGTTCTGTTACTGCTGCTGATAGAAACCCAAATTTGACAGAATCACAAATTGAAAATTATATGACTACTTATTTAGGGTTAACCAATTTTATTTGGTTGGATGGTCAGTTTGGAGGTACACTAGATATTACTGATATGCATATTGATGGTTTTGCAAAATTTGTTGACTCTTCTACTATAATTACTTTTAATAATTCAGATTTGTCGTATTGGGGACTTTCTAATGCAGATATAGCGGCTTTGACTTCTGCAATAAATGCAAATGGAACCCCTTATACTTATGTTACTTTGCCTTTAACTCAGAATGATGTCGTAACTACTTGGGGAAATAATATTCAATTTAAAGGAAGTTACACAAACTATTATGTAGCAAATACGGTTGTTTTAGTACCTACTTATAACGACCCAAATGATTCGACAGCTTTAAGTGTTATTCAGTCTCAATATCCAAACAGAACAGTAGTTGGAATTGATAGTAGGAACTTATATTTTAACGGAGGAATGGTGCATTGTGTAACGCAACAACAGCCTGAATTTTACTATCATGTTTCTACTCTTGAAGAGAATAATAAAAACAAGAAATTAGTTAGAGTTATAGATGTGCTTGGGAGGTCAGTTATTGAGATGGAAAACCAAATCCTTTTTTATATTTTTGAAGATGGAACTGTAGAAAAGAAAATGATAATAAATGAATAGACAAGAACTTATAAAGCAAATCAAGGAAAAACAATCTTTCTTATGTATTGGATTAGATGCAGATTTTAGAAAAATACCAACTCATTTGTTGAGTTTGGAAGATCCTATTTTTGAGTTCAATAAACAAATAATTGATGCTACTAAGGAATTTTGTGTGGCTTACAAACCTAATATTGCTTTTTATGAAAGTATGGGGGTAAGTGGATGGAACTCTCTACAAAAGACTTTGGATTATATTCCAAAAGATATTTTTACTATTGCTGATGCTAAAAGAGGGGATATTGGTAATACATCTAATATGTATGCTCGTACTTTTCTCGAAAATATGAATTTTGATTCTGTAACTGTTGCTCCTTATATGGGTTCTGATTCTGTTACTCCATTTTTGGAATTTAAAGATAAGTGGGCTATTGTTTTAGCACTTACATCTAATAAAGGAGGATTGGATTTTCAAAAGATACAAGATGAAAATGGAAAGCAACTATTTGAACAAGTCTTAGATACTTCAAAAGATTGGGGTACTGATGAAAACATGATGTACGTTGTCGGAGCTACAAGGGCTGAAGAGTTTTTAGAGATAAGAGCGATTGTTCCAAATCACTTTTTGTTAGTTCCTGGTGTTGGCGCTCAAGGTGGCAACCTTAAAGATGTTGCTAAATATGGATTAAATTCGGATTGTGGTCTATTAGTTAATTCTTCCAGGGGAATAATCTATGCAGGAAATGATGTAGATTTTGCAATAAAAGCCAAAAAAGAAGCTCAGAAGTTAAAGCAAGAAATGGCTGTTATTTTATCAGAAGCAGGAATCTAAAACTTCATTTTATAAACAATATAGCCAATCCATTCATGGATTAGACCTTGCCATCTTTCTAAAGCTTCTGCTCTTGGAAATAATATATATTCATATGCTGTGCTTCTGTATGATGTTGTGCAATCGGTTGGGAAGGCAGTTGTTTTTAGGTTTGCTTTATTGAAACACAGTTGAGCTCTTCTCATGTGGTTTGCTGAAGTTATTAGTAGAAAAGACCCTTCTTTGTATTTTTCTTTTAGAATTTCAGATGAATTCATAGCATTTTCAAAAGTATTTCTTGAATTATTTTCAATAATGATATCGGTAATAGGAATTTTATTGGATAATAAATGTTCTCGCATTGCTTCCGATTCTATATAGCCATCATTAAATAATAGCCCGTTTCCGCCACTTAGCATAATTTTTTTAATTATTCCTTTATGGTAAAGTTGCTCGGCATCCATAAGACGATCAGCATTTTTGTTGAAATTGTGTGCCTTGGTTATATTATCATAATCAGAAATTCCTCCCAAGACTATACCTACATCATAAGTTAAACTGGGTGCAAATCTTTTTACTTCCCAGAGTCGAGTAAACTCATCTGCAATAAAACTATTGCTAAAAAAGTAGAATGTGCATATACTTATAATTAATATTTTTCTCCTGTTGGATTTAAAAACAAGAGCGATAATTAACAGGATAAAAATCCATATAATTGGTTGGGTTAAAAAGGCAAGTAGTTTGGAGGCTATGAAAAACATAAATTTTCTTTATCTTTCAAAAGTAATTTATTATTTTATAAAATTCAAAATGAAAGAAGATTTTTTGCATTATATATGGAAGGAACAGTTGTTTGATAAAACGGATTTATTTTTAGTAAATGGCGAAAAAGTACAGATTATTGAAGTTGGAGAACACAATACTAACGCTGGTCCTGATTTTTTTAATTCCAAGATTAAGATTGATAATCTGATTTGGGTAGGAAATGTTGAAATCCACATTAACTCTTCTGACTGGAAGAAACACAAACATCAAAATGATAAAGCATATAACAATGTAATTTTGCATTTAGTGTATAATAACGATAAAGAAATATTAACTGAAAAAGGAGATATCCCTCAAACATTATCGCTTGTAAATAGGATTGATTTTAACTTGTTAGATAGATATAAAAATCTTTTCAAACAGAAAGAGGTGGTTTTATGCTCTTCATATTTATCATCTGTTAGTGATGAGCTTTGGGTAGATGCTTTACAAAAATTATCAATTGATAGAATTCATAAAAAAGCTGAAGAAATTGAAGAAAGTTTAGATAAAACGACTAATGATTTTGAATGGGTATTGTTTTCATTAATCGCACAAAGTTTGGGCTTAAAAGTAAATAAGCAAGCAATGGAAATGTTAGCTCAATCAATCCCTATTAAAACTTTAAGAAAGTATCAAAAGGATCCTTTTCAATTATCGGCTCTTTTATTTGGACAAGCAGGTTTTTTAGAAGATGATTTTAAAGATACTTTCCCTACTAAATTGCTGCAAGAATATAGGTATTTGAAACACAAACATAAGTTAGTATGTTTGGAGAAATATATCTGGAAATTTATGCGCTTGCGTCCAGCTAGTTTTCCTGCAATTCGTATTGCTCAGTTGCAATCAATTATGAGTCAACCTCAATTTTATATTAAAATAAAACAGGCAATAACTTATAAGAATTTACAAATACTATTAAAAGTTGAGCTTGACCAGTATTGGGATACGCATTACATGTTTGATAAGTCTTCCGTTTCTAAGAAAAAGAAGCTGGGTGCAGGTACTCTGGATATTATCATCATCAATGCAATTGTCCCTCTGTATTATCTAATTGGTAAAAAGGATAATAAATATAAAACCTATGCAACTGACTTATTAAAAGTCATAAAATCTGAAAAAAATTCAGTTGTAAAAAAGTTTGCTGATTCCAAGAAACTTATTCATTCTGCTGCCGATAGTCAAGCGCTTATTCATCTCTATAATTTTTATTGTATTCCTAAAAAATGTTTAACTTGCAGCATTGGAAAACAACTTATAAAAAATGATTAATTTTTTTCGTAATATTTTTACAAAACAATTCTTTGGAGTAAGTTCTTGGTGGGCAAATACATTAGGGATAAAAGTGTCGTTTATAAGATTGTTTTTTATTTATGCAGCTTTCACTAATGCGCTCACTATTTTGATATATTTGTCTATGATTTTCTTGTTAAAGATAAGAAATCATTTTAAGTATAGAAAACGAAAAAGCGTTTTCGATTTATAAAAACTATGGAAAATTTACAGATAAAACTAACGGTATTACTATTGCTTATTGAAGTTGTGGCTTTTGCTTGGCTGATTACCGACATTCAGAAGTCAAAGAAGAACCAAAATAAGATTATTGAATTGGAGCATCAGATCTTAAAAGTTGAAGGTTCTATTATGGAACTTGAAAGGACTATTGTTGATAAGATTGATGTCTTAATTGATACAAAATCTAATGACTAAACGAAAAATTTGGGGTGTTTGTGCTTGGCTTGCCGATAAGTTTGGGCTTGATGTTGGAGGCTTAAGAATCTTATTTGTAGCAGCTGCTATTTTGGGATTCGGATCACCGATACTTATTTATCTTATTTTATATTTAGTAAAACCAAGTGCATATTAAATGAAGATTCTAATTACAGGAAGTAATGGCTTATTGGGGCAAAAATTATTGCATAAATTAAGGGTAGATACTACCATTGAGTTGATTGCAACTTCTAAAGGAGAAAATAGAGTTACTGAGAAAGGAGGTTATACTTATTTTGATTTAGACATCACAAATAATGATGCAGTTGCTAAACTTATTGAAAGCGAAAATCCACAAGTAGTTATCAATACGGCAGCTATGACTAATGTCGATTTGTGTGAGGATGAAAAACAGGCTTGTGATGCTTTAAATGTTGATGCCGTTAGGTCTTTGGCTAATGCTTGTGAAAAAAATAGTTCACATTTAATTCAAATTTCAACTGATTTTATTTTTGATGGAGAGGATGGTCCTTATACAGAAGAAGATAAGCCAAATCCGCTTTCTTATTACGGATTATCTAAATTGAAATCAGAACAATTATTGCAAGATCATCCTGTTAAATGGACGGTTCTAAGAACAATAATTGTATTTGGGGTAGGAGAAAAATTAAGCAAAGGAAACATTGTGCTTTGGGCAAAGGGTGCTTTAGCAAAAGGAGATCCACTTAATATTATTGATGATCAATTCCGTGCGCCCACTTTGGCGGAGGACTTGGCAGATATTTGTATTTTAGCAGCTAAGAAAAAAGCATTTGGAGTATTTAATGCTTCAGGAAAAGACATTATGAGTATTTATGAAATAGTTGAACGCATTGCAAAACACTATGGAAACTCAACAGAGAATTTAAATAAAATTAGTACAGCAACATTAAAACAGAAAGCAGGAAGACCACCTAAAACAGGTTTTATTTTGGATAAATCAATAAATCAACTAGGCTATAACCCGCATTCTTTTGAAGAGTGCTTAACTATAATAGATCAGCAATTAAAACAATAAATTAACCATGAAAAACAAATTATCACTTTTTATCCTAATGCTTATTTCTACTTTCTCCTCAAAAGCTGCTACATTAAGCGAAACAATTGATGGCTTCTTTAAACCAATAGTGGATGATTATTTATATCCTGTTATTTTTTGGGATCCGATTAAATTCTTTGGCTTTGATGTGGGTGCTGATGTGCCTATTGTTGTAGTATGGTTAGTATTTGGTGCTGTTTACTTTACCTTAAAAATGAAGTTTATTAATTTCAGGGGTTTCAAACATGCTATTGAATTAGTAAAAGGAGATTATGATGACCCTAATGATAAAGGAGAGGTTTCTCATTTTCAAGCGCTAACAACTGCACTTTCGGCTACAGTTGGTTTAGGTAATATTGCAGGGGTTGCTATTGCAATTTCTATTGGTGGTCCGGGTGCTACTTTCTGGATGATAGTGGCAGGACTTCTTGGAATGTCAGCCAAATTTGTAGAATGTACCTTAGGAGTAAAATACCGTAAGCTGGATGAAAATGGTGAAGTATCAGGAGGGCCAATGTATTATTTGCGTGATGGTTTAGCTAAGTATAACATGGAGGGTTTTGGTAAAGTCTTGGCCGTTTTATTTGCAATACTTTGTATTGGAGGTTCTTTTGGTGGAGGAAATATGTTTCAAGCCAATCAAGCTTATGCACAAATAGCAGGACAGTTTCCAGCTTTGGCTGGTAACGGACCAATGTTTGGTTTAATCTTAGCTATCTTGGTGGGAACAGTTATTATTGGTGGTATAAAATCCATTGCTAATGTTACTGAAAAAATAGTGCCATTTATGGCAGCTTTATATGTTGGTACTGCACTTATTATAATCCTTTTGAATTTTTCTGAAATTGGAAATGTTTTTGTTTTAATATTTAAAGGTGCTTTTGCTCCTGCTGCTGGTTTAGGTGGGATTATTGGTGTGCTTATTCAAGGCTTTAGAAGAGCAGCCTTCTCAAATGAAGCGGGTGTTGGTTCTGCTTCTATTGCACATGCAGCGGCCAAAACAAATGAGCCAGTTTCGGAAGGAATTGTTGCTTTATTAGAGCCGTTTATTGATACAGTTGTAATTTGTACCATGACGGCTTTAGTCCTTATTATTACAGGCTTCCATGATGTGCAAGGGGTTGAAGGTGCTCAAATGACTTCTCAAGCTTTTGGATCAGTATTCTCTTGGTTCCCTTATTTATTAGTAGTCGCTATTTTCCTATTTGCTTTCTCTACTATGATCTCTTGGTCGTATTACGGACTTAAAGCATGGACATTCTTATTCGGAAAAAGCAAAGTGTCAGAATATTCATATAAGTTATTATTCCTCATCTTTATTGTAATAGGTTCTTCAGTAAAATTAGGAGCAGTACTTGACTTTTCTGATATGATGATATTAGCAATGGCCTTTCCAAATATTATTGGGTTACTTATTTTATCTAAGGAAGTTCGATTTGATTTAGATACGTATTATAATAAATTAAAAAGCGGAGCGATTAAGAAATTCAAATAGTGATTGGAAAAATAAAAGATTATTTTCAGTTTAACAAGAAGGAGCGAAATGGTATTTTGCTCCTTTCTTGTCTAATGTTGATTTTAATTTTGTTTTACCAGTTCTCCTACTTGTTAATACAAGAAAGTAAAACTGATTTTTCAGCTTTTGAAAAAACACTTTCTGAGCTAGAATATGAGAAGGAACCTACTTTTGAAAAACAAAAAGATTCTCTCTTTTATTTTAATCCCAATACTTTGCAGGATAATGGTTGGTTGGCTTTAGGCTTATCTTCAAAACGCTTACATACGCTTAGGAATTTCCAAAACAGTGGAGCTACTTTCAAAACTAAGGATGACTTAAATAATTGCTTTGCTATTACTGAAGAGTTTTATAATAAGGTTAAAGACTATGTGATAATTCCTAAAGTAGAAAATTCAGTAAAAGTTCATGAGAAACCAAAAACGACATTTCAATTAGTTGAACTTAATCAAGCCGATAGCTTACAGCTCATAAAAATAAATGGAGTTGGTCCTTTTTATGCCAAACAAATCCTAAAATACAGAAAGGAATTAGGAGGATTCGTAAATTACGCTCAGCTTACTGAAATTTGGGGTTTAGAAAAATTAGATTTTATTAAACTGAAACAACAAACTATAATTGATACATTATATTTAACTAAAATTAACGTGAATACAGTTGAATTGGAACAATTGAGAATGCATCCTTATTTAAATTACAAACAGGCAAAAATGATTGTGAATTACCGAAAACAACATGGTGATTTTAAGCTGGTCAAAGATATTCGTAAAATCAAACCCATAACCCCTGAATTATTTCGTAAAATTGCAACCTATTTTAAAACCCATGATTAGTCAAAAATTAGAAGAAGCAATTCGTGAAGTACCTAACTTCCCAAAAGTAGGAATTAACTTTAAGGATATAACTACTTTATTGTTAAATCCCGAATTGACTACTGAAATAATTGATGCTTTTATTGCTGAATTATCAAATGTAAAAGTGGATGCTATTGTTGGGGTGGAAAGTAGAGGTTTCTTGTTTGGTTTTTTACTAGCCAATAAAATGGGTGTTCCTTTTATTCCAATAAGAAAGGTTGGTAAATTGCCAGGAGAAACTTTAAAATTTAAGTATGATTTGGAATATGGCTCTGCCGAAGTGGAAGTCCATAAATCGGATATAAAAGAAGGTTGGAATGTTTTGGTGCATGATGACCTGTTAGCTACTGGAGGTACGGCTTGTGCAGCTTCAGAGTTAATTCAGCAGCTAGGAGCAAAGGTGTCTGCTTTTGCTTTTGTAATTAGTTTGGATTTCCTAAAAGGAAATGAGAAATTAGAAAAATATACATCTAAAATAATCAGTTTAAAAAGATATTAAATGGATTTTACAATTAATGAAAATCAAAAGATGATTGCTGATATGATTCAGCAGTTTGGAAAACAAAATATAACGCCTTTTGTACGTGAGTGGGACGATACTCAAACGTTCCCGGTTCAGGTATTTAAAAAATTAGGAGAATTAGGTTTGATGGGTGTGTTAGTGCCTACTGAATATGGTGGTTCAGGTTTTTCTTATACTGAATATGTAACAGCTATTGAGCAGTTATCTATTTTGGATCCTTCTATCGGACTTTCTATGGCTGCACATAATTCATTATGTACAGGTCATATTTTGCAATTTGGTAATGAAGAACAAAAGAAAAAATGGTTACCAAAATTAGCGTCTGCTGAATGGATTGGTGCTTGGGGACTAACGGAGCATAATACTGGTTCGGATGCTGGAGGAATGTCAACTACTGCAGTTAAGGACGGTAGTGAGTGGGTATTAAATGGAGCTAAAAATTTCATTACCCATGCAATCTCAGGTGATATATCAGTAGTTATTGTTCGTACTGGTGAAAAAGGCGATTCTCATGGAATGACAGCTTTTGTAGTTGAGAAAGGAGCACCTGGCTTTACTTCAGGAAAAAAAGTAGATAAATTAGGAATGCGTGCTTCTGAAACAGCTGAACTTATTTTTGATAATTGTCGTGTACCAGAAGAGAATATCTTAGGGAATGTTGGTGATGGTTTTATTCAGGCTATGAAAGTATTGGATGGAGGTAGAATATCAATTGCATCTTTAGGTTTAGGTATAGCAAAAGGAGCGTATTTTGCAGCAAAGCAATATGCTAAAGAGCGTGAGCAATTCGGTAAGCCAATTGCGCATTTTCAAGCAATTGCTTTCAAGTTAGCAGACATGGCTACTGAAATTGAAGCGTCAGAATTGTTGATTTATAGCTCTGCTGATAAAAAAAATAGAGGTGAGCGAATGACTTTAGAAGGAGCTATGGCTAAGTATTATTCGTCAGAAGTAGCTGTGAAAGTAGCAACTGATGCTGTTCAAGTACTAGGTGGGTATGGTTATACTAAGGATTTTCCAGTAGAGCGTTTTTATCGTGATGCTAAGCTCTGTACTATTGGTGAAGGAACTTCAGAAATACAAAAGTTAGTAATTGCAAAACAAATTATAGGATAATGTTTGTTAATTGCAAAGATATTTATATTTTTGCATCCCAAATTTAAAAAGAAATATGCTAGTAATACCAGTAAAAGACGGAGAGAATATCGATAGAGCGCTAAAGCGTTTCAAAAGAAAATTCATAAAAACAGGAACTCTAAAACAATTAAGAGCGAGAAAGCAATATATCAAGAAGTCAGAAAGATTGCGTATCAAAAATCAGAAAGCTGTTTATTCTGAGGCTCTTTTAAGAGACTCTGAGTAGAAAATAATTTTTTCATAGTAAAACAAAACCTTTTTATTTGTAATTTCGTTACAAGTTTAAAGGTTTTTTTATGCTCAAAAATAAATTCATAACATATCTGTTGTCAGAAAAAAGATTTTCTGAGCATACTATAAAATCGTATACTACCGATTTAAAACAATTTTCATCTTTTCTTTCATCTGAATTCCAGATTATTGATGAGATTAATGAAATTAGTTTCCAAATTATTAGGACTTGGATCGCTTCCTTGTTGGAAAAAGGGCTTAGTCCAAGGTCAGTTAACCGAAAAATATCTACTTTAAAAACGTATTTCAAATTTCTAATAAGAGAAGGGGAGCTTATTGAAAATCCAATGATGAAAATTGTTGCTCCAAAATCTAAAAAAAGGCTACCTGTTTTTATTGAAGAAGATCAAATAGCATCATTATTAAATGAAGTTCAGTTTGAAACAGGATTTATTGGGCAAAGAAATAAGCTAATCATAGAGTTGTTCTATGTTACGGGCATTCGTTTGTCCGAGCTTATTAATATTAAAATCAGTGATGTTGATTTTAATAATCAATCCATTAAGGTCTTAGGTAAACGTAACAAGGAAAGAATTATTCCTCTATCTTCTAGTATGATTAATGGTTTAAATAATTTTATTGTAAATAACCAAAAGAATCATTTTCTTTTTACTAATTTAGACGGAATGAAATTATATACTAAGTTAGTATATCGTCTCGTTAACAAGTATATTGCTAAAATCAGTAGCGTGAATAAGAAAAGCCCACATATATTAAGGCATACATTTGCAACTCATATGTTAAATAATGGTGCTGATATTAATGCAATAAAAGAATTATTGGGTCATGCTAATTTGAGTGCTACACAAGTTTACACCCATAATACTATCGAAAAATTAAAAACAGTTTATAAACAAGCTCATCCTAGAGCATAAAATAATACATTATGAATATTAAAATCCAATCGGTACATTTTGCAGCAGATAAACAATTAAAAGAATTTATTAGTAAAAAGGTAGAAAAGTTGATCTCTATTGATGATAGTATTATTAATGCTGATGTTTATTTAAAGGTAGATAAGCCTGAATCTTTTGATAATAAAATTGTCGAAATTAAATTACATTCCCCTTTAGGAGAATATTTTGCTAAAAAACAAGCTAATTCTTTTGAGCAATCAACTGATTTAGTTTCTCAAGCTTTGCGTAAACAAATCCTGAAACACAAAGAAAAATAAGCACTAGAATCCCCCTTCTTTAAATATTTTAAAAAAAGTATTCTTTTTAATTGGTTGTATTAAAAACTTTAATAAATTTGCAGCCCATTTTAAGGGACAGTTCATTTAAATATACATTAATTTATTAATAAGCCGATATAGCTCAGTTGGCTAGAGC
>Ga0308010_1001723_pt1 | contig 11897 bp, 10 predicted proteins | sample Neamet129_FD_202368 | JGI IMG/M metagenome (GOLD analysis project Ga0308010, IMG submission 202368) | Marine microbial communities from water near the shore, Antarctic Ocean - #129 | ecosystem: Environmental > Aquatic > Marine > Unclassified | place: Southern Ocean | collected 2014-07-24 | reverse complement strand
TAATATGGTTATTTCTGGCTCTGATGCACAAAATCGAGCATCCCCCTCTGATGTTGCAGAAGCAACTGTTCGTTGCTTGAAAAAATATGTGCCTGAAAATGTGGGAGGCATTGCATTTTTATCTGGCGGCCAAACCTCAGAAGAAGCCACTGAGCATCTAGATTTGATGAATAAAATTGGTAATTTACCCTGGGAGCTCTCATTCTCATATGGCAGAGCACTTCAAGCGGCGCCTTTGAATGCATGGCGGGGCAAAGAAGAGAACTTTAAAGCAGGGCAGGAAGCCTTCTTGAAGCGAGCAAAACTAAATAGTCTCGCTCATCTTGGTGAATATGATACGAGTATGGAAGCTTAGTTAACTTTTATATTAGGAGCGGTTACGGCGAGATTGTTGTAACTGCTCCTCAGTCATAAATTCTCTGACAAAATCAATGCGTGACTCAAAACGAATTCTTTGAATTTCATGCAGATCTGGGATATTGAGTGCACGCTTTAAAAAAGTCACTCCACCCACTAAATCGCCAATCATAAAACGATATTCAGCCATATAATAATTTGCTTCAGCTGGGTTATTAGATTCAATGGCGGCTTTGGCTATAAGCCTTACCTGTTCTGGAGTAGGTGGCACATTATTGAGAAGATCAAGCAGTATTTCATGTGCCAATTTAGCTTCATTTAAATTTATAAGAGCATTTGCATAATGAATCACCAAAGAGATATTTCTTGGAAATAACTTTATTGCTTGTGCATAAATATCTTTAGACTCTTCTTCCTGATCAAGTAAATATAATATCTCTGCTAAACCTATGTGATAGGCGATCACTCCTTTATTTGCTTTTAAAAGGGCGGCAAATATCTGTTCCGCTTCATCTAATTGCCCTGCCAACTGATAAGCCAGAGCCAAACCATATCTTTCTTCATCAGTTAAATAGCTATACTCTTTTTGAGTGTAAAATTCGATTGCATCTTTGGGAGTTTTTTGGTTAGAAACTATCAATCTGGCTCTCGATATCCCATAATTTATAGTATCTTTAGTAGAGGTGGTATCGAAAAATCTAGCACGATTTCTGGCTTCAGCAATTCTACTGCTCGATACCGGATGTGTTTTTAGAAATTCAGGAATACGCATCGATCCAATGGTGTTATTTCCAGACATAACTTCGAAGAAAGATGCCATGCCTGATGGATCAAAGCCAGCATTTGCAAGTGCTTTAATTCCTATACGATCGGCTTCATACTCATTATCTCGAGTGAAGTTGATTTGTTGCTGGGCCTGTGTGCCCTGAGCAACTGCCATAGCACCTTGAATTGCATCTGACCCTGCACCTGCCGCACCAGCAATGACCGCACCTAGCATTATAGCTGTACTTAAAATACTCTGTTTTTGACTGGCATCTATCGCTCGAGCAAGATGTCTCTGCGTGACGTGAGCAATTTCATGGGCTAGGACTCCAGCCAACTCATCCTCACTGCGAGTTGCTTCTATCAGTCCTGTGTGAATTCCAATATAACCACCTGGTAAAGCAAATGCATTGATACTAGGCTCATCAATCACAAAAAAAGTAAAGGTTCTTTCACTCTCGTTTGCATGTGCGGCAACACGATATCCAATTTCGTTAATGTATTCGTTTATCTGCGGGTCATCAATGATAGTTCCGCTTGCACGTATCTGTTGCATTATGGACCTACCTATCTGCGCTTCATCTGTTTTGGATAAGACGGCATCAGCTGGGCTTCCCATATCTGGTAGATTTATATCTTGAGAGAACACTAAATTTGGATTTAATACTAGCGTTAGTATTACAAACAGTGCTTGAAAATTTATGTGATTATCTGAATACATGTATTTAAGATTATGATGATGATGATATTATATCAATAGTTTAGAGAGCGGAAATATGATCTAGAATTATTTGAGCATGACCTTTGGCTTTAACTTTTCGCCATTCAGCCATTAACTTCCCATTTTCATCAAGAAAGAATGTGCTCCTTTCTATACCCATATATTTTTTTCCGTACATATTTTTTTCTTTTATTACATCAAATATTTCGCATACCTTTTCATCTTCATCAGATAGTAATTCAAAAGAGAATTGAAATTTTTCTTTGAATTTTTCGTGTGAAGCAAGGCTATCTCTAGAGATACCAAAAATAAGGGTATTATGGTTTAAAAATTGCTGAGCTAGTTCCTGAAATTCAATACTTTCAGTGGTGCATCCTGGGGTGTTATCTTTTGGGTAAAAAAAGAGAATAATCCTTTTTCCTTTAAATTTATTAAGTTCAAATAATTGATTGCTGGTTGCTGGGCATTTGAAATTAGGTATTACGCGATCTAGAGTTGTTTCATTCATTGATTATTCCTTCTAATGTTTTATTTAGCCAAACTTGTCTTGCTAGCATCTATAATGATTAGTAACATATCAATTATATTCTATTTTAAAACTATTTCTTGATATCATGTCTAATAATCGAGATTTTAAGAAAAAGAGAAAGAGGTTGGGTTTTGAATATTAAAAATACTTTTACAATACTCTTAATAGCACTCGTAAGTGTTGGCTGTGGAGCGGATTTGACGTGTGATGAACCTCAAAAGTATCAAATGGCCATTGAATCTAGCAAAATAACTTCCCCCGAAGGTCTTGATCCTCTCAGATCAGATAGAGAATTGAGAGTTGGAAGGGCGTCACCTAGTGACCCAAGATCTGCTGATTCACCTTGCCTTGACACCCCGCCAAGAATTTTAAGTCAAGAATCAAGCTAGTAATTTTATATTTTCTTAACTGGAGAGATGGCTGAGTGGCTTAAGGCGCTCGCTTGGAAAGCGAGTGTGCGGTAATACCGTACCGAGGGTTCGAATCCCTCTCTCTCCGCCATATTAATAATATCTATATATATATCAATTACTTAAATAGTGACTCATCATAAATATTCTCCCAATACATAATTATTAGCATACCATGTGCCTTGCTCAATACACTGACAACCCATCATGTGAATATTCAAGTGCAAAATATTAAAAAAATTTGCTAATGTTGAAGGATGAATATTCAAATATCTAAATTTAAAGCTTCTTTATTTTTCTTCCTTACGATAATTTCATCTTATTCTGTCCAAGTGGTTGCTGAAACCCAAAATAAACCCAATATAGTATTAGTGCTAATGGATAATTTTGGCTACGGTGAGGTTGGAGTTTATGGTGGAGGCGTTCTCCGCGGTGCCCCAACTCCAAATATTGATAGTATTGCTCATGAGGGTTTCCAGTTAACAAATTATAATGTTGAGGCAGAATGCACACCATCGCGCTCAGCTTTAATGACAGGACGCTATGGTATAAGAACTCGTCAAACAGAGAATGGTCCTCCAAGAGGGGTCTGGTATGGAATAACGAAGTGGGAAATTACATTAGCAGAAATGCTTTCTGATAATGGCTATTCAACGGGTATTTTTGGGAAATGGCATTTGGGCGATACTGAGGGGCGATATCCTACTGACCAGGGTTTTGATGAATGGAATGGAATCCCTAGATCTTCTGATCGAGCATTTTGGCCAGATAGCAATAGTTTTACAGCAGGCAGTCATCCAGACGCTGTTTTTACTCATGTTATGTCTTCGTTTAAGGGGCAAAAACCAATAGAGCACGAAGTTTTTGATCGAGCAAAAAAAGCAACTATAGATCGTGATATTACGGATAATGCTATTGATTTTATAAAGCGTAAAGCAGCCGATAAAGAACCATTTTTTGCTTATCTTCCCTATACGCAGACGCATGAACCAGTGGATCCACATCCAGATTTCTATGGTAAAACAGGAAATGGAAGCTTTGCTGATGTCCTGGCACAAACCGATGTTTATGTTGGTGAGCTTCTGGCAACAATAAATGAATTAGGTTTAAAGGAAAACACTATATTTATTTTTACCTCTGATAATGGTCGCGAAGGAGTACCAAGATCATTTGGATTTACAGGGCCTTGGCGAGGAAGTATGTTTTCACCTTATGAAGGCTCTTTAAGAGTCCCTTTTTTGATTCGCTGGCCTGGAAAAATACCTATAAAAAAAGTATCTAACGAAATATTCCATCAAATAGATCTTTTTCCAACTATAGCTAGTTTTATTGGTGCTGATATCCCAACAGATAGAGTAATAGATGGTGTTGATCAATCTAAATTTCTGCAAGGTGAATCCGATAAATCTGCAAGAGAATCGATGGTTATTTATATAGGAAATGAATTATTTGGTGCAAAATGGCGAAATTGGAAATTACTACTTAAAGAAATGGATAAAGATGGTTATGGGGTTAAGGCTATGGCTTATCCTACAATTTATAATTTACTTGTAGACCCAAAAGAAGAGGTCCCTGAACTAAATTATTTGAATGATACCTGGGTCGACTTTCCTTTATATCAAGTGGTAGAAGATCACGAAGAGTCCATTGAAAATGACTTAGGCTCTCCCGGACCTTAAATGCAAAATCACTTCATCATTATCCTATATTCCAAGATTCATGTTATTTTAGAATGATGAAAAAAATATTTTTAATAATGAGCCTTAGCTTCCTTTGCGCTTGCTCGCATCAAGAAATAAAAACTAGGACATTACCAACTTTTGAGCATTATAGAGCTTGTGACTTAATGTCACTGGATTTCATCTCTACGATGCAATGCGGAAAGACAACACGAAATTCCTATTGTTTGCCTGATAACAAATGCAGTAAAAAAGGAAATAAGCTTGTAGCTTATTATGATGATCTGGTTGAATCGGTGCAAACAAATGAGCTTAGTGAGTTAGATGCAAGAAACTTATTTTTGGAAAGAAATAATCAAGCGGAAATAGAGTACATTAAGGTTATGAAAGAACTTAGTAAGTAATCATAAATACAAGTGGAAGCTAGAAGCCATGGATAGAAAAGATCGTATACTTGGAATGAGTTGTGATATTACTCGCCGTGATTTTATTAATGGTACTGGTGTTGCGATTGGTAGTTCGCTTATTTCTCCTGTTCTAAAAGCATCTACGATCAATAAGTCTCTTTCATCTGCCCAAAATATGCCCGGATATTATCCACCAACCCGAGAAGGTATGCGTGGAAGTCACCCAGGCTCTTTTGAATTAGGGCACATGATAAGAGACGGAAAGCGTTGGGATGATCCATCTGCCTCGAAAGATACCGGGGAGATGTTTGATCTAGTGGTAGTAGGCGGCGGAATCAGTGGTCTTGCTGCGGCCTATTTTTTCCAAAAAGAGCATGGGTTGGATGCCAAGATCCTTGTTATCGAAAACCATGACGACTTTGGTGGCCACGCCAAACGAAATGAGTTCCAATATAAAGATCGTACATTGATTGATCTAGGCGGCGCTGAATTTATTGAGAACCCAAGTAGTTACCCGAAAGAAGCACGCGCACTCATTGATGATCTGGGTATTGATATTTCTCAATCTCGAGAGGTTTTTGATCATGAGTTATATCCTTCGCTGGACTTGCGTGGCGGTATTTTCTTCCAATCAAATACTTTTGGTAAAGATAAGTTGGTTGCAGGTAAGAAAGGCATTCGCAACAGTAAGCATCAAAGTGGCTATGTGACACTCCCTGCTGAGCTGGAAAATAGTATTGGGTTACGAGAAGACGTAAGTGCTTTTCTTGATCAATCACCATTATCCGCAATTGCACGTGAAGAAATAATTGGATTATTTTCAGGAAGTATTGATTATCTTTCCGAATTGTCTCTTGACGAGAAAGTAATCAAACTTCGTCCCTTATCTTACAGGAATTTTTTGAAAGAGATCGTGGGTGCTACTGATGAAACGTTGGATTTTTTTCATATGTGGCGAACTAGTTATATGGGACATGCTATAGATTTGACACCTACTTTTAATGGTATGCGATATGGACTGCCCGGCGCCAAGGGGCTTGGTTTGATCGATTATCTAAAAATTGGCAGACAACCACATCACAATAATCAAAACGATTTTCATTTTCCAGATGGGAATGCATCAGTTGCTCGTTTAATTGTTAGACGGTTGATTCCTAGCATCGCACCAGGTAAAACTATGAATGATATTGTCTCAGCGCAGTTTGATTACGGTGAACTAGATCAAACTGAGAATCCCGTAAAAATTCGCCTTAACTCTACGGCAGTAAATGTTCAGCACATTAATGAGAAGACAGTAGAGATTACTTATGTCGAAGGGCAATCAGCGAATCGCGTTCGAACAAAGAACTGCATCATGGCCTGTTACCATTCAGTTATTCCATATATATGCCCAGAGTTACCGACAAAACAAAAAGAAGCTCTTCGTAAAACAACTCGGACGCCATTAGTGTCGATTTCTGTATTATTGGATAATTGGAATGCTTTCGAAAAACTTGGGATTAAGTCAGCTTATTGTCCATCTAGTTTCGCTAGTGATGTGAGATTGGCCTACCCACTAAAATTTGATGACTATCAATCAGCCACAAAACCAGATGAGCCGATAATGCTCCATATGTATCGTATTCCTGTGCCTGGAAATGATCTGTTTGCTAGAGAACAATTTCGTCTAGGACGGCACGAGCTTTTATCAATGCCTTTTGAGAGTTTCGAAAGAAATATTCGAGATCAATTAAACAGGATGCTCAAAGATGGTGGTTTTGATTCGCTGCGAGATATCAAGGGTATTACAGTTAATCGCTGGCCACATGGTTATGCGGTCGGCTATAACTATGAATCAGAAAGGATGGGGTGGGATTTTTCGAATCAGCAAGAGTGGCCAGATGAAAAAAAACTCTGGCTGTCAGGACGAATCAGATACGGACGTATTGCATTCGCTAATTCAGATGCTGGCGCTAGCGCTATGAGCGAAGCTGCAATTGAGCAAGGTTATCGTGCAACTCAGGAGTTAATGAATTAATTATGAATAGTTACTTTAGAGAACCAATTTTGAATGTCTTTATCCCATTATTACTGGCAATAATCATTTTATTTAGTGATCTCAGTCAGGCCGCAATCGAGAATGAAAAAAAGCCTAATATTGTTTTGGTTTTGATGGATAATTTTGGCTATGGAGAAATTGGCGTTTATGGCGGCGGTGCTATTAGAGGAGCGCCCACACCTAATGTCGACAGCATTGCTCATGAGGGATTTCAGTTAACAAATTATAATGTTGAGGCAGAATGCACTCCATCTCGTGCATCGTTGATGACTGGACGTCAATCGATACGGACAAGACTGAGAAAAGACGCTCCGCCACGAAATCCGTGGTACGGAATAACTAAATGGGAGCATACTCTGGCCGAGCTCTTATCTGACGCTGGTTATGCAACAGGGTTATTTGGTAAGTGGCATTTAGGCGATACAGAAGGTCGTTACCCTACTGATCAAGGTTTTGACGAATGGTGGGGCCTTCCTAGGTCATCAGATAGGGCGTTCTGGCCAGATAGCAGTTCTTTCCAAGCAGATCTCGATATTAATTTAATGCATGTTATGTCCGCAAAGCGCGGCGAAAAACCAATAGAATTAGAGGTTTATGGGCGCAAAAAACGTGCAACAATTGATCGAGAAATTACCGATCATGCTATTAACTTTATAAATCGTAAGGCAAAGGAAGATGAACCTTTTTTTGTTTATATTCCCTACACGCAAACACATACACCGCATGACCCGCATCCCGATGCTAGCGGTAAAACAGGCAATGGTGATTTTGCCGATATTCTTGCTCAAACAGATGAGTACATAGGTGATCTATTGAGCACAATTGAAGATCAAGGAATTAAAGACAATACCATCGTTATCTTTACCTCTGATAATGGAGGGTATGGAGGTATAGAAAGGGAAGGCTTTAATGGTCCATGGCGAGGAAGTCTTTTTACTAGCTATGAAGGTTCGCACCGTGTTCCTTTTTTGATTCGATGGCCGAATAAAATACCTGCAAGACAAATCTCTAATGAAATTGTTCATGCAATGGATATTTATGGGACCTTAGCCGCTATGCTCGATCTTGAAATGCCCAATGATCGTGTGATGGATAGCGCTGATCACTCTGACTTTTTGATGGGAAAATCAGAAAAATCAGCTCGAGAATCTATTGTTTATTATATAAGCAATGAGATCGTAGGAGTTAAATGGCGAAACTGGAAGATGCTCTTTAAGGAACTAGACCGAATAGGTCAGCCGGTAATATCAGGGATTGATCCTGCCATTTATAATTTACTAAAAGACCCGCAAGAGCAAGAACGACTCCGTCACTATATTCAGGATACTTGGGTTGAAATACCCCTATACAGAGCTTTAGAAGAGCATCAAGAGTCGATTGCAAGTGACCCTGGCGCTCCAGGCCCTTAATGATAGAAGAAGACTCTTAAGCTAATATTTATTCTTCAATGAATTACCCATCATCTCATGCAGTATATTTAGGCCTTGGAGCGGCCTGATAAATACTTTAAATTCTATAATCTTTTGCTCATTGTTCCAAGTAATTAGGTCAAGGCCATTGATATGAATACCATCAAGCTCCAGTTCAAACTCCAAGCTAGCCATATTTCCTTCAATTATTTCATGGGTATAAGAAAAAGACTCGACGTTAAATAGCGTGGCTACAGCAGACAAGTACATTAAAGTAATCTTTTTGCCTTTCTGAGGAGTGAATACAACGGGAGAATAAAAGACAACAGAGTCATCAAGTATGTCCTCAAGCAATTGAAAATTACTATCTTTGACTACTTGGTGCCATTTTTTTATTGGGTTTGTATGCATAGATTGTATTTTATATAATTATTGTCAACTCAATCAAGACTTCTAGAAATATAATTAGTTTCCAATCAACTCAGGCTTATTGTGAAAGTTTGATCTAACTAAAAAAGACTATTATGAAAATTGCTATTATCGGTGCGGGAATCTCAGGCTTAACTGCGGCAATGAACCTAGGTGAAAGTGCTGATATAACCCTCTATGAAAAATCAAGAGGGGCGGGCGGAAGGGTTTGCACAAGATATACAGATTCTTATAACTTTGATCATGGTGCTCAATTTTTCACGGCCAGGACGCCGCAATTCAAGCAATTTCTTAAACCTCTTATTGAGGCGGGCATAATTGATAATTGGAATGCAAGATTTATAGAGGTTAGAGATAATATAATTATCAACCGCCGGCAATGGAATGATGATCATCCTCATTATGTTGGAGTACCGACAATGAGTTCTATTGGTCAACATTTAGCAAAAAATCTAAATATAAAACTTAATACTGAGGTATCAATACGAAAATCTACAATGGGTTGGGAGGTTATAAGTTTTGATGGGAAGGTTTCCGGTCATTACGATTGGGTAATTAGTACAATTCCTGCTGAACAATCATTGAGATTATTACCGGGTTATTTTGCTCATTATGAGGCACTTAAGCAAAAGAAGATGCTTGGTTGTTATTCTTTGATGCTTGGTTTTGATGAAGCGTTGGATTTGGGTTGGGATGCCGCTCAATTAAGTGGAACCGATATCAGTTGGATTTCAGTTAATAGCTCTAAACCAGGACGACCCAATGATTATAGTTTATTGGTTCATTCCACTAATAATTGGGCTGAGCATCATCTTGATGACGATATGGATACAGTAAAGCAACATCTATGCTCACAAGTGGTTGGAATTATTGGTCAAAATGTATATTCAGCTAAGCATGTTGGTCTGCATCGGTGGCGTTATGCCAATATTCCAAGACAAGATAAAAACACTCTTTTTATTGACCCTGCATCCAAACTAGCTGCTTGTGGCGATTGGTGTAAAAAAGGTCGAATAGAAGCTGCTTTTAGAAGTGGTTTTGACTTAGCAAACGAAATACGTAATATTATTGACTGAATTATAAAATATGCCTAAGAAAGAAAATATTAGAAAATGGCTCGTCATGGCAGTGCTTTCTGTCTCTGCCGCCTCAATTTACCTTTTGCCATTTCTGCAAGAGGTTTATTACAAACCATTAGCTGATGCGCTTAACTTAAATAACACTCAAGTGGGAGCTCTAATGAGCATTTATGGTATTTTTGCCATGATTTCTTATTTTCCAGGGGGTTGGGTAGCGGATAAAATAGCACCAAGAATATTAATATCTTCATCTTTAGTTTTTACCGGTCTTTTAGGTTTATTTTTTGCGACACTCCCTAGCTTTAAAATAAGTCTTGCAATTCATGCAATTTGGGGGATCACAACAACTTTTTTATTCTGGAGTGCTGTTGTCAGGGTGACTCGTAATTGGGCCCCAAGTAATCAACAAGGAAGAGCATTTGGTTTTCTTCAAATGGGGCGTGGCATTAGTGATGTCATCATATCAATGCCAATACTCATAGTTTTTGGGCTACTTGGCAGTAATTATTTTGCGTTATCAATTGTAATTTTGCAGATTTCTTTGGTCACGATTATCTCTGGTATTCTGGCCTGGTTTGTTCTTGATGATGATGATGGTGGGGAGAATAGCATTATAGGTACCTTCAAATCTGGTTTTGCAGAAATAATCTTTGTATTGAAGATGCCCGTGGTTTGGCTTATTTCAATCGTTGTTTTAGCTGCATATTCAGCTTACTGGGGTACTTATAGGTTTACTTCATATTCAACGGATATTTTTTCCTTGGGAGTAGTTATGGCTGGTGCGATCAGTATTGGGAAAATGGCTATGAGTCCTCCATCTGCGTTAGTGGCAGGTTTCGTATCAGATAAAATTGGAATCGCAAAATCTGTCGCTATTTTATTTGTTGTGCTTATCCTTTCATTTTTAATATTTGCGTTCATGCCTGGTTTACCATCACTACTCCCCCTGATGCTTGTAAATATAGCGATAGCATCTCTTGCCGTATTTGCACTTAGAGGTATTTACTTTGCTTTGCTTGAAGAGGGTGGTATTCCAATGAAGGTTACAGGTATCGCTACAGGCTTAATATCAATGGTTGGATTCACGCCAGATATATTTATGCCTCTAATTGGAGGTGTATTGCTTGATCGCTTACCTACTATTGAAGGCTATCGTGCTTTCTTTTTAATTGTGGCAAGTATCTGTGCAGTAGGTTTGGCTGCAGCATTGATGATATATCATATAGTGAGTAGTTCAAAAAAAAATAAATGAATATGTGGTAACTTTTTTATTATGGGTTTTAGGTAATAGGAAAATAATATGTATAACCAGAATCGCAATTACACCTTAATTTTTATAATAATGTCCCTAGTGGCCTGCACTAGTAAGCAAAGTAATTATGTTGAAGACAGTTCGTTTGCTGAAATATGTAAAAATCTACCAGTAGCGGCTAACGAAGAGTTACCACTATCAAGTGCATCTGATGATTGGTTTCAAGTTTATGAATCTTATGAGGGTGTTTACTCGATAGTAGAGCCCTATCAATTTCAAATGAGCATCTCTCATTTAATTCTGGGCAATGATAGAGCTTTACTCTTTGATACTGGTATGGGAATTTTACCAATCAAACCTGTAGTAGAACGAATTACAAACCTACCTTTAGTGGTACTTAATTCACATACACATTTTGACCATGTCGGGGGTAATGCAGAGTTTTCAAATATCTTGGCTATAGAATCAGCTTATACCAAGCAAAATATGCTTGGATTTAAGCATGATGAAGTTGCTGGTGATGTCGCAGTTGAGGCTTTTTGTGGTGAAGCGCCAACAGGACTTGATGTTAATGGTTATCACACAAGAGCTTGGTCAGCATCTAATTATATAGCTGATGGACAAAGCATTGATCTAGGCGGGAGAGTGATTGAGATTTTACAGGTACCTGGTCATACTCCTGATGCGATTACGCTTTTGGATAGAGAGGATGGATTGTTATTTACTGGTGATACTTTCTACGATGACAATTTATGGCTTTTTTCTCCTGAAACAAGTCTCGATGATTATTCAAACTCAATAGACAGATTGGTTGGTATTGAA
>Ga0308010_1001718_pt1 | contig 11908 bp, 11 predicted proteins | sample Neamet129_FD_202368 | JGI IMG/M metagenome (GOLD analysis project Ga0308010, IMG submission 202368) | Marine microbial communities from water near the shore, Antarctic Ocean - #129 | ecosystem: Environmental > Aquatic > Marine > Unclassified | place: Southern Ocean | collected 2014-07-24 | reverse complement strand
TGCAACCGAAAAACTCAGTGGAAGCCATCCACCAACTATCCCGAGGCTTATTACAAAGCCACCGAAAACTTTCATCATAGTATGACCAGCCATCATGTTAGCAAACAAACGAACAGAAAGGCTTACGGGTCTACTTAAATAAGAAATAATCTCTATAACAACTATTAGTGGCAGAAGAACTGCTGGCACTCCACTTGGTACAAATAATTTTAAATAGCCCAAACCATGTTTCATAAAACCAATTATTGTTACTCCAATAAAAATAAATGAAGCTAATATAAAAGTGACAATGATGTGGCTAGTGACGGTAAATGCATAAGGGATCATACCAAACATGTTGCAGAACAGCACAAACATAAATAAAGAAAAGATAAATGCAAAATATGGTTTTGCTTTAGATCCAGCTGTATCGCTAATCATTTTAGAAACAAAGCTGTAACTTAACTCTGCTAGAAGTTGAACCTTATTAGGTAGTAATGAATTTTTTTTTGATCCTAGATTAAAAATTAATAGTATCGCTAAAGAGCTAATGACCATAAACAAACTTGCATTTGTAAATGATATATCTATTGCACCTAATTTTATTTCTGGTCCAATTCTATAAACTTCGAATTGGTGCATTGGATTTGTTGCCATAATTTTTTAAATCTATTCTTGCATATTTTTTGCAGATCTGAATACGTTTATGATACCAGCAACCACACCTACAAAAAAAAATATTAATATTAACCAAGGCTTAGTACCAAAGGTCGTGTCTAAAATAAACCCTATAATTGTCCCAACTACTACCGCAGACACTAATTCTGTACTTAATTTAAAGGCAGTCCCAATAGAAGAGGGTGGCTCTTTATCTTTATAAAGGTTTTTCTCAGCAATTTTAGATTTTGCAATCTCTAGGCGAGTTTTAAGCGAATCTTTTGGCATTTATCTATTAAGCAACCATACTCTCAGCTTTTTGTAAATCAACAGCTACTAACTGACTAATACCTTTTTCAGGCATAGTTACTCCATAAAGTCTATTCATTTTAGACATTGTAAGAGCATGGTGAGTAACAATAATAAATTTAGTGTTAGTTATTTTTGTTAGGTCATCTAGTAGACCGCAGAATCTTGTTACGTTAGCATCATCTAGTGGAGCATCAACTTCATCCAACACACAGATTGGAGATGGGTTAGTAAGGAACACAGCAAAGATAAGTGATAAGGCGGTCAAAGCTTGTTCACCACCAGATAGTAAAGTTATAGATTGAAGTCTTTTACCTGGAGGACTTACTAGCATTTCCAAACCAGCTTCAAGTGGGTCGTCAGAATCAACTAATTCTAATTTTGCATTTCCTCCATTAAATAATTTTGTGTAAACTTCGTTAAACTTTCTATTAACTTTTTCAAAAGCCTCTAAAAGCCTCTCTCTTCCTTTTTGGTTTAATTCATTAATACTTTCTTTTAATTTAATGATTGCGGATACAAGATCTTCCCTATCTTGTTCCATTTTCTTAATTTCAATTTCATATTTATTTGTTTCTTCATCTGCCCTCAAATTAACCGAACCAAGCTTTTCTCTGTCTTTCTTTTTTTCATCTAGGGCATCTTCTTGAGCTACCGAGTCTGGTAGTTCCTCAACACCATTTAAATTAGAATTTTCAAGGATATCATTTTCTTCAAGGTTAAGTTCAGAAATAACCCTTTCTAACAAGTCATCTTTACGTTTTTTTAATCCTTCGACAGTTGCACCTGAACTTGCTTTTCTTTCTCTTATTTGAATAGATCTTTCTTGAACATCGTTTAATTCAAGCCTTAAAGAGTTAATCTTTTTATCCGTTTCTTCAATTATCTTTTCATTCTCAATCTTTTCATCTTGTGAAATTCTTAAACCTTCAGTAGCCTGACCCTTTTTCTCTGCTTGAACTTTAGGTTGTTGGTCACGTTCATTTAATTGTGATAACAACTTATTTTTTCTTTCAGTTAATTCTGTTACCATTTTTTGAGAGTTTGAAAGTAAGCTCTTCCAACTTTCAACTTCAGTTTCAATAGCTTTAATTCTTTCATTTCTTTTTATAGATTCTTTTTTAATAGATTGGTTTTTGCTAAAGCTATCTGCATATTTTTCTTGAAGTAATTTTATATTGTCATTTTTTTCATTGATGTCAGTTAGTTTACTTTTACTTTCATCATTGGCTAAATTACTTAAGAAATTATTTAATTCCATTTTAGTTCTATCCAGCAACGTAAGAGCTTGGTTAGCTTCATTATTGTTTATTAACTCTTTGATTTTTTCGATTGTATTAATAACACCTTTAATTGGGTCAATACTGATATTTATGTTGCCATTTGCGAACATTTCAATAATTTCATCTACAGCTTTTTGCTCTTCATTAAGTTGCTTTTTGGCTTCTTCGAGATCTTCATTTGATAATTTTTCGGTTTCAAAATATTTAGAGTCTATTTCTATTAACTCACTTTTCTCTTCTTTTAATCTTTTTTCGTTTGAGTTTGCATCTATTACAATCCCTTTTTCTCTATCAATATCTTCTTCAATGGTTTTTAATGAATTTTTGAAATTTTCTATCTCACCTTGCGTTCTTACATTCTCTTCATCTAAATTTTGTAGTTCTAAATTTAATCTTTGAATTCTTGAAAGATTTTCAATATTTTTTTCTCTTAATGGAGAAACTTTATCTGTTTCAGTTTTAATTAAACTTTCAAATTGAGAAATCTGTTGATTGAAGTTATTAACTTCTCCCTCAGCTTCATTATTGATTTCATTTTCTATTCTAATTTCATTATCAATGTCTAATAACTTTAAATAGTATAACCCTGCTTCAATTTTTTTTATCTCTTCAGAAATAAGTTTATATTTTGTAGCTTCTTCTGCCTGTTTCTGAAGGTTGGCTAGCTGTTTTTCTTGCTGCCTTCTTAATTCATCTGCTCTTTTTAAATTGGCCTCTGCAGCATTTAATCTGAGTTCAGCTTCATGCCTTCTAACATGTAATCCTGAAATGTTAGCAGCCTCTTCTAAAATTGCACGCCTATCTGTAGGCTTAGCAGTCACTAAGGCACCAATACGTCCTTGGCTTATCATTGATGGCGAATGAGCACCTGTAGATAAATCTGCAAAAAACATTTGTGCATCTCTAGCTCTAACTTCTTTATCGTTTATATAAAATTTAGAACCTTTATCTTTTTCAATTTTTCTTCTAACTTCGATTTGATCTATGTCTTTATATTGTAAGGGTCCTTCATGACTTGCATTATCTACAATGATTGAAACTTCAGCTATATTTTTTGAAGCTTTGTTTGATGTTCCGTTAAAAATAACATCTTCCATTCCAGAGCCCCTCATACTTTTTGCTGAGGTTTCTCCCATAGCCCATCTTAAAGACTCTACAATGTTTGATTTTCCACAACCGTTAGGTCCAACTATTCCTGTTAGCCCATCTTCGATTAAAAAATTAGTTTTCTCAGCAAATGATTTAAATCCATTTAATTGGATTTTTTTAAACTCCATGGACTAACTTATATCAGTTTTTCCAGATATTTTTTTAAATTCTTATAATTTAGGGCTTTATCAAACTTTTTATCATTAATTATTATCGTAGGAGTAGCATTAACTTCAAATTTTTTTACTCCATCGATTCGATCATTTAAAACATAATCTTCTATAGCCTTATCGCTTAGGCATTTTTCAAAATCTACATTCACATTTTCACTTTCTAAGAATTTTTTTAAATAACCTGTTGCCTCATCTGGTGTTTTTCCTCTAGCCCATTTTTTTTGGCCAGAGTACAAAATATTCAAAATATTTGAATTACCATCGTTATTACATTGTGCAATTTTTGATGCATTAAATGCAGCTAAGTCTAATGGAAAATGTCTAAATTCAATTCTTACCAACCCTTTATCAATGAAGTCTTTCTTAAGTTCTGGATATACATCTTTATGAAAATTTGCACAGTGACCACAAGTCAATGACTCGTAAGCAATTATTGTTATTTTAGCACTTTCTTCACCCTCTGTAATTCTTTTGATTAATTCATTATCCACAGCAAACGCTTTAGCAGAGAAGATTAGAAATATTATAAATAATGTTGAGGTTAATTTTTTCATCGTTGTTTAAATAGTTTTGTTAATTCAAGTAATGATTTTTTAATTTTATCATTTTTAATACTATTAATTCTATCTGCATACTTAATATTTGTCACATAGTTTTCATTAGTATCTAATTTTTTGAATTTTGTTTGAACATCATCAAAACTTATAAATTTCAATTTTTCAACAACAGCATAGCCAAAGAAACTATTCATTTTATCCATTATTATTTTTTTTGAATATTCTAAATCAATTTCGTGTCCTCTCTTGGCCATTATTTGAAGAGTGCTTACTCCAAATTTATTAGAATTTTTAAAGGATTTTGGATAACATATTTGAAAAAGATCGTCTCCAACTATGTACTTCCAGTTATTAAGTGTTTCAGAAAATATATGACCCTTTTTTTTGATTATTTTTTTAATATTTTTTGGCAAAGTGTCTTTAAAGGATCTTAATCCTTGAAAGCTTCTATTTCCCTGCTTAATATTATTTTTAAAAGACATATTAGTTTAAAACAATGATAACAAAAAAAATTCTTAATTGGTACGATAATAATAAAAGATCTCTACCGTGGAGAGCCAGATGTTCTGCAAAGAAAAAAGAGTACTTCACTCTTGTAAGTGAATTTATGCTTCAACAAACTCAGGTTAAAACAGTCATTCCATATTTTAATAATTTTTTAAAAGATATTCCTAACTTTCAATCTCTTGCAAAAGTGAGTGAGGCTAAACTTCTAAAACATTGGCAAGGTCTTGGTTATTACTCAAGAGCAAAAAATTTAAAAAAAAGTGCAAAAATGATTATTGATAATTACAGTGGAAGACTTCCAAATAATTTTGAAGAACTTAAAAAACTTCCTGGAGTTGGAGATTATACTGCAAGTGCTGTATCAGCTATTGCATTTAATCAGCAAATAATTCCATTAGATGGAAATATAGAGAGAGTCTTAAAGCGTATTTTAAACTTAAAAACAGAAGAGGAAATAAAAAAAGAAAACCTTCATAAACAAAAAAAAATTTTTGGTAAAACGTCAAGATCAAGTGATTATGCTCAAGCCCTAATGGAAATAGGAGCGCTATTGTGTAAACCAAAAAATCCATACTGTTATAAATGTCCAATAACTAAAAATTGCCTATCTTTTAAAAGAAAAGATTTTGAAATTAAGAAAAAAGATAAAAAAATTATAGATAAATTTTATCTGGCAACTTTATATAAAAATAATAATCAGCTTTTATTAATAAAAAATGATAAATTTAAATTTTTAAAAAATTTACTTATTTTTCCAATGAAAGAGATAACCCAATCAGACTCTTTGCTAAAATCTAGCAAAAAATTGAATGTTAAAATGTCAAATATGAATATGAATATATCAATAGATTTTTCATATATTAAAAATAAACCTAAAAATGGTATGTGGATTGAAAAAACAAAATTAGAAAATTACATGATACCAACATTTACAAAAAAAATATTTGCATCTGTTAAACACAATTTATGAAAAAGGTTGCAATAATAGGTGGAGGAATTTCAGGTTTATATATGGCGAGTTTATTGAGACTAAACTCTAATTATGAGGTCTCTATTTATGAAAAGAATAACTCTGTAAATTTAGAAAAAGGATATGGTATTCAGCTTTCTGTTAATAGTGTTAAATTATTAAATAAGATTGGCTTTCAAAATATTAATTTCGAGGAAAAGTTTTTTCCAAATAAAGTTAATTTTTATTCTTTAAAAAATAAAAGTAAAATATGCGATTTAGATATATCGGCCTTTAATAGCTATGAAGATAAGTATACGACTTTACAAAGGTTTACATTAATAGATTTCTTAAGAAATAAAATTCCAAGTAATTTAATAAATTTTAATAAAAAAGTTATTGAGGTTCAAAGTGAGTCAGAAATTACTAAAGTAATTTTTGAAGACAAGTCATCAATAGAATGTGATTATTTAATTATATCTGATGGAGCATTTTCAAAAACTAGATCATTAATTGCCAATAAGGAAATCAAACCAAGTTATTTTAACTCAATTGCTGTAAGGGGAAATATTGATCAAAATGACCTTTGGAATATTGATCATAATAACATATCTTTATTTTTAGGGTCTAATTTGCACTCAGTAGTGTACCCAGTTAACCAAAATGGTCAGTTTAACTTCATTGCCATTCTTAGGAAAAAACTAAATAGTAATGAATTAGCTAATTACAGTTTATTTAATAACGACGAGTTCGTTTCATCCACTTTATTTGAAATATCAAAACAAGTAGATCGTAATATCGTCGAAAATTTAAGAGATATTAAGTGCTTTCCAGTATTCGTGAGCACAGAAATATTTCAGCCTAAAAATAAAAATACTTATATCATTGGAGACGCTTTTTTTACTTTTCCACCAACCTTTGCTCAAGGTGCATCTCAATCAATTGAGGTTGCTCACGAACTATATAAAAATTTTGAAAATGGAAATGATCATTTCAATAAAGAAAGAATTAAAAGAACAAAGATGATTGATAGAAAATCAAAATTTAATTACTTTGTCTTTCACTTTTCCAATCCATTAATGATTTTTATTAGAAATTTACTAATGAGGTATTTAGTTAAAAATAATAGATTTATTAATAGTTATGTAGGTAAGATTTATAAGAATTAACTATTAGAAATTAATCTTTGTCTTAAAATATCTATTGGAACACTAATACCATTTACATTGCAATGCCAATAAGTCCAGCCGTTACAGCTTTCTGTTCCAAGAATGGTTGCTGCTACCTTGTGAATAGATCCTTCAGCCTGATTATGCTTGATACTTCCATCAGCCATAATTTTTGCTATAATTTTTTTTTTATTATCAAAAATACTTGTTCCAGGTTTTATTATTCCAAGCTCTACTAATGATCCAAAAGGTATTCTTGGTTTAGACCTATTATTTTTAAGAGTGTCTAAAAAATCATCTTCAATAGGTTTCGTATTTTTTAGTCTTTGTTCAGCTGCCTTAAAATATTTTTTTTCTTTCTCTATACCGTAATAATTTCTACCTAGTTTTTTTGCAACTGTTGCAGTGGTTCCAGACCCTAAAAATGGATCTAAAATTAGATCATTTTTGTTTGAAGACGATAGTAAAACTCTATGTAATAAAGATTCAGGTTTTTGAGTAGAGTGAACTTTTTTACCATTTTTCTTTAATCTTTCAGCTCCATTGCAAATAGGTAATTTCCAATCAGATCTCATTTGAAGATCATCATTTAAGCATTTTAAAGATTGATAATTAAAAGTATATTTTGACTTCTCACTTTTGGACGCCCAAATTAAAGTTTCATGAGCATTAGTAAACCTTGTTCCTCTAAAATTAGGCATTGGGTTATTCTTATTCCAGATAACATCATTTAAAATCCAAAAACCCAAGTTCTGTATTGCAGTTCCTACTCTAAAAATATTATGGTAACTTCCTATAACCCAAATAGCTCCATCTTTTTTTAATATCCTTCTACATTCTGAAAGCCAAGCTATTGTAAAGTCGTCATATTTTTTAAAGCTTTCAAACTGATCCCATTTATCATTAACAGCACTGACTTTGCTTCTGTCTGGTCTTGTAAGGGAATTTTTTAATTGTAAATTGTATGGTGGATCAGCAAAAACAAGATCAAAGGTTTCGCTTGGAATTTTTTTTAATTCCTCGAGACTGTCACCATTAATAATCTTATTTTTATAATTATTTTCCATTTTCTATAAAACAATTAGACTCCAAACGGATTCCACGGTCAACCTGTGATTGAATTAAATGGATTCAATTTGTGTTTATTATTTCTTAAACAACCAGATCTTGTGTTGTTATTATTGGTATTTATAGAAGATCACTAATAGGTGAAAATGTTTTGCGATGATATTTGGTAATACCAAATTTCTTAATAGCTTTTAAATGTTCTTTGGTTCCATAACCAGAGTTTGTATCCCATCCATAATTATTAAATTCTTTTGAAAGTTTTGTAATAAATTTATCTCTACTAACTTTTGCAATAATTGATGCAGCAGAAATGCTTGGAATTTTTTGATCTCCTTTAATTATATATTCTAATTTATAGTTTTTTAGGTCAGGCAGTTTGTTGCCATCAATTAAAACAAGTGAAGGTTTTGTTTTTAACTTAAGAATAGCTCTTTTCATTGCAAGTAAACTTGCATGCAATATATTAATTTTTTCAATTTCTTTAGTTGACGCCTGACCTATAGCCCATATAGAATTTTTTTTAATATATTTTTCAAGCTCTTCTCTTTTGTCTTTTGTTAAAGTTTTTGAATCTTTTAATAATTTTTTATTAATAGAATTATTTAATATGACAGCTGCTGCATAAACAGGTCCGATTAAGCTTCCTCTACCAACTTCATCAACACCAGCTAAGATTTTCATTAAACAGTTAGTTTTAGTTCTAAGATTTTTTGTTTAATCTTTTTTAAGTCATCCCATGAATGTTTTTTATTTTCAGGAGCTCTTAAAAGATAAGAGGGGTTAAAAGTTATGATAACGTTGTAACTTGTATTCTTTACAATTACTTCTTTCCATTTTCCTCTCTCAATAGAAATTTTACTATTTAAACCAGTTAAGGATTCCATAGCAGTACTACCCATAAGAATTATTATTTTAGGATTTATTATTGAAATATGTTTTTGTAAAAATTGAGAATATCTTTTAATTTCTGTAGAGGTTGGCTTTCGATCTTCAGGAGGCCTAAAGTTTACAGCATATGTTGTGTAAATATTTTGTTTTTTAATGTTTATTGCAATTAGCATTTTTTTTAAAAGATCTCCTACTTCACCCATAAAAGTTAATCCGGTATTATCTTCTTCAACGTCTGGGGCTTCACCAATTATCATTATTGGGCTATTAATATTTCCATCTCCTAGAACCATCTTTTTTGAATTATTTTTTAAGTTACAATCGCTAATTGAGTTTATTTGCTCTTTAAGATCCGCAAGCTCTTTAACTTTATCTATTTTTTGAATACTCAGATCTTTTTTTAAATCATTACTAGTATTTTTTAGTCTATTGATTGGGTTTTCATCAAAAATAAAGTCAGATCCAGTAGAGTTTAAAAACTCAGAGTCATAATTCGTATTTTGATTTATTACTTTTTTAGACATAGAATGGTCAAATGTTGGTAAAGTTTTTTAAATTATTTTTAATATTATTACTTTATCAGAATCCATTATACTCAAAAAATACCAGTTTAAATGATTTTAATGCGAGGTATTTGTCTAATTATTTTTCAGGAATTGTAGCTTATGAAAATCTAGATAATACGGAAGCTTTAAAATTTTTTAATTCATCAAAAATATTAATAAAACAGCATGACGCCTATCTTGAGAGGTATGTATTTTCATTAGTCCTTGATGGCAAAGTTAAGAAAGCAATTAATCAAGTTAAACAAAGCTCAACAAAAAACAACTCTGACTTTTTTCAGGCTAATCTGTTACTGGCAGTTGATAGTTTAAAGAAAAAAAACTTTAAAAAAAGTAAAGTTTATATCGATAGATCATATGAATTTATTAACAATGATAGGCTTTCCCTAATCATTGCAGAAACCTTCAAACAATATTTGTCAGTTTTTGAAGAAAAAAAATTAATGAAGCAAAAAAAAACATTTGGAAATTTTTCACTTATTAACGAAGTTTTTCAACGATGTTATTTAAATGATAAAGATACTGAGAGATATTTTAATACATTAATTAATTCACAAAACGATGCTGATTATTCAAGGTATGCATTTTTTTTGAGCAGTTATTTAATCGAGAATGATAATTATGATAAGGCAAAAAAAGTTACTAATAATTTTGATTATTTAAATTCATCAGTATTAATTTCTCAAGGTAAAAAATGGATAGAAGATAAAAACTTAGGTAATTTTCAAGATATTTTCTTATGCACTAATTCAAATGACATTGTTAGTGAGCTATTTTTTCTAATAGCAAATCTCTATTCATCTCAGAATGATTATGAGAAATCAAATTTTTACTTAAACATAGCAAACTATTTAAATCCTAAATTTATTTTCAATTTGTCTCTATTAGCTGAAAATTATTATTTGAATGATGATTATTCCAATACATTAAAAACTCTCAAAATATTTGATAAAAAGCATGAATTTTATTATTGGTTTAAGTTAAAAAAAGAGTCTCAAATTATTTTAAAAAAGTCTGATCAAGAAACATCTCTAAATTTTATCAATAAAAAATTTAAAGAAATTAAAAACCCAAATATCAAATTTTTATTTGATATTGCAAATATGCATAAAAATGCAAAAAGATATATTGAAGCGATAAGTTTTTACGATCAAATACTTTTAAAAATGGACGTTAATTCCGACTTATACGCTGAAATATTATATAGGCGTGGAGGAAGTTATGAGAGATCTGGAGATTATATAAAAGCAGATAAAGACTTATTGAAATCTCTTGAAGCAAATCCAGATGATGCTTATGTTTTGAATTATTTAGCTTATTCGTGGCTGGAAAGAGAACATAAAATTGATACTGCTCTTAAAATGCTTGAAAAAGCTTATGCTGCAAGAAGTAACGATCCATATATTATTGATTCAATCGGTTGGGCATATTACTTAGTTGACGAATATGAGAGGGCAGAAAATTTTCTTAAAAGAGCAGTTGAATTAATGCCACAAGATCCAATAGTTAACGATCATTACGGTGATATTCTTTGGCAGTTGGATAGAAAAATTCAAGCAAGATATTTTTGGCAAGCTGTTTTAAATTTAGATGAGACAGAAGATGCCATGAAAGAAACTATTAAAAATAAGTTAATAGAGGGATTAAAAAATTCCTAAATTATGAATAGTTTTAAGATAAAGTCTTATGCGAAGATAAATTTAGCTCTAAACGTTACTGGAAAAAAATCAAAGCTTCATAATATTGAAAGTTTAATTTCCTTTATTGATTTACATGACTCAATCACACTAAGAGAAAGCAACACAAAACAGCATAAAATTAATTTTTTTGGAAAGTTTTCTAAAAACATCAGTAAAATCAACACCATTTCAAAATTGTTAAAAATTTTAGATAACAAAAAACTTTTAAATAATAAAAAATTTGAGATTAAAGTTATAAAAAATATACCTCAAAAAGCAGGGATGGGAGGTGGGTCCATGAATGCTGCTAGCTTATTAAATTTCTTTATCGAAAAAAAAATAATTAAAATAAAAAAAGATGAGTTAAAAAAAATAAGTAATGAAATAGGATCAGATGTTATTTTAGGTGTAAAGCCGTCATCTGCTATTCTTTTATCTAATGGAGATATCAAAAAATACAAAAATAAAATCAAATTTCATATATTGGTTACAAAACCTAACTTTGGATGTTCTACAAAATATATTTATTCAAAAGTTAATTCTTTTTCCAAACCCGAATTCAATCCCCCTAAATTGAAATTATTTGAAGCAAAATATTTAAAAAATTTAGACAATGACCTTGAAAAAGTTGCGTTAAATAAATATCCAGAACTTAAAAGAATTAAATCCTATCTAGGTGGTTTACCCAATGCTCTATTTGCTAGAATGTCTGGATCAGGATCTTCAATAGTGGCTTATTTTCATTCCAAAAAGGCCTGCAAAAAAGCGTACAATCAATATAAACGAAAATTTAATAGCCATTGGTGTATTGAATCAAAAACTATATAATTTTTTTTTTTTGTGATATATGCAACTAATATTGGCCCATGGTGAAGTGGTATCACATCTGTTTTTGGTACAGAGATCCGAGGTTCGAATCCTTGTGGGCCAGCCATATATGAATAACTTATTAGATAAAATTTTTTTTAGATCTCAAAA
>Ga0308010_1001717_pt1 | contig 11909 bp, 12 predicted proteins | sample Neamet129_FD_202368 | JGI IMG/M metagenome (GOLD analysis project Ga0308010, IMG submission 202368) | Marine microbial communities from water near the shore, Antarctic Ocean - #129 | ecosystem: Environmental > Aquatic > Marine > Unclassified | place: Southern Ocean | collected 2014-07-24 | reverse complement strand
AAAAGGTTTCAGTTAATGGGGAAGTTTCTGAGCCGATTACAATATCTGAAATTGATGGAGGAAGGAATACTGGAGTTCCTCAGCTAGAAGTTATAAATAACGAAATATTTATTGTTTGGACTATTTTTACAGATGGAATGAATCAATTAAAATCTGTAAAGTTAAGTTCAAAAAGCATCTAGTTGTTTTATTATAATAATCACTAATTATGATAATGAAATTAATATTTCGAACTATTTCTAATTAAACGGTTCATCATAATTAAACTTATCAATACTCCTGTCAAATTGGCTAGGATATCAAAATAATCAAAAATACGATTGTTGGTTAAAACTGGTTGCAGACATTCAATAGATAAGCCAATAATAAAGCAAATAATGAAAATAATAGTATTTAAATTTTTAAATATATATTTTCTCAGATACATCGATAAACTAATAGCCTGAAAACCATATAGAGTAAAATGGCCTATCTTGTCCACGTGAGGAATAAACCCTGGGATATCAGGACTTCCTGGAACTATAAAAAAACTTAAATAAATAATCAAAATAAGGTTTATAGCTGAAATAAATTGCCAGTTGAAATTTTCAATCTTCATAATTGAGCTAATTTAATTAACCTCCCTTTTAACTCCTAAAATTATTACTTAGTTTTAGTAATTTAAAAATTCAATAATTTTAATTTTTATAGTAATATCCAATTTTAACCATAAAGAATAATTGTTTTCCATTATTTTGTTATATTAAACCTTTCTTGTCTTTTAAAGTCACATAATAAATTATAAATAAAAATGGTTACAATAAATAAATTCATTTTTTCAATACTTATATTTTTTCTTGTACCATCTGCTTCTGAAAATACTATTCAAGATTTTCAAGGAAAAGCATATTACTTTTCAAAATCAACACTGAATTTAGGAGGTTGGGGGGCTAGAATGAGCGAAGCTCAAAAAAAACAAATGCAAAGCCGACTTAAAAATAGACTAGAGAAAACATTTATATTAAGCTTTAATAAAAATGAATCAATATTTGAAGAAGAAGAAAAAGTTGATGCAATTTCTGGAGCTACCGACACATGGGGAAGTAACTTCTCACGAGGAAAGCAATATAAAAACGTGAAAGAAAATAAACTGATTCAAGCTCAAGAATTTTACGGGAAGCGTTTTTTAGTTAAAGATGAATTACAAAACATAAAATGGACCATGGCTTCTGAGTCCAAAAAAATTGGAAAATACATGTGTTTTAAAGCAACTGCTTCAGTCCCATCAAAAGAGTTATCATGGTATGCCTTTTCTTGGGGAGACCTATCTTCTGAAGATGATAATGAAGAAATTGAAATGGCTGAAATAGTAGCTTGGTATACACTTCAAATACCATTAAAACATGGTCCAGCAGAATATTGGGGTTTACCTGGATTAATTTTAGAAGTTAGTGCTGGTGATACAACAATGCTGTGTTCCCAAATAGAATTGAATCCTAAAGATAAAATTGAAATTGAAGCTCCCAACAAAGGAAAAATAATTACTAAAACAGCATATCAATCTACCTTAAAGGGTAAAATGCTTGAAATGAGAGATAATAGAGGAAGAAGGAGAAGAAATTAAAAAGCTAATATTTCAAATTAATTTCATGAAAAAAATATTACTAGTTTTTCAATTATTATTTACTATTTACTCACATAGTCAAATTAAACTTGAGGGGGTTGTAACTGATAGTTTAAAAAACCCACTTGAACTTGCAAGTCTAGTTGCTATTAATGAAAAAACAAGTGATCTAGAATCTTACGTTATTACCGACCTGTCTGGTAAATTTAAACTTCAACTGAAAAAGAATACCAGCTATAAAATTCAAGTAAATTATATTGGATTGAGAACCATAGAAGATGTTATTCAAACTAAAGAATCTAATCTGTCCAAAAACTATGTAATGTTAAAGGGCATTGTTTTAGATGAAGTAATTGTTAAAATTCCCATCACGGTAAGGGGAGATACTATTACTTATGATGCAGACTCATTTAAAAACGGATCTGAAAGAAAATTAGAAGATATAATAGATAAACTTCCAGGAATTGAGATCAATGAGAATAATCAAATTGAAGTTGAGGGGAAAGTTGTTAATAAAATAACAGTAAATGGAAAAGATTTTTTTGACGGCGATACTAAAATAGCAACTAAAAATATTCCTTCTAATGCAGTTGATAAAATTCAGGTGTTAAGAAATTATGCAGAAGTAGGACAACTAAGCGGAGTAAGGAATAATCAAAACAATGTTGCAATTGACATAAAGCTTAAAGAAGGAAAAGAAAGCTTTTGGTTTGGTAATATTACAGCTGGATTAGGAAACTCACCTACTGATAATCTATACTTATTACAGCCAAAGTTATTTTATTACAGTCCCAAGTATAGCATCAATTTTATTGGTGATCTTAATAATATTGGAGAAGTTGCACTCACCCGAAGAGATATTTTTGGTTTTGGAGGAGGCTTTAGGGCTCCAAGTAGTCAAAGTGGAACAAGTATAAATATAGGAGACAATAGTCTTAATTTTTTGACCAATGGAAGAAATGCTTTAAAAACAGAAAACAAATTAGCGACTGGAAATTTTAGCTACTCGCCCAATCCAACTCTTGATCTTAGTGGGTTTATGATTTACAATTCGACTCAAATTTTATCAAACGAAATTAGCTTAATAAGATATACAACCCTAGGAATTCCCGATGAAGCAAAAGAACAAACGGGTAAAGAAGAGTCAAATCAAGGATTATTAAAATTAAGTGCTTCTTTCAAACCAAATTTTAATAATCAAGTTGATTATGATGTTTTAGCACGTGTGTCTAATGACTTTCAAAAGCAAGACATTTACTCTTCAATTCTCGGCAATACAACTCAATTAGAGGAGGTAACTCCATATTCTATTAATCAAAACTTGAATTACTACTTCACTTTAAACGAAAATAATATTTTTGCTTTCGAAGCCCAGCACCTTATAAAAAATGAGGATCCTTTTTATAATGCTGTCCTAGAAAATGATCCTGATGGAGATGATGCTTTTGATAATACAGCTGAAGCTTTGGGGCTCGATAATTCTTTATTAAGTTATAATATAGGACAGAACAGAAAAATCGAGTCTAATCAATTAGATGCCAAGCTTGATTATTATAATATAATATCCCCAAAAAGTAATATAAATTTTACGCTAGGAACTATTTTAAGTCGTCAAGAATTTAACTCAAATATTTTTCAGTTCTTAAGTAATGATTTTAAATTTAAACCTACTCCAAATATTAATCAAGGTATAGGCTTCAATGATACTGAATATAACTTTAGTGATATTTATTTAGGAATTCATTATCGTTTTAAAACTGGCATATTTACTTTTACGCCAGGTTTGTCAATACATGCATATGGCAATAACAATTCTCAGTTTAACAATACAATAAAAGATAATTTCATAAGATTTCTCCCTGATTTTGAAACAAGAATACAGCTAAAAAAAGGAGAGTCTCTAACTCTAAGTTACAACATGAAAAATCAATTTACTGATATAACACGTTTAGCTCAAGGGTTGGTTTTAAATGATTATAATAGCATTCAATATGGTGCACCAGATCTTCAAAACGCGTTATCTCACAACATTAGCTTGTTTTACAGGAGCTTTAATCTTTTTAACTACACTAACGTCTTTGCTAGAGCTGCTTATTCAAGTAATATTGATCAGATTAGAGGCTTAACAAATTTTGAAAGTGTTATTCGTACTAGTACTTTTTTTAATTCAAGTTTTGCGGATGAAAATTTTAATCTTTTTGGACGAGTACAAAAAACTTTTGGTAAAATTAGAACAAGTTTAAGAACAAGTTTCAATTATAGCAAGATTAATCAATTTATTCAGGGGAGGCAATCACTTAATAAGGGGTTTACTCAATCTTTCACCCCTGGAGTAAGAACTAATTTTAGGTATGCTCCCAATATTGAAATAAGATATCGCTATTCAGTAACAAAAAACAACCAAGGGAATCGTGAAACAAAATTTGTTACAAAAGCACCCTCAGTTGATTTAGATGCATTTATATTAAAAAAAATCACTTTTAGAACTAAATACAGCTACACCACACAGAACCAGGGAACTGGTGAGCCTCAATCATTTCAAAATTGGGATGCTTCTCTATCTTATGTGAAAGATAAAGATGCTAAATGGGAATATGAAGTTAAGGCATCTAATATTTTAGATATTGATGCGCAGGTAAGAAACAGTGCAAATAGTATTTCCGTATTTAGCTCAGAAACATTTATTCAGCCCAGATTTATTACTTTTAGAATAGTATACAGGCTATAACACTAGATTAAATTATCTCAATAAACTCGATGTATATTATTAATAGGTAAAACTTATTTACATCCCTCTGTATCCAATTTAACGGATACTAGTTTATATTTGAAAAAATATAATATGATTTTTGGTTCGTCTAAGGGTTTTGATAATATTGATCTTCATGGGATTCGTCATAAAGAAGCAATGGAAATGGTTCGCGAAGCTCTAGAGATTAAAAAATCACAAGGATCTTTTTCTTTAACTATAATTACAGGAAACTCTTCTGTTCTTCAAAATCGAATATTTAAAGAGATTTTAGAATTAACTCAATTTAATTATTATATACCTTCTTGGAACTTAGGACAAATAATTGTAGAATATGTAGTCTTATAAATGTAAACCAAAAAAATACTAATAATGAACAAGATTATTATTGAAATCTGCTGTAGTTCAATAACTTCATTAAATAATGCTATTAAAGGAAATGCAAATAGAATCGAATTGTGTCAAAATTTATTAGTTGATGGTTTGAGTCCATCTTCTGAGTTTATAGAAAAAGCTACATCATCTTGTAATCTTCCAATCCATATATTAATCAGACCTAGATCTGGAAATTTTTCTTACAATATTAGTGAGGTTAAACAAATTGAAAAAGATATCGAACGCATCAAAGAATTTCCTATTCAAGGAATTGTTATTGGGGCACTAAATAATGATAAATCCTTAGCTATGGAACCTTTAAAAAAATGGAGGAAAATGTGTCCTGATCTTGATTTTACTTTCCATCGTGCTTTTGATGTTGTGAAAGATTGTGAAAAGGCTATCCAGCAATTAATTGATTTAGGATATGATCGTATTTTATCTTCTGGTCAAAAACCAAAAGCAACTGATGGATTAAAGTTGTTAAATAAACTGAATTCTAAATATTCTAATCAAATATCTATAATGCCAGGAGGAGGAATTAACGACAGGAATATTCATGAGTTTTTGAATTCCGGATTTAGACAAATTCATCTTTCAGCTAAAGCTCAAAATGAGGTTACTGATGAAGATCCAATTTCTAATCTTGAAATAATTAAATCTGTTATTAAAACAACTTCTCTTTATAAATAAAGCTTATTATAGTTTTTAGAGATTCAATTAAACAAGTTCAGCAATTCACTATATTTGATAGACCATAAATAAATTTACATGAAAAAATTATTAATATTATTAATATCGATTTCACTTACTGGATGTTTTTCAGGAAATGAAAACCAAAAAAAAATCATTGATGCGGATGCTAAGTTACAGCGAGATCTAGAAATGTATGAAAATGTATGGAATACATTTATATCTGGTGATACTAGTGTTATGAATGAAAATAATTTCACTAAAGATATTATAGTGGTTACTGCAGAGGGCAACAAGGTTGGGATTGATCAAGCCCTGGAACATTATAAAAACTATTTAACTGCGTTTACCGATCTTGAATTTAATATAATTGATGCATTTGGTCAAGGAGATCGAATTGTTAAACACTGGAATTTTAAAGGAAAACATACGGGAGATTTTTTTGGCATACCTGCTACTGGAAACTATTTAGATTTGTCTGGAACAACAATAGTTACCATGAGAGATGGAAAGATAGCAAAAGAGCATGATTTTTTCGATATGAAATCATTGCTTGACCAACTGACTATATCTGACGGTGAAGTCGTTACCATTGATGAGTATCAACCTGTAAATTAGTATAGGCTTTTAACTAGATAGATTTTTTGATTTTTATCAACTCAGCTTCTAGTTCTTCAAGAACAAATATGTAAAGTCTAAGTAGTGATACTCTGGTTTTAAAATATTTCATCTGAACTAACAAATTTGATTTTAATTGCATATCGTTATCAATCGAATTGCGCAATAGTTCCGAATAATTTTTAAGTGTAAGTTTTTTATTGACTCCAGCCATAAATAAATCAGAATGGTTAAGAGTTAATAAATTAATTAATTGTTCTTTTAGTGACTTTTCATACTCAACGGTGGTCTTTATATTAGACAAATTAAAAGTATGAAGTCTTGTTAAAATTTCTTTCAATTTTTCAGATTTAATATATTTAATATCACCTGAATTAATCATTGAATTATATCTGTTCATTGGTGGTTCAAAGTCCCTGTAATAAATTAGATTAAATTCAATTCTACTTTTACTAGAAGTAATTTCTTTAATTGATTTAAAGTTAAATTTTTTATTTAAAAATTGATTGTAAATATTAATATCCTCGTTCCAGGTTTTTAATCTTACCTCAGAGTATTTTTTAATTTCTTCAACCTCCTCTTTAATATTATTCAAAACCTTTATTCTCTCCTTATTATTTGCAGTTTGAATTGATAATTGATTAAACCAAAATGAAACTGTAATCCCAAGAACAATTACAATAAAATCAAATAGATATCTTACGAAATATTTTTTCTGCATTTATTATGATTCGGTTATTTATAAATATATTAAATTAAGCCATATAAAATAACTCCTTTCAAAATGAATGAAGAAAACATCAATAAGATAAAAGAATATAGCAAACAAACAGAGCTCTACAAAAGCAGAAGATTGTTTAATGATAAGGGTGTCTTAGTTGAAAAAAAATGTGTCGTTTGTAAAAAATTTAAAAAAACTAAAGATTTTCGAAAAGACAAAAAAGAATTAGATGGTTTTTATAATAAATGTAAAGCTTGCAGATAGTAATATTAAGATTTGTGTTTTATAAAATATAGACCTAAAGTCGAGTCTGATATTTATGCAGTTCAAAATATCTTCCTTTGGCTTTTAATAATTCATTGTGTTTTCCTCTTTCTAAAATCAATCCATTCTCAATAATTAAAATCTGATCTGCTTTTTGAATAGTACTCAATCGGTGAGCAATCACAAATGTTGTTCTATTTTCCATTAAAACAGTTAAGCTTTTTTGGATAAACGACTCACTTTCAGTATCTAAATTTGAGGTTGCTTCATCTAAAATAACAATCTTTGGATTTGCCAAAAGTGCTCGTGCAATTGAAATTCTTTGCTTTTGACCTCCAGAAAGCTTCACTCCTCTTTCTCCAATAACTGTTTCTAGACCTTTCTCAAAACGATCAGAAAACTCATCTACATAAGCCCCTTTAACTGCTGAAAGAAGCTCTTCTTTTGAAGCAGATGGTCTTGGAAAAAGAATATTTTCACGGATAGTTCCTTCATATAAAAAGTCATCTTGAAGCACAACTCCTAGCTGACTTCGAAAACTTTGCAAGTTAACTTTAGATAGATCGACTCCATCAATTAATACTTTTCCAGAAGTTGGCTTAAGGAAAGCTGTAACCAAACTGGCTATTGTTGTTTTTCCTGACCCAGAAGATCCAACTAAAGCAATTACAGAACCTTGTTTAGCTTCAAATGAAATATTATGGAGCACTTCTATCTTGTTGTCATAACTGAAAGAAACATCTTTAAATATTACTTCTCCTTTTAAATTATCAAGTTTTAGAACTCGTTCTTTAGGATTATTTTCATCTTGTAATCCCATTAATTCTTGTGTTCGATCTAATCCTGCAAAAGCTTCAGTTAGTTGACTTCCAATGTTACTCATTTGAACAATTGGGGCTATCATAAAGCCTAGGAAAAGTGTAAAAGAAACAAACTGTCCATAAGTAAGGGTGTCATTCATTATAAAGTAACCACCAATTCCCATTATTCCTGCAGAAGCCAACCCTATTAATAATGTTGCTGCACTAGTCATAAAGGCTGTTGCAGTTAAGCTTTTTTTGACATTTTGAAATAACTTATCTACCCCTCTTTCAAAAACTAGTAGCTCTTGATTTTCAGCATTAAATCCTTTAATAACTCGAATACCATTTAAAGTTTCAGTCAGTCTTCCAGTAACCTCTGCATTAATTTTCCCGCGTGCTCTAAAAATAGGTCTAATATATCCAAATGCTTTCAGTGCAATAATTGCAAAAATAATGACAGGAACTAAAACAAATAAAGTCATTAATGCATTAATATTAATTAGTACAATTAACGATATAACAGCAGTAAGACTTCCACCAATTAATTGAACTAGCCCTGTACCAACTAGGTTACGGACACCTTCAACATCAGTCATTATTCGTGAAACAAGAGCTCCAGATTTATTATTATCAAAAAATGAGATGGGAAGTTTTAATAGCTTCTGCTGTACCTTTGCTCTTAATAAAGAAATTAAATGTTGCGCCTCAACACTTAGTAGTCTTGTTAATGAGAACGCACTTATTGACTGAAAAACTAAAGCAGAACATACAACAACCAACAGAAGAGTTAAAGCATTTATATCTTTAGAAGGAATAACATCATCAATAAGGTTTTTACTTGAATACGGGAGAACCAGCCCTGACAAGCTTCTAATAATTATTAAAAAAAGACCTAAGAATACAATTTTTCTTCTTGGCCAAATAAATTCTTTAAATGCCCAACGAAATGAAACTTTATTTTTATTCATATTTTTCAAAAGTAGACTAAAGATTATATTAAATAATAGCGAGAAATGGTTTTATATTTTATTTTATCCAAGTTTTCCTGCAACGTATCCTCCACTCCAGGCAGCTTGAAAATTATATCCTCCTGTTATCCCATCAATATTTAAAATTTCTCCTGCAAAATATATATTAGAAGATATTTTACTTTTCATATTTTGCATGTCAATTTCTTCAAGATCTATACCTCCACATGTAACAAACTCCTCTTTAAAAGTTGTCTTACCAGAAACATTGTAGTTGTCTTGAGTTAGAGTTTCAATAAATTTTCTGATATTTTTTTTACCAATCTCATTCCATTTTTGATCATTTGTTATTTCTGCTTTATCCAATAAAAAAGACCAAAGACGGTTTGGCAAAGAAAATATGTTATTTCTACAAATTAATTTTGATGGATTAAGATGTGCAAAGTCGTTAAGATTTTGGAATAAAAGCTCTGTATTTGTCTCATCTATCCAGTTTACAAGAATCTCAAATTGATAATTCTTTTCACTTAAAAAACGGGCACCAATCGAAGAAGCTTTTAAAATTGCTGGTCCACTCATTCCCCAGTGCGTAATCAAAAGCGGTCCTGTAGTTTTGATTTTACTGTCTCTAATTTTAATGCTTACATTTTCTACAGTAACACCCATTAATTTAGTGATCAATTCGTTTGGCATGTTAAAAGTGAATAATGATGGGACAGGAGATATAATATTATGACCCAATTTAGAAATCCAATCAAACCCTTTTGATTTAGGACTTCCTCCTGTTGTTATAATAACAGAATCAAAAATAATTCGTTTAGTATTTGAAAAATGTAGTTCCCATTTATCAGATAAATTTTCTATTGAGTTAACACCTTGATTTAATTTAATCTCAACTCCCAGACGCTCACATTCTGAAATTAAACATTTGATAACACTTTCAGACTGATCTGAAACTGGAAACATACGCCCGTCATTTTCAGTTTTTAGCGGAACCCCTCTACTCTCAAACCAATTTTGAGTATCTATATTGCTAAATTGATAAAAAATAGATTTTAACTTTTTTGATCCTCTAGGATAAGCATCACATAAAGAATTAATGTCATCAGAAATATGGGTAATATTACATCTTCCACCTCCAGAAATTTTGACCTTACTTAACAACTTTGATGTTTTTTCAAAAAGATATACTTTATGATCAGGATGATGCTCCTTTACTGATAATGCTGAAAAAAAACCTGCAGCTCCTCCTCCTATAATAGCTATCTGTTTAGATATCATGATAAGTTTAGATTGTTAGTTAGATTTAGTCCATTTATAATATTCCCAATCGCCTTGCTCTTCATACTTTTTAATAATATTATCAAAACTTAATTTATTAGTATGATTTGTACTTTTATTAGAACTAATTTGAGATAGAAAATTATTAATGACATTTCTAATAATTTTAATTGTTTCCTCTTTTAAAAAAGTAATATTCTTCTCTGATATGTCATCTTTAAAGAAGATGTTTATTTTATCTTTTATTACTTTTTCTTTACCCAAATAAAATGATTTTTGATGGGTTCCGATTTTAATAATACAATTATATGTTGACCATCTTTTATCAAAACCTATTGATATGATTGGAATATACTTATTTTTTAATCTCTTTAGTTTTGGTTTGAGTGTTAATTTTTTATGGTTAATTATATCAATCTGTGATTTAATTTTACTGAGTTTCGATTCTACTTCCTTCTTCTTTTTAAAAAGCTGATCTTTTTTTAGACTCAGAAGATCCCATTCATTTAATGATTTTAACTGATCTTGACTTAAATCAAAATGATTACTTTTTTTCATATTAAACATAAAGATACGGGAATTTTAAACTCTATATTTAAATTATAAATATTAAATTTTATATAGTAAAATAAGACTATACAATTATAAGTGTTTCTCATTTTTAAAAATCTATATAGAGAAAGTTAAGATTAAAAAATATTATGTAATCAGTAGTCTTGTTTTTTTACTTTATATATAATTATTTTTATTACTTTAATTCTAAAATAGTATGATAAAGCCAATAGAAGTATCTCTTTTTGGAGCAACTGGATTAATTGGAGGGTTAATTTTAGAGATCCTTGCTAATGACATTTATTTTCATAAAATAAATGTCATAACTAGAAGTCCTTTTAAATCAAACAACAAGAAAGTTTGTGTTCATGTTATTGAATTTTCTGACACAAAAAAAATTTCAAAAATCATTCAAAAAAGTAATTTAGTTTTTGCATCAATTGGAACAACTCAAAAAAAAGTAAAAGCAGACAAACAAGCATATAGGGAAATTGATTACGATATTTTAGTTAATGTTGCTAAAGCCTGTAAAGAAAATAATGTAAAAAACTTTTTATTTGTATCCTCTTCAGGTGCGGATTTAAATAGTAAGAGCTTCTATTTAAGTTTAAAAGGCGAGATTGAAGAATCCGTCTTAAGTCTAAAACTGCTTTCAACTTCGATATTTCGTCCATCACTTTTATTAGGTAAAAGAAATGAAAATAGAACTGGTGAATGGATTGCTCAATTAATAATGCCAATCATATCTTTTTTAATGCCTAGTATATATAAACCAGTAAAGGCAAAATATGTTGCTAAATCAATGGTGAATATTTCTAAGAAAACAATTCCTGGTTCAAAAATTTATCATTACCACGAAATAATGAATTCCAAATGAAAGAGATAATAACTTAAATTAGGCTATTTGCCTTAAAGACAGTACATACATAAATATTATTACTGATAGGATTGTATTATTTGCTTTTAATATTATATTTGCTCCCTGTTAATTGATGTTCTAAAAAATAGTGTTTTCACAATATTTGTGATTAATGATCTGATTTTTACTAATAGTGAGAGTCAGGGGAAGAGTAAAACCTTTCGGAAGCATCGTCAACAGTATATATTCCCCCTTAGCTCAGTTGGTTAGAGCATCTGACTGTTAATCAGAGGGTCCAAAGTTCGAGTCTTTGAGGGGGAGCAAGCGAAACCGCTACACTACACTAACCAAAATTAACCCTTCACGAAAGTGAGGGGTTTTTTCTTTTTAGCAATTTATAAAGAACGATACATAAAGTTAGTC
>Ga0308010_1001716_pt1 | contig 11915 bp, 14 predicted proteins | sample Neamet129_FD_202368 | JGI IMG/M metagenome (GOLD analysis project Ga0308010, IMG submission 202368) | Marine microbial communities from water near the shore, Antarctic Ocean - #129 | ecosystem: Environmental > Aquatic > Marine > Unclassified | place: Southern Ocean | collected 2014-07-24 | reverse complement strand
AACGAGCAATATTTGCACTGCTCAAGCTTTACTTGCAATTATTTCTGCTGCATACGCTATTTATCATGGCCCTAAAGGTATTTTACAAATAGCAAATAGAACCTCAAAGTTAGCAAAACTATTTTCTGAAGGAGTTAAAACTACTGGGTTTGAGATATTAAGTAATCATTTTTTTGATACAGTAACCATAAAAACTAAAGACAAAACAAAAGAAATCTACCAGAAAGCTTTAGCTAAAAAAATTAATTTAAGAAATGTAAACAATGAAATGATTTCAGTTGCATTTGATGAGGCAAAAAAATTAGAAGATGTAAATACTTTATTAGAAATATTTGGATCAAATAAAAAATATAATCAAGAAGTCAAAGTTGAATTAAATAATATTCCAAGTCAGTTAAAAAGAACTTCTAAGTATTTAACACACCCAGTTTTTAACAAATATCAATCAGAAACTGAAATGCTCAGGTATTTAAAAAGATTAGAAGATTGTGATATTGCACTTAACCGTTCAATGATAGCACTTGGTTCCTGCACAATGAAATTAAATGCTACTGCAGAACTTATTCCAATAACGTGGAAAGAATTTTCATTGCCCCATCCTTTTGTGCCAACAGAACAAATGAAAGGATATCAGCATTTATTTAATGACTTAATAAATGATTTAAAGGAAATTACAGGTTTTAATGCTGTTTCATTACAACCCAATTCTGGTGCACAAGGAGAATATGCCGGGCTAATGACCATTCGAAAATACCACAAACAAAACAAACAAGAGAATAGAAATGTTTGCCTAATCCCAGATTCTGCGCACGGAACAAATCCTGCAAGCGCTCAAATGAGTGGCATGAAAGTTGTTGTTGTTAATTGTGACGATGATGGGAATGTTGACATTAAAGACTTGGAAGAAAAAGCAGAAAAACATTCAAAAGATTTAGCAGCTTTAATGGTAACTTATCCTTCAACGCACGGTGTATTTGAAGAACAAATCATAGAAATTTGTGAAATTATTCACAAAAAAGGTGGCCAAGTTTATATGGATGGTGCCAACCTTAACGCACTTGTCGGTGTAGCTAAGCCTGGCAAGTTTGGACCTGACGTATGTCATATTAACTTACATAAAACTTTTTGTATTCCACATGGAGGTGGAGGGCCAGGAATGGGACCTATAGCTTGCGCCAAACATCTAAAAGATTTTTTACCTAATCATAATATCATTAAGGAATGTGGTCCAATCAATGGGATGGGATCTGTTTCTGCAGCACCTTGGGGAAGTTCAAGTATTTTGCCTATTTCTTGGATGTATATAAAAATGATGGGAGCTGAAGGACTTAAGAAAGCCTCACAAGTTTCAATTTTGAATGCTAATTATATTGCTAAAAAACTATCTTCTGATTTTAAAGTTTTATATACGGGAAAAAATGGAAACGTTGCTCACGAATGTATTATCGATATTAGACCTATTAAAGCTAAGTCAGGCATTTCTGAGGAAGATTTAGCAAAAAGATTAATTGATTATGGATATCATTCTCCAACAATGTCATGGCCAGTAGCAGGAACAATTATGATTGAACCCACTGAAAGTGAAAATTTAGAAGAGATGGATAGATTTTGTAATGCACTTATCTCTATTAAAAAAGAAATAGATAAAGTGGAACAAGGAGAGTTTGATAAAATTGATAACCCGTTAAAGAATGCTCCTCATACCTACCTAGAGCTTGCTGCTAATGAATGGGCACACAAGTATACAAGGGAGCAAGCGGCTTTTCCAAATGAGTTTTTAAGACACAATAAATACTGGGCTCCTGTAGGAAGAGTAGACAATGTCTACGGCGATAGAAATTTAGTTTGTTCTTGTCCTTCTATGGATGAGTACAAAGATGAAGCAGCATAAAGAAAATGAAAGTCGCAGTTATTGGATCGGGAATCTCAGGTCTATCAGCAGCATATCATCTGTCAAAAAAACATAAAGTAGATCTATTCGAACAAAATGATCATTTTGGAGGTCACTCTTACACTTACGACATTACAACGAACACTGGAACTAAAGTTCCAGTAGATTTAGGTTTTATTGTTTTTAACGAACTTACTTATCCTAATTTATTTAAATTTTTTGATGACCTAGGGGTTGCGTATGAAAAAAGCGATATGTCATTTGCTGTCTCTGTTAAGAATTCAATAGTAGAATATGGAGGCAAAGGATTAAAAGCTCTTTTTGCAAATAAGCTAAATATTTTTAATCCTAAATTTATAAAAATGGTATCAGAAATTATGTCATTCTATAAAAATGCCCCTCTTTTACTAAATGATAATATAGATAACGAAACATTAGGAAGTTACTTAGAAAAATCTAAAAAATCAAAATACTTTATAAACTTTCATATAATTCCAATGGTAGCTGCAATCTGGTCTATGCCTTTTTCAAAAGCGAAAGATATGCCGCTTAAATTATTTCTGAATTTTTTTATAAACCATGGATTATTTAGATTAAAGAATAGGCCACAGTGGTACACGGTTACAGGTAGAAGCAGAACGTATGTAAGTAAAGTTCTACAAAAAATTAGTGGTGAATATTTTAAAAACTCTAAAGTAAATAAAATTTCTAGAAGCGAAGAGAATGTTAGAATTTCAATTGACAACAGTGATGAACACTTAGACTACGACCATGTTGTTTTAGCTTCTCACGCCGATCAAAGCTTGGAGTTATTAGAAGACCCATCTGAAGAAGAAACAAGCATACTAAAAGAATTTAAATATGTGGATAACGTTGCTTATCTACATACAGACGAAAGTCTTATGCCTAAAAGAAAATCAGCTTGGTCAAGTTGGAACTCTATTTCCAAAAATGACCTAAGTAAAACATGTGTTACTTATTGGCTGAATAACCTTCAAAACTTAGAAACAAAAGAAGACTATTATTTAACGCTGAATCCAATTCATGAAGTTAAACCTGAGAAAACAATTAAGAAAGTTAATTTTACTCATCCTTATTTAAATTCTAAAACTTCTTTACTTCAAAAAAATCTTTATAAGCTCCAGGGTAAGAAAAGAACATGGTTTTGTGGAAGTTATTTTGGCTATGGTTTTCACGAAGATGGTTTAAAATCATCCTTAGAAATGCTGAAAAATTTTAGAACTTAAATGGAAACCTGTATATACAAAGGCTTTGTAACTCACAGAAGATTTAAACCACCAAGACATTATTTTTCTTATAAAACTTTTTCTATTTTATTCGATCTAACTGAACTAGAAGATCTTCATAAAAAGATAGGTATATTTTCATTTAACAAATTCAATATTTTTAGTTTTTATAATAAAGATCATGGTTCTCGTGATGGAAATGATTTAACTAAATGGGTAAAAATAAATTTAAAAAAGTATAATTTAAATTTTAATGTTTCTAAAATTAAATTACTTTGTTTTCCAAGAGTATTTGGCTACGCGTTTAATCCACTAAGTATTTTTTATTGCTATGATGGAAATTTACTTAAAGCAATTTTATATGAGGTTAAGAATACTTTTAACGAACAGCACACCTATGTATTCCCAGTAAATAGTAGTTCAAAAATTATCACGCAACAGTGTAATAAAAAATTTTACGTTTCACCCTTTATTAAAATGGATACTTTTTATAATTTTAGATTAACAGAGCCCGATGAAAGTATAAGAATACTAATTAAACAAACGGACAAAATAGGAAAAGTTTTAGTAGCGTGCCAGGTAGGAAAGAAGCAAACTATGTCTTTGAAACAACTATTAATAAATTTCTTCGCACACCCTATGATGACTTTTAAGATTATGTTATCGATACACTATGAAGCATTACATTTGTGGAAAAAAGGAGCTATATTTCAAAAAAGACAAGTTAAAATTAAAAACAACATTTCTCTAGAAAAATGAATTTTAGTCCCTCAAAAATATCTGAAAACTTTATTTTGAATAAATTAAAATCAATCAAAGGTGGGAGTTTAAATCTAAAAAACCACAATCATGAAATAAAACTTTTTGGTGAACTAAGTGGTATTGTTAAAGCCGATATTACTGTGAAAAATCCTAAATTTTATCTTAATATTTTAAAAGGTGGAAGTACTGGTCTTGCTGAATGTTATGTCAGGGATGAATTTACTACTTCAGATCTTACTTCCTTGATAGAGCTTACTGCCAGAAACATTAATTTAACACATAGATTTTCTGGTGTTTTAAGATTAAAATTTTTAAAGAATTTATTTAAAAATATTTTTGCTTCCAACACAAAAAATAAAAGCAAAAAATACATATCTAAGCACTACGATCTTGGTAATGAATTCTTCTCTATTTGGTTGGATGAAACCCTTACCTATTCTAGCGCTATCTATGATAAACCTACAGATAATTTATCTAATGCACAAATTAACAAATACAATAAGTTAATTAAATTTTTAAAACCGAAGGCTGGCGATAAAGTTTTAGAAGTAGGTTGCGGGTGGGGTGGCTTTGCCGAACATCTTGCCAAAAATCATGACATCAAATTAGATTGCATTACAATTTCAAAAAAACAGCTAGACTTTGCAAAAAAAAGAATTTTTAACGCTGGATTAAATGAAAAAGTAAATATTAAATTTTTAGATTATAGAGATGTGAAAGGTCAGTACGATTCAATTGCCTCTATTGAAATGATAGAAGCCGTTGGAGAAAAATATCTTAATAAATATTTTTCTATGATTAAAAATAATTTAAAACCTGGTGGTATTGGTGCGATACAAGCTATTATTATTAAAGATGAATTATTTGATCAATATAGAAAAAGTGAAGACTTTATCCAAAAATATATATTCCCAGGTGGTTTTCTCCCTTCTCTGCAATCTATAAAAGAACACACTAGGAAATCTGGATTACAACTAACAGAGTACAATTCTTACGGAATCCATTACTCCAATACACTGAAAGAATGGAGGGAAAATTTCACTGACTCTTGGAGTGATATTTCCAAACAAGGCTTTGATCAATCTTTTAAAAAGATTTGGAATTTCTATTTTTCTTATTGTGAAGCAGGTTTTAAATCAAAAAATATTGATTTGATCCAATTCTCTTTATGTAATAAGTAACCTCCATATGAAATTTTTATTTATTTTATTAACAACAATTTTATTAACTAACTGTTCAGGGAGTCAGATGAAACCAATAGATTTTAAAGATCAAAAACCAAGGTTAATTATAGAAGACTATTTATCAGGTAACGTTAAAGCTTGGGGCATATTACAAAATAGATCGGGTAAAGTTACAAGACAATTTTCGGCTGATCTGAACGGTAAATGGGACGGCAAACAGTTAATATTAGATGAAAAATTCAACTGGTCAGACGGTGAAGTGCAAAAGCGTCAATGGCAAATCACCAAACTAGATGAGCATAACTACGAAGGAACAGCAGGAGATGTAGTTGGCAAAGCCAAAGGATATTCTTACGGGCCTGCTTTTAAATTTGAATATGTTTTGTTAGTACCAATAAATGGAAAAGAAATAAAAATTACTTTTGATGACTGGATTTTTAAACAAGATGAAAGAGTTGCAATCAATCGAGCAACGATGACAAAGTTCGGCATTAAAGTTGCTGAACTCACAGTAATGTTTGTAAAAGATTAGTCTTCAAATTAAGGTAAAAGAAGTAGAATATCTATAACTTAAAAAAAATAAGTGATAAAAATAATTAAAAATTATAAAAGAGTTCTTGCAAAATTAAATCATAATTTTAAGAATTACCATCTATTATCTGTAGAGAAATCTTCTCAAGACAAATTTGACTTTAAAAAAAATTTAAAAGAAAAAATTTCTGATAAATTTATAACTAGATTGTCTAATTACGCAAAATATTTAAAAGATAATGAACCAAAAGAAAAAAAAAACGACTTATGGACCGTAGTTGCCAAAGAAAGAAATCATGAAAAATTTATAAACACAGTATGTGAGGCTAAAAATAATAAAGACAATTTTATGGAAGCTATAAGTAATTGTGGAAAATCAAATCTTTTGCATGGATTTGGACCAAATAGATATAGCTATAAAGATCTCACTAGTAAGAAACTTTTTAGAAAAAAAGAAAAGCTCGATATGTTAGATTATTTATTGTCTCTCAGCGAATATTACAAAATCATAAAAGTATATAATCCTGAGCAAGGTGGTTGGGTAGTTGAAAAAGAAGATTTTGACAATTTAATTAACCAAATTTTTAAAAAAAAAAAAATCTCAATTTTTAAGACTCCTAATTTTTATTTTGGGTATAAATTTCAGAAAGAATTTTTATTTCCTAAAGATTTTAAAGGGCTGCATACAGCAGAACGTTTAAGCGATATCTATAAAAAAAATAATTTACTTGAAGTGGCAGAGATTGGTGGTGGTGCTGGATATACGTGTCATTATTTTAGGCAATTAATTGATAGTACGTATTCTATTTATGATTTACCATATACTTCATTGTTGCAGGCAATATATCTTATGATGTCACTAGGAGAAGATTCAATTCATTTAGGTAATGAAAAAATAAATAATAAAAAAAAAGTTTTTATAAAACCATATTGGAAAATATTTGATCATAAAAATAACAAAAAAATTCTATGGTTTAACGAAGATTCTTTTCCAGAAATAGATTTTGACTTATCTAAAAAATATATAAAGAAAATTTTTAAAAGCAAAAAAAGTTTTTTATTAAGCATCAATCAAGAGGCTAGAAATAATTTTGGAACAGAAGTTGATCAACACACGGTTTACGATTTAATACATAAGTATCAAAGAATTTATAGATCTAGAGATTTTTTAAGACCTGGCTATATTGAAGAATTAATTGAAATAAAAAATTGATTTACTATACATTTGGCATGCTTCAATTCCGTCTAATATAGAAGTGCAGCGAAACATTACCCAAAGTTAAAAATTTTGGAAAATACCAAAAGATCAATAAAATAATTAATTATTAACAATTTATTATATAAAAGTAGTTTTATTCAAAATATTGCATGTTTTATTTCCTTATATTTTGAATCAACACTATTTTTTTTTAAAAAAATGATTAAATTCCATTGAAAATGAAGAATAAAAAAAAGATAAAAAAAAAAATTTTTAAGTCCAATGTTAATATGAAAAAATTAGCAAAAAAAGCGTCAAGAGCTTTAACGAAAGTTTATAAAAAAATACAAAATAAAAAAACAATTAAAAAAATAAAAAAAAATAAAATAAAAACAGCCTCTCAATTAAAATTTTTAAAAAAATTAAGAGAAAGAACTGAAACTCAGCGACACAAAGAAAAAATTTTTCAGCTTCAAGTATTAAAAGATAGAATTTTAGAAAAAAAAAGAATTAAAGACGAGGAATTAAAAATAAAAAGACAAGAACTAAAAATAAAAGAAGGCGAGTTAAAATTTAAACTTGCAGAACAAAAATTAAGAGAAAACGCAGAACAAAGACTCTCAGATCAAGAACAAAGAAAAAAAGAAAAAGATAGAAGAACAAGAGAAGAAATTATAAGGTTAAGAAAAGAAGCATTACGAGCTAAGGAAGAAGAAAAAAAAATTAGAGAGACAGCAATCCAACGGTTAAGAGATGAAGAAAAAAGATTGCGTGATGATGAGCAGAAAAAAAAAGATGAAGAAGAAAGAAAAATACTAGCTGCTGAAAAAAAAATAAAAGATGAAGAACAAAAAATTAAAGATGAGGAAAATAGAATAAAACTTGAGGCAGCACAAAAAATAAAAGATGAATTACAAAAATTGCAAGATACCGAGGATAGAAAAAAAAGAGACCAAGAGGAAATTCGTTTAAAAGAATGGGAAAAAAAATTTGACGACGAACGTCAAAAACGAGATGACGAGCAATTTACAAAAGAGGAGGAACTCCGATTAAAAGAAGAAGAAAGAAGACAACGTTTTTTATCTAAACCAAAAGATCCTGATAAAATGAATTAAAGCATCAGTCTCGTTTAACAAACTTGTTAATTAAAAATAAATAAATCTTATAAGGTAAAATTCTTAATAATTTTAATAAAATTGTTAATTCTTTTGGAAAATGAATTTCAAAAGCGCTACTTTTAGTTAGTCCATTGTATATTTTATTGGCCGCAAATTCTGGAGTTTTAATAAATGGCATGCTGAATGTATTTTTATTTGTCAATGGTGTTTTGATAAATCCTGGAGAAATTAGAGAAATTCTCACATTATGTTTTCTAAAATCAAAATATAAACTTTCTGTTAAATTTGTTAGTGCAGCTTTAGATGGCCCGTAGCCACTGGAATTCGGTAAACCCCTGTAAGCAGCAACTGATGATACAATGGATATGTGCCCTTTTTTCCTGGTTTTAAAATGTTCTTCAACAGTTTTGATACAATTTAAAACTCCAAAAAAATTTATATTCATAATTTTTTTAATTTGGTCTTTATTAATTTCTTTTTCTAATTTTGGGTCATATGCTCCACTACAAAAAACGCATAAATCTACATCTTTAAATTTAATTAATATATTCGAGAAAGCCGCTTTAACTGTATCGTCATCTATGACATCTAAAGGAAAAGAAAATATATTTTCATTTTGGGCAATTTCATTTAGCAATTCTTTTCTACGAGCTGATATTGCCACTTGCCAATTTTCTTTAGCGAACTTTAGAGCTAATGCTTTACCAATTCCGCTACTAGCACCTGTTATCCAAATTTTTTTCTGATTTTCTGACATAAATTAGTTATATCTCAATTGTGGAATTTATTTTTATACTAATTTTATCATTATTATTAGTTTTTTATCGTAAATTATTTTTTAAGAATAAATATTTATCTCTTTTCTCAATACTCTATTTTACGTTTGTAGCATCAGCAATTGGGGGTTTTGTAACAGCATCGTTCAAAGAACCTTGGTATTCAGAGTTAATACTCCCTAGTTTTAATCCACCTAGTTGGGTGTTCGGCCCTGTGTGGACAACGTTATATATTTTAATGTCTGTAGCTATATGGCGTGTATGGATAAAATTTACTGATCGAAAAATATTAAGTGTTTATTTTTACCATTTGTTATTTAATGCAATATGGAGTGTTGTTTTTTTTGGATTTCATCAAATTGAATTAGCTTTAATTAATTTAATTATAATTTTAATTTTTATTACTGTTTTAATGAAGATCTATTTACATAAAGATAAATTAAGTTTTTTTATTATGCTGCCTTATTTTTTGTGGTCTTCATATGCCCTACTTCTTAATACAGCAATTGTGATTTTAAATTAAAACCATTTTTTTGGGTACTTTCTTCCAAGAACAAACCTATTAATCAAAAAAGATATAAGAATTAGCATAATGCTGCCTGTTACTATTGGAAAAAGTATAAAATCATAAGACACATCTGCAAATAAAGCTATTAATGGATTTGCGGCAGCAGGGGGGTGTACAATTTTTAAATAAATCATGACGGAAACACAAACACCAACAGATAAACCTAATGATACGAAAGAAATTCCTATAAATTCATTTATTAAAATTCCAATAATTATAGATATTAAATGTCCAAAAAAAATATTCTTCGGTTGAGCAAATTCACTATCGTGAAAAACAAATACAATTAAAGCCGAAGACCCAAAAGAAAATACAAGCCAAACACCAAAGGTGGCTTCAAAAGTTGCTAGTGCCAACAAAGAAATAACTAAGCCAGCCGATAGTCCGTTGATTAGTGGCTCTATTTTTTTTGATATTTTCATATTCACTTTTTCTATAATTACGTTATATACAGTTATGTATCGTATAAATCATAATGATTAAATTATTTCTTAATAGAGTTTATAGATCAATCAAAATTGATCCTGAAGTTTTTGATGAAGTCCAAAAAGATAAAAATGCAACCTTAGCCGCTGCTATAGTTGTTGTGTTATCAAGTTTAGCGGCAGGTATAGGAGCCGCTCATCTTGGTATAGTTAATTTATTTTTAGCACCATTATTGTCTCTTGGTACATGGTTTGTGTGGGCTTATATTATTTATTTTGTAGGCGTAAAACTATTTCCTGATTTAAAAACAAAAACTTCACACTTATCTCTTCTAAGAAGTATTGGATTCTCAAGTGCTCCAGGTATGATTAGAATATTAGGTTTTAACGAAAATCTAATGACCGTTACGTTCATTGGATCTGCATTTTGGATGTTGGCTAGTATGGTAGTAGCAGTAAAACAAACTTTAAATTACAAAAGTTTGTGGAAGGCCTTAGGTGTCGTTATTATAGCGTGGTTTATGCAAGCGTTTCTTTTAATAAGTATTTTAGCTTTAACAAGAAACTTTTAAATAGGAAATATAGTCTTAGAAGTTTTACAACTGTTACAAATCTTATACCCAGACATTATTAAATTAGATTTTACATTCTCATCTATCTTTTCACATTCTTCACATACGTTATCAACTTCAACATAATTTAAAATTTTATTTGAATTATCTTCAATATATTTTGATTGGTAGCAATCAGAACAAAGATATTTAATATCACTAAAATTACTTACCTGAGTAAGAATTGTATCGTTTTCTCCACACTCATCACAACTTGGGATTTTTTTTATCATTTATCACCTATTAATATCTAAAATATTACCTTTAATTAGATCAAAACTATATAATTAAATCGTGAAAAAATTATTTTATATTATTGTTCTTTCTATTAATTGTTACTTTGTCAGCAACACAATTGCTTTAAGTGGAGCACTTTCAGTGACTACAGGTGATAGCAAAATAGAATACAAAAAAGCTTATTTTGCTGGAGGATGTTTTTGGTGCATGGAAGAATCATTCGACAAGGTAAAAGGAGTTGTAAAATCAATTTCTGGATACTCTGGCGGTCATGTAAAAAACCCAACTTATAAACAAGTTGTATATGAAAACACTGGTCACGTCGAAGCTATTACAGTTTTTTACGATTCTAAGTTAACGAACTATGAAGAATTGTTAAAAATATTTTGGGAAAACATAGATCCTTTTGACGCCAGCGGCCAATTCTGTGACAAAGGAAAAAGCTATAGATCGGTTGCTTTTTACGAGACCTTACAACAAAAAAAACTCATACAAAGTTCAATGTTAAATATTGAAAAAAAATTTAATAAAAAAAAAGTAGTGACTTTAGTATGGAAATTTGAAAAGTTCTATCCAGCAGAAGACTACCATCAAGACTATTATCAAAATAATTTTTTAAGATATCTAGCCTATAAGAAAGGATGCCAAAGAGAGGAAATATTAAATAAAATATGGAATTAAAAAAATATCTAATACTTATTACGATACTTAGTTTTACAAATGTTTTACACGCAGATATCATTGAACCTGCTGAAAATTTAACTGCTTATGACGTGGTGAAGATTCAGTTAACTGCTTTAAAGAACAATAATAAACCAAGTAAAAATGCTGGTATCAAACAAACATGGGTATTTGCACATCCAGAGAATAAAAAATTTACAGGTCCCTACGAAAGATTTGAAAAAATGTTGCTTGGGAATCAATATAGTTTTTTATTAAATCATGAATCCCATAAAATTAAATTAATTATGAATTCAAAAAAAAAATATATATATAACGTTGAATTAATTTCTACTGATAAAAAGATGTATTTTTACGAATGGCATTTAGAAATAAATTCTACTGATCAATGTAATAATTGTTGGTTTACTACAATTGTTTCACCGCCAACCGATAAAGGTAATACAATCTGATGAAGAGACCATCTTACACAACTAGACTTCTTATAATAATGTTTATCCTTACGGTTATACCAATTGGTGCAACACATTTTGGTATAATCTATATGGGTAAAGAAGACGGAATACTTCTTGGTTTTTGTGTTGGGATACCTTGTGTTACATTTGCATGCTGGAAACTCTATATTGATGGCTGGAGAAGTGAGGATGATGAATGAAATTTCATACCACAAGAGAAAAGGCGTTAAA
>Ga0308010_1001709_pt1 | contig 11924 bp, 9 predicted proteins | sample Neamet129_FD_202368 | JGI IMG/M metagenome (GOLD analysis project Ga0308010, IMG submission 202368) | Marine microbial communities from water near the shore, Antarctic Ocean - #129 | ecosystem: Environmental > Aquatic > Marine > Unclassified | place: Southern Ocean | collected 2014-07-24 | reverse complement strand
CAACCAAACAAATTGGCGAGGTGTTCGAGCGAATCGAACTGCTGTACGCCCTGAATGTCCACAAACACCTGGACGACCTGTCCGGTCTCATTGTGCGGCGCTATGCACGCCGCCTGGCTTCAAGGCCTCCCTCGGTGGGGGCCAGGATCAAAGAACCCGCTCGCACAGTGGAGGTTGGCTGCTTTTTACGGCACTGCCTGTTTACCAGCACAGACCAAGCTATCTTGATGGTTCAGCGGCGCGTTGCCGATCTTTGGCGCACGGTCGCAGCAGGTGTCACGGAGACGGTCAATTGGGCTGACCTGTACAAGACATTGCTGGCAGAGCTGGCTGGTTTGGTCGCCCAGGGTGAACTTCAAGACGCGGAGTTGCGGGCTCGAATTGTTGCCCTGCTCAGTGCCAGCCAGCAAGGCAAACCACCCAGCCGGGCCTCGGTGGTGCGTGAGCGTTTGTTTGACGCCATACGTCCCGTGCGCTCTTTGCTGGCCGAAATCACCAAGCTGCCCTGGCAGGCCAATAGCGAGCACCCGGTGACCACAGCCTTGGCCCAATTGACGAAACTGTACGCGGGCAAACTTCGCGAACTACCTGCTGATGTCAGCGCCCCTCGCTTGGGTTCGGTCTGGAGCGGCGCGATTGCGGGTGCCGACCGGGAGCGCGCGTTTCGGGCCTTGGAGGTGGCCACCCTGTTTTCATTGCGACGTGCCGTGCGCAACGGTTCGGTGTGGATTGAGCACAGCCTGAGCTTTCGTGGCCGCGCACGCCTGTTCTTCACTGATGCGCGCTGGCAGGAAGAAGCCAAACGGCACTATGCCCGACTGTCACTGCCAGCCAATGCATCCACACTTTTGAAGCCGTTGCTGGCCAAGGTACGCGCCGGCGTGGAGGCAGTGGCCGTCGCCGCGCGCAGCGGTGTGCTGCGCGTGGACGAAGAACTCCACCTTTCAGTATTGCCGGCAGAGGATGAAGATCCAGAGGTGATTAAGTTGAGGGCCAAACTTGACCTGAGGATCGGTGAGGTGCAACTCCCAGAAGTGATCCTGGCCGTTGACGCTCAGGTACGTTTCAGCTGGATCATGCTTGGCCGCGAGCCACGTTCGACAGAAGAGCTGCTGATGGTCTACGCCGGCATCATGGCCCACGGCACCAGTCTGACGGCGGCCGAATGCGCCCGTATGATTCCGCAGTTGTCTGCCACCAGCATCCGTCAGGCCATGCGTTGGGCCGGGGACGAGCGTCGCTTGAGTCAAGCCTGCCACGCGGTGCTGGAGTTCATGCAACGGCACCCCATTGCAGCGACATGGGGTCGCACGGACCTGGCGTCGTCCGACATGATGAGCATGGAAACCACCCAACGGGTGTGGCAGGCCCGACAGGATCCAAGACGCAACACGTCCTCGATTGGCATCTACTCCCATGTGCGTGACCGATGGGGGATCTTCTACGCGCAGCCTTTTGTGCTCAATGAGCGCCAGGCAGGGGTCGCCATTGAGGGTGTCGTGCGCCAAGAATCCATCGAGACCAGCCAGTTGGCGGTGGACACCCACGGCTACACCGACTTTGCCATGGCGTTGGCCCGGCTACTGGGGTTCGATCTATGCCCACGACTGAAGGAATTGAAGCAGCGTCATCTGTACGTGCCGCGTGGCACGATCATTCCACCGGAGATCGCAGCAGTTTGCGAGGCTACCGTCGATACCGCTTTGATTGAGAAGCACTGGGACACCTTGGTCCATTTGGCAGCCTCGGTGATGAGCGGCAACGCCAGCGCAGTTGCAGCGCTGGCCAGATTTGGATCGGCGGCGCGGGGAGACCCCATCTACGAAGCGGGTGTTCAGTTGGGGCGCTTGCTGCGAACTGCGTTCCTGGCCGACTACTTTGTCAAAGACGCCTTCAGGAATGAGCTGCGTCGGGTACTCAACCGGGGTGAGGCGGTCAATGCCTTGAAGCGGGCGATTTATACCGGCAGAGTGAGCCCGGCTCAGGCCAAGCGGGCCGAGGAAATGCAGGCGGTGGCTGACGCCTTGAGTCTGTTGGCCAACATCATCATGGCCTGGAACACAACCCAGATGCAGGCCGTTCTGGACCGCTGGGCCAACCGGCGTCAGGTCATCCCGGCGGAGCTCACGGGGAAAATTGCGCCGACGCGGCTGCAAGGTATCAATTTGAGGGGCGTATTCCGCTTTCCAGTGGAGCGTTATGCCAGTGAAATCCTGCCGTCACAGACCACGCCGAAAACCGGGACCGGCGGTTGAAACCGAGCACGCTTTTGCGCCCTCAAACGGCGATCAAAAAAATCAACAGGAAACCCAATGAAATCAATGGCTTGGCAGGCCACCCCTACGCCAGTGCTCGATCTCCTACCGTCACTTTTGACAACGAAAACAAATCGACCCCGTGGATCTGCACTTCAATCAGGCCGCCTTCGCGCTGCGGCACGGTCGCCAGGTTCGGCTCGATTCGCACCGGCAGCAACTGCGCCGGCGCCGCCGGCACACCGTAAGCGTTCCGCGAACGACACCCTTGCGCCGTCGATGACGGCGTGTTGAAGGATGGTTCTACGCGGCGGCGGCGAGCGCCGCGTTTGGCACGGCGATGTCGGTGGCAGGCCGCCAGTTGTGCGGCAGCAGCTGCGCGAGGTCGCGCTGCTTGAGCGTGGGCAGACGCTCGAAGACGTCCTTGAGGTAGGCCCAGGGATCGTGCCCGTTTAGTTTGGCCGACTCGATCAGGCTCATGACCACGCCAGCGCGCTCGCCGGCCTGCTGCGAGCCTACAAAAAGCCAATTCTTGCGGCCAACGCACAGCGGGCGCACCGCGTTCTCCGCCGCGTTGTTGTCGATTGGGACGTCGCCGTCGTCCAGGTAGCGCGTGAGCGCGCGCCAATTGCTCAGCGAATAATCGATCGCCTTGGCCGTCACGTCGGCATTGGCCAGCTTCTGGCGCTGCCCGGTCAGCCAGAGGTGCAGGGCCTGGACGATGGGCCTGGAGCGTTGCTGGCGCAGCAGCCACCGTGCCTGGGGTTCGAGTTCGCGCGCCTCGCGCTCGACCTCGTACAGCTTTGCGATCAGCGCCACCGCCTGGCCGGCGATCTGGCTGGCGTTGAACTCGTGCGCCTCGAACAGCTTGCGCCGCGCGTGGGCCCAGCATAGTGCGGCGCTGACGCCTTGCGCCTGAAGCCCAAAATAGCCGCTGTAATCGTCGCTGACCAGCGTGCCGCCGAAGCCTCGCAGCACGCGCCGCGGATGTTCGCCGGCGCGGCTGGCGGTGAAGTCGAACAGCACCGCGCGCTGGGCCACGAAGTTGGTCGTGCGGTAGACCCAGACGTAGGCCCGTTTGGTCTTGCCGCGCCCCGGCGCCAGCAGCGACACCGGCGTCTCGTCGGCGTGGATCACACCGTGGCTGAGGATGAAGCCCTTCAGTGCATCGGCCAGCGGTGCCAGACGCACCCCGCAGATGCCGATCCACTGGGCCATGCTCGAGCGCGGGATGTGCACGCCAGAGCGCGCGTAGATCTCTTCCTGCCGGTACAGCGGCAAGTGATCGTCGTGCTTGGCCACCACCACCTGCGCGAGCAGGCCCGGCGCGGGGATGCCTTTGTCGATGATCTGCGCGGGCATCGGCGCGGCCTGGATCGTCTGGCAGCACGTGCAGGCGTACTTGCCGCGGATATGGCGCAGCACGAAGAATTGGGCCGGCACGCAATCGAGCTGCTCGCTGACTTCTTGGCCGATGCGCTTGAAGGGCTGGCCGCACTCGCAGTGGGTCTGCTCGATCTCGTGATGGTGATCGATGCGCGGCAGGCTCGCCGGCAGCGCCTGGCGCACCGCCTGGCCTTTGGCCCGGGGTGGCGCTACCGGTGGCTTCTGGTCTTGCTGGGCGGCGCGGTCTTCCAGCGCCGTGTCGGCCAGGATCTGATCGAACAGCACCGCCTGCGTGCTCGTCTCCAGGCTCTCGCTGGAGGAGCCGAAGCGCCAGCGCTTCAGCCGCGCGATCTCGAAGTTCAGCGCCTCGATCCTGGTTTGCTTGAACTTCAGCTCGCCTTGCATGCGCCCGATCACATCGCGCAGCTCCTGCATCGAATCCAGTGCGCCCGGCGCATCGATCGTGTGGGTGTCCGGGCCTTCGAGCATGGCCGCCATCATGCCTCGCGCGCGCGTGCGCGCGAGGCATGACTTTCTCCAATAGACAAACGCGCAAATCCCGACCTCGAATCGAGCGCATTCAGACCACCGTGATCGACTGCGGCTGCGCGCTGCCCAGGCGCTGCCACGGCAGGCCCGCGACGAGCCAGTCGAACTGCTCGCGCGTGAGTTGAAGTGACCCCGTGTCCTGGCGCGGCCAGGCGAAGCTGCCCGCTTGCAGCCGCCGGGTGCACAGCCACATGCCCGCGCCGTCGTAGACCAGCACCTTGAGCCGGTCGGCGCGGCGGTTGGCAAACACGTAGGCGTGGTGGGCTTGCGCGCCCAGCGCGAAGCCGCGCACCACTTGGGCCAACAGCGTGTCGATGCCCCCGCGCAGGTCGGCCGCGCCAAGCGCCAGCCAGATGACGTCGATGCGAATCATCGGCCGAACTCCCGCAGCAGCGAAGCGAGTTCACGCGTGTGCGCCAGCGGCCAATGCAGATCGAGCCGGGTGCCTCCCACGTTCAATTCGACGCGCACCGATGTCGATGCGGCACCAGGCGCCACGCGGGCGGCCACGAAGCCGCTCGGCCTGGCGGCTGGCGAGGGCTCAGGGCTGACGCCGTCGAGCCGCGCCTGCCAGCGCCGCGCATGTGCGCACCAGCTTTGCAGCGTTCCCGCTGGCACCCCGTTGGCCTCGGCCCATACCTGCGCCTTCTGGCCAGAGGCACGATACGCCGCCACTTGCTCCAGGCACCGTTCCATCTGCTGTCGATCCATGTCCACCTCGTCTCGTTCGTTGATTGCGAAGACCCGAGGTTCGCAGCTTCAACGGTGAGATGAAAGATGGGTTCGCGGAACGCTTACAGCGCATCGACCGTGTCGCTGATGAAGTAGGCCAGGTGCCCCGCAGGCAGCCAGTCCTGCAGCGATGCGGACAGCAGCATCTCTTGTTGCGGTTCGTAGGGGCGGTAACTTATGGCCATGCAGCTTGAACGCTCACTCATGTGCGCAGGTCATCAGGGGATTCCCTGCTTCTGCCGCCCACGCTCCTAGCCTGCCGCGTGGCTCCTAGCGTTGCCGTAGGGCTCGAAGTGGCGGGGGGTGGTTGAAAAAACCATTGCATCACTCGCATTTTTGCGAATAGGTTTCGCATGTTTTTCCTTTCAGGTTCTCAGGAAATCAACATAATTTTGATCTGCGACAAAGATCAATTGGCAAATTTAATGCGTGCTGAACTGATCTGGTGGCAGATGGTTGGGTAATTCGTTAATTCTAAACAACCGGCATCTATGCCGGAAAACCCGGAGACAAAAATGAGCCAGAAATTCATTGATCGGCACGGCTTGTGGTCCGACGCCCAGAAGGCGGCGGCCGTTGAAGTGCTGAAGAAAATCGAGCAGGACGGCATTCAGATGATTCGCCTCTCATGGCCGGATCAATATGGTCTGCTGCGCGGGAAAATGCTGTCGGTGGCAGCCTTGCGCTCCGCATTCGGCAGCGGCTCGGAAATCACCATGGCGCCCTTTTTCTTCGACACGGCCAGCGCCATCGTGTTCAATCCCTTTTCCTCGGATGGCGGGCTTGGCAACCCGGAGTTGGCGGGCAGCCCTAACGTGGTGATGGTGCCCGACCCCACCACCTTCCGCGTGCTGCCCTGGGCTGATCGCACGGGCTGGATGCTGGCCGATCTGTACATGCGTAGCGGTCGGCCCTTCCCGCTGAGCCCGCGTGCCCTGTTGAAGAAAGCGCTGGGGCAGTTGGCGGATCTGGGCTATGACTTCCATGGTGGCCTGGAGGTGGAGTGGTACTTGACGCGCATCGTCGACCCCTGCCTGGAGCCCGAGACGCTGGGTGGCCCCGGCACACCGGCGGCACCGCCCAAGGTGATGCCGGTCGCCAAGGGCTACTCCTATCTGCTCGAAAATCACTTGGACGAGGTCGAACCCATCATGGCCGAGGTGCGCCAGCACCTGCTGACGCTGGGCATGCCGTTGCGCAGCATCGAGGATGAATGGGGGCCCAGCCAGATGGAGACCACCTTCGACGTCATGTCCGGCCTGGACATGGCCGACACCATGGTGTTGTTCCGCAACGCAGTCAAGCAAATCTGTCGGCGGCGCGGTTACCTTGCCAGTTTCATGTGCAAACCCAAGATTGAGGGTTTCTGTGCCTCGGGCTGGCATCTGCACCAGTCGCTGGCGGCGCGCGACTCCGGCGTCAATGCCTTCGTTCCGCAGACGGGCGAGCCGCTGTCGGCGCTGGGCCGGGCCTATGTCGGTGGCCTGCTCAAACATGCCTGTGCGGCCTCCAGCTTCACCACCCCCACGGTTAACGGCTACCGACGCCGACGCCCGTTCTCTCTGGCCCCGGATCGGGTGACCTGGGCCGAGGACAACCGCGCCGCCATGGCGCGCGTGATCGCCGCCCCAGAAGACTCAGCCAGCCGTGTGGAAAACCGGGTCGGCGAGCCGGCGGCCAACCCCTACCTGTATCTGGCCTCGCAGCTCTTCTCGGGGATCGATGGCATTCGTCGCCAACTCGATCCCGGCCCTCTGCAGGAAACGCCCTATGCCGCCGACGTTCCGATCCTGCCGCGCAACCTGGCCGAGGCGCTGGACGTGCTGGAGGGCTCCAGCTTCTTCCGCGAAGCCTTCGGCGAAGAGTTCATCCACTACTGGCTGCACCTGCGGCGCAGCGAATGGGCGCGCTTCGTGGCCGCCGAAGGCGCCGACGTGGACATGGCGGGCGACCCCGTCACCGACTGGGAGCATCGCGAGTACTTCGAACTGTTCTGAACTGAACCAGGTAACGCTCATGGACACCGTGAAGAAGAAATATGCCGTGCTCTGGTGCACTGAAGTACCCGGAGACGAGATCTTGCAGGAAAAAATGATCGCCACTTTCGGTCGCGCGGGCGAGCAGTGGGACGTGCTGGAACCCGCGCGCGACGGCTTCCTGGAGCGGGCGATGGGCTACGACGGCTACGTCATCAGCGGCAGCCCAATGTCGGTAGTGGACGATGCCGATTCGCTCCTGGTGAGCAACCTGCTGGCGCTGATTCGCCGCGTTAGCGACGAGGCAGGCTCACCCCTGATCGGGCTGTGCTTTGGCTCGCAGGCCATCGCGGCGGCCCTAGGTGGACGGGTTGCCAGGAACCCGTCAGGGCGCTTCAAGCTGGGGGTCGATGCCCTGCGCTGGGACCCCGTCGCCGTTGAGCTGCTGGGCGCGGCGCTGGCGCAAGCGCCCAGCGTGCTGGTGCAAAGCCACGGCGAATGCGTGGCGGCACTGCCGCCGGGCAGCGTCCTGCTGGCGTCGTCGCAGACCATCCCCCACGAGGTGTTCTTGGTGCAGGGCCGCATCTTGGGCATCCAGGGGCACCCCGAGGTGGACCGTCAGTTCCTGAAAGACAAGTTCATGGCCTACCACCGCGCGCTGTTCGACGACGAGCAGTGGGCGCACGTAGAACAGGAAGCCAGCCAGCCTCTGTCTCCCGACGCCGTCATCGCGCTGGGCCGCCGCTTACTGGACGAAGGCGCCCTGGCTCCCGCGGCTGTGCCCACGCTTACCGAAACAACATGAACTGAAGCCGCGATTTTCAGATTCAACCGAATTGCGAGAAAACGATGAAAGTAATTCATATTGCCGCCGTTCCGGCCGGGGAATCCGCCGCCGATGAATGGGACGACCTGGTGCAGCCAGACCGTGTACACCGCCGCGTCTATACCGACCCCGCCATCTTTGCCCGCGAAATGGACCATGTGTACGCCGCCAGCTGGGTGTACTTGGCCCATGAAAGCGAGATCCCCGAGCCCAACGATTTCCGGCAGGCCTGGCTGGGCACCCGCGAGGTCATCGTGACTCGCGACGAAGAGGGGCAAATTCGCGTGTTCTCCAACCGTTGCTCGCACCGCGGCGCAACCGTCTGCCGCGAGCACCAAGGAAACGCCGCCAACTTCACCTGCCCCTACCACGGCTGGCGTTTCGACAACCGAGGTCAGTTGTTCGGCATTCCCGGCAAGAACGCCTATGGCCCGGCCTTCAAGGCGCGCGACATGCACCTTGCGCGGCCTGCGCAGGTGGCGTCGTACAAGGGCTTCATCTTCGCTACCCTGAACTCCGAGGCGCCGCCCCTGGCCGAGCACCTCGGCAATGCCACACGCTATCTGGACGCCTGGATCGAGCACAATGGGGGCGCTCAGAACATCGTCTTGGCCGGCGCTCAGCGCTTTCGCGTCGGCTGCAACTGGAAACTGGTCTGGGACAACGCGGGCGACGGCTACCACGTGCCGTTCTCGCACCAGTCGCTGCTGGTGATGACCAAGGAACGCTACGGTGGCGGCGACATGGCCTACTTCGCCGACGCCGACCGCTCCCGCATGAGCAACAACGCGCTCGACAACGGGCATACGGTGATCGACCAGCGTCCCGAGATGCACGGCAACTCCGCCTGGCGCGAGCAGCGCCCGCAGCCGGGGCGTGAGCCCTACGAGGCCCACGTGGCCGCCACCCACAGCCGCGATCAGGCCCAACGCGTGCTCGACACCACTGTCGGGGCGGGCATGAACCTCAACATCTTTCCCAATCTGGCGCTGATCGGCAACCAGGTGCAGGTGATCCAGCCTCTGGCGGTGGGCGAAACCTCGGTAAGCTGGCATGCCACCCGGCGCAGAGACGTGGACGCAGAGGTCAACACCATGCGCCTGCGCACGCAGGAGGATTTCCCCGTCATGGGCGAGATGGACGACGCCGCCAACTTCGAAGAGTGCCAACGCGGCCTTATGAACAGCCCCGAGGACGAATGGGTGGACATGGGTCGCCACTGGGAGACCGGCAAGGATGTGCCCGGTCCCGATGGCGTGGTCAGCGGCCCGGTGACCGCAGACATTCACATGCGCAACTACTACGCTCAGTGGAAGCGGCTGATGCAAGCCCGCCCGACGCTGCAAATGAACAAGGGGAAGCTGCCATGAACGCCGCCCAGGATCTGGCCCAAGCTGCCGCCGTTCCGGCCTACCGCCACCAGCCTCCCTCGCTCTACGTGGTGCCGGCGTTCTACGACTGGCTTCTCGCCGCTTCGGACGACCTGGCCCAGGCCGCCGTGCGCACCCAGGGCGCTGACGCCGCGCAAACGCAGCAGGTGGCACAACTACTGACACTGGAAGCTCGCCTGCTCGATCAGGGCTCGATGGACAAGACCGCCTACGAGCGCTGGCTGGCGTTGTATGGCGAGGAATGCGCCTATTGGGTGCCGGCGGGCGCGCCCGCGCCCGACCCGCGCCAATACGTCACCTTGGAATTCCACGACCGGCGCCGTCTGCTCGACCGTGTGAGCCGCCTGGGCACCGGGCTGGCCTTCTCGCAGTTCCCGACTTCGCGCACGGCGCGGCACTGGGGCGGACTGGAAGTGTGGCCCAGCCCGGACCGTGGCAATGAATGGCGCGCGCGCTACAGCTTCACTCTGGCCGAGTCACGCGAGGGCCACAACCGTGTGCTCGCGGGCTGGAACGGGTTCGTGCTGCGCCAGAGCGCCCAGGGGCTAGTCATCGTGCTCAAGCAGGTCAACCTGATCGACAGCGACTGCCTGCAGGGCAACAACTCGTTCTTTTTGTGAGGGGAGGTGGCAGCGCATGAAACTGGCACATTCTCTTACCGTCACCGCTGTTTCACCGCAAGGCAGCGACGCCATCCTGCTGAGCCTGGGCGTGGACGGCGGGCAGCGGCAGCGTTTTTCCTTCCAGTCTGGCCAGTACCTGACGCTTGCCGTCCCCGTGCAAGGCGATGAACATTGGCGCTGCTATTCGATCACCAGTGCGCCCGAGGATGGGCAGGCGATCAGCCTGCTGGTGCGCCGCGTGGCGGGTGGGCGCGTCTCCAATTGGCTGTGCGACCACGCGCGAGCGGGCCAACGATTGCAGGTGCTTCCGCCCGCCGGGCGCTTCACACTGGCGCGGCATGGCCAACCAGTGCTGTTGTATGCCGGCGGCAGTGGCATTGCGCCCATCTTCGCGCTGGCGCGCCAAGCGTTGCTGCAAGGCGCGCCCCAGGTACGGCTGTTCTACGCCTGCCGCGACCGAGCCACGGCCATGCTACTGGCTGAGTTGCAGGCGCTACAGGCGGGTAGCGGGCAGCGGCTGGAGATACGCCACTGGTATGACGCCGAACAGGGCCTGCCCACGCAGGCGCTGCTGGAGGCGCAGACCCAGGGCCTTGAGGCTGCTGACGCCTACCTTTGCGGCCCCGAGGCCTTCATGCACTCCGTTCTGGCTGCGCTGGCAGCGGCTGGGATCGAGCCCAGTCGCGTCTACCGCGAGGACTTCGGCGCTGCGCTGGAGGGCGCGGTGGAAACGGGCGCCGAGGGTCCCGACGCCGAGCTGACGGTTCAGCTCAAGGGGCAGACGCATACCGTGTCGGTGCGCGGCGGGCAATTCCTGCTGGGCGCCATGCTCGACGCCGGGCTGGCCGTCCCGCACGCTTGCCGGGTTGGCGAATGCGCCTCCTGCATGTGCCGCCTGGTGGACGGCGAGGTGCTGCGGCTCGACAGCTCGGTGCTGGACGAAGACGATGCTGCAGAAGGCTGGCTGCTGGCCTGCCGCACGCGCGCCGCCAGCGCCCAGGTGCGGCTGCGCTTTTCCTGAACCTGCAAGCCCCAGAAAGCCTGAAGCCATCGATGAAAGCATGCACCATGACCCGAGACGGCACCACCACACCTCCATGGGACCTGATCCGCGCCTTCCTCGCGCTGGAGCGCCACGGGAGCTACGAAGTTGCAGCCGACATGGAAGGCATCGACGACTCCACCCTGCGCCGGCGCATCCGGGTGCTGGAGCAGCGCTTCGGTCGCACTCTGTTCGTGCGCAGCGAGGCCGGCTGGAAAGCCTCGGCCGACCTGCACGCGCTGGTCAGCGCTGCCCAGCACATGGAAGAGGCGGCGCGCAGCTTCTCTCAGAATCACCAGGAAGGCGCGGGCGTGGTGCGCATCAGCCTGATGGACGTGTTCGCCAAGCGCTTTGCGCCAGTATTCGTCGCGCTGGGGGAGAAATTTCCTCGGCTGCTGCTCAACATCACCACCGAGACGCACTTCGTCAATCTGGAGCAAGACCAGGTGGACATCGCCGTGCGGCTAGCACGGCCTGTGCGCAACAGCAATTCCCTGCGCGTACGCAAGATCGGTGCGGTGGCCGTGGGCGCTTACGCCAGCCGCGCGTACCTGGCGCGCCACGACACGAGTGCGTCAAATCCCGCGTTTGTCGACGACCACGACCTTCTGGCCATGAACTTGCAGTTCTTCCACCAGGATCACAACTTCACCTACGCCAACCTGGACTGGGCCAAGTTCGGCCTGACGGGCAAGGTGCGCGTGCAGTCGGACAGCTTCGTGCCCATGGCGCACCTGTGCGCGCTGGGCCACGGCGTGGCGCTGCTGCCCAAGTTCGTTGCCGCTGACTATCCCGAACTGGTGCCGTACCCCGAAAAGCTCTTCTTCGAAACGGAGCTGTGGCTGGTCAGCCGCTTTGACTTGCTGGCAGCTTGGCAGCGCGAATTGGCCGACAGGCTGCAGGAAGAAATGGCGACATGGCCTCAATGACCTCGCTCCCTGTCCTGACCACCAGCCCGCGCTTGGCGGCGCTGCCGGTCACTATCGCCAACGTTGGCCTCAGCTATGCCTGCGCCGGCAATGAAAGCCTGCTCACCGGCATGGTCCGCCTGGGCCGCAAGGGCATCCCGGTGGGTTGCGTCAACGGCGGCTGCGGGGTCTGCAAGGTCCGCATCGTCGAGGGACAGATCAAGGCCCTGGGGCCG
>Ga0308010_1001688_pt1 | contig 12067 bp, 10 predicted proteins | sample Neamet129_FD_202368 | JGI IMG/M metagenome (GOLD analysis project Ga0308010, IMG submission 202368) | Marine microbial communities from water near the shore, Antarctic Ocean - #129 | ecosystem: Environmental > Aquatic > Marine > Unclassified | place: Southern Ocean | collected 2014-07-24 | reverse complement strand
TCAAAGATGAGATCGTCCAGGCCTTCCTGCCGCGCGCCTTCATCCGCAAATCCGGCACCTTCGCCGCCATCGCGCCGAAACAGGGCCTGATCCTGGTCGACAGCGCCAGCGCCAAGAAGGCCGAAGACCTGCTCTCAACCCTGCGTGAAGCCATCGGCTCGCTGCCGGTGCGCCCGCTGTCGGTGAAGATCGCGCCGACCGCCACCCTCACCGACTGGCTGAAGAACCAGAGCGCTGCCGAAGGCTTCTTCGTCCTCGACGAGTGCGAGCTGCGTGACACCCACGAGGACGGCGGCGTGGTGCGCTGCAAGCGCCAGGATCTGACCAGCGAGGAAATCCAGCTGCACCTGTCCACCGGCAAGCAGGTCACCCAACTGTCGCTGGCCTGGCAGGACAAGCTGTCGTTCGTGCTGGATGACAAGCTGACCATCAAGCGCCTGCGCTTCGAGGATGTGCTGCAGGAGCAGGCCGAACAGGACGGCGGTGACGACGCCCTGGCCCAGCAGGACGCCAGCTTCATCCTGATGATGATGACCCTGGTGGAGTTTCTGCCGGAACTGTTCACCGCACTTGGCGGCGAAGAGATTCCGCAGGGCATCTAAAGCAAGAGGCAGGCCTGAACAGGTAGGAGCGGCGCCCCGCGCACTTGAGAAGCTTCGCCCCGAGGCGGGGCTCCTACGAAGAGCGGCGTTGCAGGCCTTGTCGGCGCCTGGCGAGTAGCCTGGATGCAATCCGGGGCCATTGCACCAGCGATTCCCGGATTTCATCCGGGCTACTGGCGCCTGCGTCAGACCAGTGACTCGAGACTCTCGGTAAAGGCGCTGGCGCCCTGCTCGGCCGAGCTGAAGTTGTGGCGCATGAAGGCGAACAGCTCGCGCCCACAACCAATTGCCTGCGCAGGCCGCGCGGTCGGCTCGCGCGCTGCGAACTCGGCCTCATCGATCTGCAGCAGCAATTCTCCCGTCGTACCATCGAGGTGTATCAGATCGCCGTCACGCACCCGCGCCAACGGCCCGCCATCGAAAGCCTCCGGGCAGACATGAATGGCCGCCGGGATCTTGCCCGAGGCACCGGACATGCGCCCGTCGGTCACCAGTGCCACCTTGAAGCCGCGATCCTGCAGCACCCCCAGGTAAGGCGTCATCTTGTGCAACTCCGGCATGCCATTGCTGCGCGGCCCCTGAAAACGCACCACGGCGACAAAATCGCGCTCCAGCTTGCCGGCCTTGAAGGCTTCGACCAGATCCAGCTGATCCTCGAACACCAGCGCTGGCGCTTCCACCACCTGATGCTCGGGGTCCACCGCAGACACCTTCATCACCCCACGGCCGAGGTTGCCCTGCATCAGGCGCAGGCCGCCTTCTGCCGAGAACGGCCGCGCCACGGGGCGCAGCACGCTTTCCTCGAGACTTTCGGTCGGACCGTCGCGCCAGACCAGCTTGCCGTCCTCGAGGAAGGGCTCGCGGGTGTAGCGCGACAGGCCGCGGCCGGCCACGGTGTTGACCTCTTCATGTAGCAACCCGGCTTCGAGCAATTCGCGAATCAGGAAGGCCATACCGCCTGCGGCCTGGAAGTGATTGATGTCGGCCTTGCCATTGGGGTAGACGTGCGCGAGGGTCGGCACCACTTCGGACAGGTCGGCCATGTCCTGCCAGGTCAGCAGAATGCCGGCGGCGCGGGCGATGGCCGGCATATGCAGGGTATGGTTGGTGGAACCACCGGTGGCATGCAGGGCAACAATGGAGTTGACCAGGCAACGCTCGTCGACGATCTCGCCGATGGGCATGAAACTCCCGCTCTGCTTGGTCAGGCGCGTGACCTGCTGCGCGGCTTCACGGGTCAGCGCCTCGCGTAGCGGCGTGCCCGGATTGATGAAGGAAGCGCCCGGCAGGTGCAGGCCCATCACCTCCATCAGTAGCTGGTTGGTATTGGCGGTGCCATAGAAGGTGCAGGTACCTGGGCCGTGGTAAGCGGCCATTTCCGCAGCCAGCAGCTCGTCTCGGGTCGCCTTGCCCTCGGCATAACGCTGGCGCACATCGGCTTTCTCCTTGTTGGACAGCCCCGAGGTCATTGGCCCTGCCGGCACGAACATGGATGGCAGATGGCCAAAACGCAGCGCGCCCATCACCAGCCCCGGCACGATCTTGTCGCACACCCCCAGATAAAGAGCGGCGTCGAACATGTTGTGCGACAGCGCCACGGCGGTGGACATCGCGATCACCTCACGACTGGCAATGCCCAGCTCCATGCCCGGCTCACCCTGCGTAACGCCATCGCACATGGCCGGCACGCCACCGGCGAACTGCCCCACCGAGCCCAGGTCGCGCAGGGCCTGCTTGATCTGTTCGGGAAAGGTTTCGTAGGGCTGATGGGCCGACAACATGTCGTTGTAGGCAGACACGATGGCCACGTTGGCCGCATCCATCAGGCGCAGGGTCTGCTTGTCGTGACCGCTGCAGCCAGCTACGCCATGGGCGAAGTTGGCGCACTGCAGCTTGCCCCGCTGCGGGCCTTCGCTGGCGGCGGCACGGATCATCTCCAGGTAGCGCTGGCGCGTGGCGCGGCTGCGCTGGACAAGACGTTCGGTAACTTCAACAACGCGGGGATGCATGGGAAATCTCCAGGCTAGCTTCTAGCGTCTGTTCGTATTTACAACAAAATACTGCCACTCAACGGGCTTGATTTCTAGAGCAATGGGAATAATCTTGTAATTACAACAACAAATTGACGAGACCCTCACCATGACACTACGCATCGCCATCAATGGCTTCGGCCGTATCGGTCGCAACGTGCTACGCGCACTCTATACCCAGAATTATCGCCAGCACCTGCAGGTCGTGGCGATCAACGATCTGGGCGACAGCGCGATCAATGCCCACCTGTTGCAATATGACAGCGTCCACGGCCATTTCCCTGAAGAAGTTAAAGTGGACGGCGAAAGCCTGTGGATCAAGGGTGACCGCATCGCCGTCAGCGCCATTCGCAATCCGGCCGAGCTGCCCTGGAAAACTCATCAGGTCGATGTGGTGCTCGAATGCACCGGGCTGTTCACCGAACGTGACAAGGCCGCCGCGCACCTCGCGGCCGGAGCACGCAAGGTGCTGATCTCCGCACCTGCCAAGGGTGCCGACGCCACCGTGGTGTATGGCGTCAACGAGCAGGTACTGACGCCTGACATGCAGATCATTTCCAACGCCTCCTGCACCACCAACTGCCTGGCGCCGGTGGCGCAGGTGCTGCATCGCGAACTGGGCATCGAACAGGGGCTGATGACCACCATTCACGCCTATACCAACGACCAGAACCTGTCCGACGTTTACCACAGCGATTTGTACCGTGCGCGTTCGGCAACCCAGTCGATGATCCCGACCAAGACCGGTGCCGCCGAAGCAGTCGGCCTGGTACTGCCGGAGCTGGCCGGCAAGCTCACCGGCATGGCGGTGCGGGTGCCGGTGATCAATGTGTCGCTGGTCGACCTGACTCTGCAGGTGAAGCGCGAGACCACTGCCGAGGAAGTCAACGCCCTGCTCAAGGCCGCCAGCGAGAAGTCCCCGGTGCTGGGCTACAACGCGCTGCCGCTGGTGTCCTGCGACTTCAACCACAACCCGCTGTCATCGATCTTCGATGCCAACCACACCAAGGTCAGCGGCAAGCTGCTCAAGGTCATGGCCTGGTATGACAACGAGTGGGGCTTCTCCAACCGCATGCTGGACAACTGCCTGGTCCTGGCCCGCCTGCACTGAACGAGGAGGCTCGATGAGCCGTATCAGCTTCACCCACGCCCAATTGCCGGCGCGCAAGCGCATAGCCCTGGTGGCGCACGACCACTGCAAAGGCTTCCTGCTGGACTGGTGCGAGCGTCAGCGCGACAAGCTGGCTCGCCATGAACTGGTGGCCACTGGCACCACCGGCCTGCTTTTGAGCAAGCGTCTGGATTTGCCGGTGGAAAGCATGATCAGCGGCCCGCTGGGCGGCGACCAGCAGATCGGCGCGCGCATCGCCGAACAGCGCGTGGACATGCTGGTGTTCTTCTGGGACCCCTTCGAGCCACAGCCACACGACCCGGATATCAAGGCCCTGCTGCGTGTGGCGGCGGTGTGGAACATCCCGGTCGCCTGCAACGAGAGCAGCGCCGACTACATGCTCAGCAGCAGCCTGCTGGAACAGCAGCACAAATACCGTATTCCCGACTACCAGGCTTATCTGGCAGCACGCGGCTAAAAATCCACCTTGCCCCGCCCCGCCTTGATCGTCCCGCGTTTGCTCTTGCCGTCCAGGCGGCGCTTCTTCGAGCCCAGGGTCGGTTTGGTCGGGCGGCGTTTCTTTTCCACCTTGCCGGCGCTGCGGATCAACTCGGCAAGGCGCTCCAGGGCATCGGCGCGATTCTGCTCCTGGGTGCGGTACTGCTGCGCCTTGATGATCACCACCCCGTCGGCGGTGATACGACTGTCGGCAAGCGTCAGCAGGCGCTCCTTGTAAAAGGGCGGCAACGATGAGGCCTGGCTGTCGAAACGCAGATGCACGGCGCTGGACACCTTGTTGACGTTCTGCCCACCGGCGCCCTGGGCGCGGATGGCGGTCAGTTCGATTTCATCATCGGGAAGGTGAACAGTGTTGGAGACGATCAGCATGGCCATGATTTCTTGAAAGGCATGGCATCAGAATACCCGCCGCAGCTGTAATCTTTGCTTGAAATTTCCCCACGGCATTCGCTCGGCACCTCGGCTAACGTAGCGGCCTGTCTTTTTTCGGAAGCACTCGATGGACTCCATAACCCAGGCGGTACTCGGCGCCAGCATCCAGGGCGCGCTGCTCGGTCGCTGGCAAGGGCGCAAGGCGCTGCTCTACGGCGCGATGCTCGCCACCGTTCCCGATCTGGACGTGGTCATGGAATACGGCGATGCCGTGGCCAACATGACCTACCATCGCGGTTTCAGCCACTCGCTGTTCGTCCTCAGCGGCTTTGCCCTGCTGCTGACCTGGCTGGCCAGGCGCTTTCGCCCTCACCCCGGTTACTCGGCCAATCGCCTGCTGCTGACGCTGTGGCTGGTGCTGATCACCCATCCCTTGCTGGACGCCTTCACCAGCTACGGTACCCAGCTGTTCTGGCCGCTGATGCCGACACCCACGGCCTGGTCGAGCCTGTTCATCATCGACCCGATGTATACCGTGCCGCTGATCGCAGCGGTGGTGATCAGCCTGTTCACCGGCCTGCGCGAGCAGAGTTGGCGCGTACCGGCCGTGGCGCTGGCCGTATCGACGCTGTACATCGGTTTCAGCCTGGCCGGCAAATTCATGGCCGAGCAGCGCGTGGAAGGCGAGCTGGCGCGCCAGGGCATCCAGGCCGAACAGCTGTTCACTACGCCGACGCCACTCAACACCCTGCTATGGCGCGTCATCGTGCTTGATGGCGAGGACTACCACGAAGCCCTGGTCGGCTGGTTCGATGATAAGCCGCCGCAACTGCAACGCCTGCCGCGCGGCACGCACCTGCGCGAGCAACTGACGGACTCGCCCATGCACCAGCGGCTGGAGTGGTTCACCGGCGGTGTGCTGCGCTACGACCAGGTGGGTGAGCGTTTGATCGTCACCGATCTGCGTCTGGGCATGACCGGTTTTCATCCCTTCCGCTTCGACTTCGCCCACCTGCAGGACGGCCAATGGCAGGTGCACGAGCGCATCGACCGCCTGCCCTTCGAACGCGGCGAAGCCGAACATCTGGCCCTGCTGTTCAAGCGCATCTGGCAACCGCAGCTGGAGATTCCACTGCTGGCCTGGGCCGGCGAGTTGCAGAAACCGCTTTTAACTGAGACTCGCTCGCACTGACAGCGTTACTATCGGCGTCCACTCCTATTGAGGCAGGACGCCTGCAATGCTGTTTCGCCGCTTCGAATCCCTGATCGACGTCTTCAAACCAAGCCCCGACGTCGCCCCGCCAACCGGCATGCTGCGCTTCTACGGCCACTACCTGAAACAGGTGTGGCCACTGATGCTGGCGGTGCTGATCATCGGCTTCTTCGCCGCCCTGATCGAGGTCGCGCTGTTCAGCTTCCTCGGCCAGTTGATCGACATGGCCCAGGCCAGCACGGATGCCAGCAGCTTCTTCAGCGAGCACCAGAACGAGCTGCTGTGGATGCTGCTGGTGGCGCTGATCATCCGCCCCCTGGTGTTCGGCCTGCACAACCTGCTCACGCACCAGGCGGTCAATCCGGGCCTGACCAACCTGATTCGCTGGCAGAACCACCGCTACGTGCTCAAGCAGAGCCTGAGCTTCTTCCAGAACGACTTCGCCGGCCGCATCGCCCAGCGCGTGATGCAGACCGGCCCTTCGCTACGCGACTCGGCCATGCAGGTGATCGACGCGCTGTGGCATGTGGTGGTCTATGCCGGCAGCGCGCTGTACCTGTTCGCCGCCGCCGATCTGCGCCTGGTGGTGCCGCTGTCGTTGTGGATAGTCGGCTACAGCGCGGCGCTCTGGTACTTCGTGCCGCGCATCAAGGCGCGCTCGGCCGCCGCTTCCTCGGCGCGCTCGAAGGTCATGGGGCGCGTGGTCGATGGTTACAGCAACATCGCCACGCTCAAGCTGTTCGCCCACTCGCAGGAAGAGGAAAGCTACGCCCGCGAAGCCATGCAGGACCTGCTCGACAAGTTCCGCCTGCAGTCACGCACCATCACTGCCCTGGATTTTCTCATCACCTGCCTGAACGGGGTACTGATCGTCGGCACCGGTGCCCTGGCCCTGTGGCTGTGGAGCCAGTCACTGATCACCACCGGCGCCATCGCCCTGGCGCTGGGCCTGGTGATTCGCATCAACAACATGGCCGAATGGATCATGTGGGTGGTCAACGGCATCTTCGAGAACGTCGGCACCGTGCAGGACGGCATGCAGAGCATCGTTCAGCCACGCCAGGTGCTCGACCGCGCAAATGCCAAACCGCTGCAGGTGACGCAGGGCGGTGTGCGTTTCGAGGACATCCACTTCCACTATGGCAAGAAGGGCGGCGTGATCAGCGGCCTGGACATCGCCATTGCACCTGGCGAGAAAATCGGTCTGGTCGGCCCTTCCGGCGCCGGCAAGTCGACCCTGGTCAACCTGCTGCTGCGCCTGTACGACCTGGAAAGCGGACGCATCCTGATCGACGATCAGGACATCGCCACGGTGACTCAGGAAAGCCTGCGCGCCAACATCGGCGTGGTGACCCAGGACACCGCCCTGCTGCACCGTTCGATCCGTGAAAACCTGCGCTACGGCAAACCCGCTGCCAGCGACGACGAGCTCTGGCAAGCAGTACGCAAGGCCCGCGCCGATGCCTTCATCCCCACCCTCGATGACAGCCAGGGCGGGCGCGGCATGGATGCTCAGGTCGGTGAACGCGGCGTCAAGCTGTCCGGCGGCCAGCGTCAGCGCATTGCCATCGCCCGCGTGCTGCTCAAGGACGCGCCGATCCTGGTGCTGGACGAAGCTACCTCGGCACTGGACTCGGAAGTGGAAGCGGCCATTCAGGAAAGCCTGGACAGCCTGATGGAAGGCAAGACGGTGATCGCCATCGCCCACCGCCTGTCGACCATCGCACGGATGGATCGCCTGGTGGTGATCGACCAGGGGCAGGTCATCGAAACCGGCACCCACGCCGAGCTGATCGCCCACGGCGGTCTGTATGCGCGCCTGTGGCAGCACCAGACCGGTGGTTTCGTCGGGGTGGAGTAGAGCGAGGCTTGTGTAGGAGCCGGCTTGCCGGCGATGCGATTGATACGCCCATCGCCGGCAAGCCGGCTCCTACAGAATCAAGGTCGCAGCCTTACTCCGCAGCCGGCTTCTTGCGCTTGAGCGGCGCGCTGCCATCGGCGCTGACCAGCACAGAAGGTTTGCCAGCCGGACGCGGGCCGGTCTTTCGCTTGGAGGCGGTGGCTTTCTTCGGGTCTTTCTTCTCGGTCTTTTTCTTCTTGCTGCCAGCTGCCTTGCCGGACGCCTTGAGGTTCTTCGGCCCCTGGTAGATGCCTTTCAGCTCCTTGATGGTACGACGCTCGAAACGCTGTTTGAGGTAGCGCTCGATGCTCGACATCAGGTTCCAATCGGTGTGGCAGATCAGCGATACCGCCAGGCCTTCGCCGCCGGCACGGCCGGTACGACCGATGCGGTGCACGTACTCGTCGCCGGAACGCGGCATGTCGAAGTTGATCACCAGATCCAGGCCCTCGACATCCAGACCGCGCGCGGCCACGTCGGTGGCCACCAGGACCTTGACTGCTCCCTGGCGCAAACGGTCGATGGCCAGCTTGCGATCCTTCTGGTCTTTCTCGCCATGTAGCACGAAAGCCTTGATCCCGGCGGTCACCAGCTTGCCGTAGAGACGGTCGGCCTGCACACGGGTGTTGGTGAAGACGATGGCCTTGTCATAGGCCTCGTTGGTCAGCAACCAGTCGACCAGTTGCTCCTTGTGGTAGTTATGGTCGGCCGTGATGATCTGCTGGCGAGTACCCTCATTGAGCTGGCTGACGCTGTTGAGCATCAGGTGCTGCGGGTCCTTGAGCACCTTGGCGACCATCTCGCGCAGGCCATTGCCGCCAGTGGTAGCGGAGAACAGCAGGGTCTGATGCGGGCCGCAGGCCTCGGCCAGGCGCTGGGCGTCCTCGGCAAAGCCCATGTCGAGCATGCGGTCGGCCTCGTCGAACACCAGCACCTCGACCTCGTTCAGCGGCAGGTTGCCGGCGTTGGCGTGCTCGATCAGACGGCCCGGCGTGCCGATCAGAATATCGATCTTGCGCATCATTGCGGCTTGCACCTTGAAGTCCTCGCCACCGGTCACCAGGCCGGCCTTGAGGAAGGTGAACTGAGCGAAGCGTTCGACTTCCTTCAGCGTCTGCTGGGCCAACTCGCGGGTCGGTAGCAGGATCAGTGCACGAATGCTCACGCGCTGCTGCGAGTTGCCATCACCGAGCAGGCGATTGAGCAACGGCAGGACGAAAGCGGCGGTCTTGCCACTGCCGGTCTGGGCGATCACCCGCAGGTCCTTGCCCTCCAGCGCAGGCGGAATCGCTGCCGCCTGCACCGGAGTAGGCTCGACGAAATTAAGCTCGGCCACGGCTTTCAGCAGGCGTTCATGCAGGGCGAATTGGGCAAACACGGGGGCACTACCTCAAAGAAATCGACAAAACGATGCATAGCCTAACGGTTTCCGCCGTCGGGGCCGAATTTCTTTGCAGGAAACTCGCATTCAGGCGACGACGGACGGCGGTCTGGAGTCGCTATCCGGCAGGAGCGGGCCGGAATCGGGAGCGCGCGCCGGATATCCAATTCGCATCACTACCCGAAGAGCGCTACCCCATGCCCATCAAACCCCAGACCACTCTCAGTATCGGCCTGTGCATCCTGTTGGCCGCATCGCCAGTGCGTGCCAACCCGCCTCCCGGCAAAGGCAAACCGGGCCAGCATGATGGCGTCCAGATCGATCTGCGCGGCCCGACCGTGGATGTTGAAAGGGTGCGCATCATCCTCGGCGACAATCGCCAATTGATCGGCCCAACCTCCTCCCTGCCACCGAGTATCGACAAGAACTTCGACAGCCGCCTGATCTCGCGCCTGCCCTATTACGAGGGCTACGAATGGAAGCAGATCGGCCGTGACGTGGTGCTGCTCGCCATCGCGACGGGGATCGTCTAGGAAATTCTGCGCAACGTTCTCGAATGAGAGACTATCGCGCAGCCATCCGACAAGCGGTACGGCGCACGACGAACTTGTCTCGGCGGCGCCACTCCAATTTTCAGATGGCCCGCCCGAGGTGCAATGATGAACCCGTCACTGATCTATCACGTCACTTCGAGCCTCGATGGCTACATCGCTCGCCCCGATGGGCGCATCGACTGGTTCGACTCACTACGCCAGGCCGATGAAGAATATGCCTTTCAGTACTTCTACTCCGGCATCAACGCACTGCTGATGGGCCGAGGCACTTACGAGGCCCTCCTCAAGCGCGGCGGCCCATGGCCCTACCCCGGCAAACCCTGCGTGGTGCTGACTCGCCTCGCCCTGCCGCGCGCGGCTGACGAAATCCAGCTGACCCACTGCACGCCTGCTCAAGCCGTGGCGGCATTGAACGAAGCCGGCTTCCAGCGTATCTGGCTGGTCGGCGGCAGCCTGCTGGCGGGTAACTGCTACACCGCCGGGCTGATCGACGAGGTGGTGATCAACCTGGTGCCGCACCTGCTCGGCGCCGGCATCCCGCTGCTGGCCACGGGCATGGAACGCAGCCTGACCCTGAGCGACCAACGCCGCTTCAACAGTGGCACCCTGCAGGTGCATTATCGGGTGCAGAAGCAGGCCAATATGCGCACGCAGATCCCCGCGCCGCGTATCAACGTGGCCTGATGCTCTCGCGCTGCTGCTTGCGCAGCAGCCGAGCGCTGTCCCAGCCAACCAGCAGCACAGCTCCCCAGATCGGCAGATAGGTCAGCCATTGCCCGCTGTCGAAGCGCTCGCCCAGCACCAGCAGCGCCACGGCGAACAACAGCACCGGCTCGACGTAACTGAGAATGCCGAACAACCCCAAGGGCAACAACCGGCTCGATGCCATGTAGGCGGCGAACGCCAGGGTGCCGATCAACGCCATCACCGGTACCAGCAGCCACAGCAAGGGACGATCGCTGAACGCCCCCACCGGCCCGTAAGCGATGATCAGCCAGATCGCCAACGGTGCCAGCACCAGCATCTCCAGCACGAAACCGGACAACGCATCCAGACGCATCCAGCGGCGCAGCATGAAATAAGGCGGGTAACCCAGCGCGGTGATCAGCGTCAGCCAGGAAAACGCCTGGGTACGCCACAACTCGTGCAGCACGCCGAGCATGGCGCAGGTCACCGCCAGCTGCTGCAGCGGGCGCAGGCGCTCGCCGTAGAACAGTCGGCCGGTCAGCACCATGGCCAACGGCAGCAGGAAGTAGCCCATGGACACTTCCAGCATGTGCCCGGCCAATGGCGCCCAGAGAAACAGCCCCCACTGCACGCCGATCAGCGCCGCTGCCAGCGGGCAGGCGGCCAACAACAGCGGCTCGCGACGCAGACGCACGAAGCTCTCGCGCAGCAAGCTGGTCTGCCGCGCCAGCAGTACCAACAGCAAGACCAGGGGAATCGACCAGAGCACGCGCTGAGCGAATATCTGCACGCCATCGAGCGGCGTCAGCCACTGCACGTAGCCAGGCAACACGGCAAACAGCATCGACGCGCCAACCGATAGCGCCACACCCCGCCCGGACAGTTGCATCAGTGCACCTCGGCAGGCGTACGACGCGTGCGCCCCAGATTGACCAGCGGTAGCGAAGCGGCGATCACCACACCGCCCAGGGCCAGGCGCAGCAGGTCAGCGTCGTGATTCCAGATCAGCAGATTGACCAGCAAGCCGGCAGGCACCAGTGCATTGTTCATCACTGCCAGGGTGCCGCCATCGACCAGGCTGGCGCCTTTGTTCCACCAGTACAGTCCCAATCCGGACGCCGCCACACCAAGCCAGACCAGCACGCTCCACTGCAGTGCGGTGCTCGGCAGTCGCTCGCCGTTGCCCAGCAGCAGGAAGGCCGGCAGCGCGATCAACAGCGCGCCCAGGTAGAAGAAACCAAAGCGCTTGTATTGCGGCTCGGTGGAGGGGTGTTTGAGCAGCAGATGCTTGTACAGCACCTGCCCGGCGGCGAAGGTGAAGTTGGCCACCTGCAGCAACAGGAAACCGAGCAAAAAGCCGCTGCTGATACCGTCATAGCGGATGATCCCGGCGCCCAGCACCGCGACCAGAGCGGCGACCAGCGCCCAGGGGTTGAATCTGCGGTTCAGCGCATCCTCGATCAGCGTCACATGCAGCGGCGTGAGGATGGTGAATAGCAGCACCTCCGGCACCGTGAGCACCGAGAAGCTCAGATACAGGCAGACGTAGGTGATGCCGAACTGCAGGGCGCCGATCAGCAGCATGCCGCGCACGAACGCCGGAGCATGACCGCGCCAACGGGTCAGCGGCACGAACAGCAAGCCGGCAATGACGATGCGCGTCAGCACCGCAAAATAGCTGTCGACCCGACCGGCCAG
>Ga0308010_1001673_pt1 | contig 12135 bp, 12 predicted proteins | sample Neamet129_FD_202368 | JGI IMG/M metagenome (GOLD analysis project Ga0308010, IMG submission 202368) | Marine microbial communities from water near the shore, Antarctic Ocean - #129 | ecosystem: Environmental > Aquatic > Marine > Unclassified | place: Southern Ocean | collected 2014-07-24 | reverse complement strand
ATCTGTGCCTCCATCTACATCTTTAGAAATACAAATTGCATATGCACTTTCATTGGCTTTTACAGTAGCTCTTGCACTGGTCGAAGAACCTAAAAGATTAACATATATTGCTGAAAGTGTTACAACAGTTGGGGTACAAGTATTTTCAGTTACACTATAAAAATTACTTTTATCAGAAAAAAATTCTGACTGACCTAAAGATATTTGTTGCATAAGATTTTGAGCAGAGTTTCTTTCTGCAGATGAAATATAGCCATTATAACTAACTATTCCAACTGCAGAAAGTATACCGAGTATGGCTACAACAACCATAAGCTCAATCAGAGTAAAACCGCTCAAGCGTTTTTTTTTAATCAATATTAAATTAAGTAATTAATTTAAAACAACTGTTTGTGTTTCTTTACCTGTAAATGCAACACCACCATTGTCAGCTGCCGCAATAGCAGTAGCAGTACAAACTTCTACTAAAATATTAGTACCATCTGCCCTAATAGCTATATCCCCTCGATTGGCGTCGGTGCAAGCACCAAGAGCTGCTCCATCAGGTGTTACAGCAAAATTTTGAGTGCCATCTGTATTAGTTTTGTCGTAAGGGTTTGCCATTTTAGATGTTACCTGTCTTTGTGAAAGTCTTGCAGCTGTTGCAATTATAGTTGAATCACGACCAGCACATGTAAGTGAAACAGCCCCAACTATCATTGCTCGTGATTCTCCAACATTACATTTTTGGACTTCATTATTTATCCACTTAGCAACTGATTCATAATTTGTATTTGCTGAACTTTTTTGTGCTGAAGTAGTGTAACCGTTGTAAGCAACAACACCTACTGATGCTAAAATTCCAATAATTGCTACAACAACTAGCAATTCAATTAACGTAAAACCTTTTGATTTATTTTTTTTCATTTTTTTTTCCTATTATTGATCTGTTAAACATTCTACCATAAAATAACTTTACCTAATTAACATACTTTTCTTTAAAAAAACAACCTTAACTTGTAATTTTTTTATTCAAAAAAACTAATAAAGGGCATATAATAGTTTAAACAATATAAATTTAGAATAATGACTTACAAAACAACTGAAGAAAACAACATAACAACTATATATCTTGACGGTGAAATCGATATGGAAGTTGGGGATAAAGCAAAAGAAGCGATAATGCCTCTTTTGGATTCATCTAATGAAATTCATATTAATTTAAAGGATGTCCAGTACATGGACTCATCAGGAATTTCAGTTTTAATAGAAAGCCACCAAAAAGCATCAGAGCTTGGGAAAAAAGTTGTTTTAAAAGAAATTAGTAAATCTGTTCTAAAAGTTATTATGATGGCTAAACTAGAGCAAATATTCAATATAGAATAAAAATATTGAGACATCATCAATATTAATGAATTTTTCTAAATTTGCTGATTTTGAAATAAAATCTTCTAGCTTGAAAGATATAAGAGACTTTTCTAAAAAAGTTTTTAAAGAAAATCAGGAACTAGAAAATGAACAAGAAAAATTGATTCTAGCCATCGGTGAAGCTGCACAAAATATTATCAAACATTCTTATGAAAATAAAAAAAGTTCAGATAAATTGAGATTACAAATTTCATGTGATGACAATGAATTAACAATTGATCTTTATGACAAAGGTAAACTTACTATTGAAAAAAATGTTAAATCTAGAGATCTAGATGATATTAAACCCGGTGGCTTGGGAACTTTTTTTATAAAACAAGTAATGGATGAAGTAATTTTTAGCAAAAGTAAAAATGATGATTGGGTCAATCATCTTATTTTAAAAAAAAAAATTATCCGCCTATAATAGCCCCAACATTAAAGATTGGTGAGTACATAGCGATCATTAAACCACCGATCATGGTACCCATAAAAACAATCATAATAGGTTCAATCAAAGTTGACATATTGTCAACCGCAGTATCAAACTCTTCCTCATAATAAGCAGCTACAGAAGTAAACATTTCATCTAAACTACCAGTTTGCTCTCCAACAGAAATTAATTGACTAAAAGTTGCAGGAAATAATGGTTCTTTCAAAAATAATTTTGTTAATGTATCTCCAGAAAAAACACCTCTTTTTACATTTTCTAAAGCTTCAGTGACTACTACGTTAGTGCTAACTGATTTTGCTATTTCAAGGCTTTCTAGTAAATTTACACCTGCTGCACTTAGGTTACCCATAACTAAAGCTATTCTAGCTAGCATAGATTTTAAAATCATTGGACCAAAAATAGGGAGTTTTAAAACTCTTCCATGCCATATATATTTAATTCTTGCAATTTTTGTAGTTGCATATTTAAATGTTACATAACCTATAGCTATTGATAAAAACACCATCTTACCACCAGACCCTCTCATGAAATCACTGGCACCCAAAATTACAGCCGTTGGAGTGGGTAAAGGAATACCCATTCCAGAATACATTTCAGCAAAAACTGGGACAACATTAGTTAACATGAAAACCATCACTGAAATGGCTACAACAAACATAACCGTAGGGTACATTAATGCACCTTTAATTTTTTTCTTAATTGCCTCTTTTTTTTCAAGGGAAGCAACAAGTTTTAATAAAAAAAGGTCTAATTTACCACTTGCTTCACCAGCTTTTATTAAATTAACATAAATATTATCAAATACTTTAGGGTATTTAGTAAAACATTTTGATAAAGTTACACCTCCTTCTAAGCTTCTTCTAATATCTTCAATAATCTCTTTCATAGTAGGATGTTCAGTTTGATCTCTTAACATTGCAAGGGTGCTTAATATAGGTAAGCCAGCCTTAACCATTGTTGCAAATTGTTTTGAAAAAATTACCGTGTCTTGTGGTGTAATTTTTTTTTTAAACAAACTTGATCCTGAGCTTTTTTTTTTTTCTTTCCCTTTGGCTGCAACTTTTTTTATAGATTTTTTTATATTTGTTGTAATAATTTTTTTTTCTTTCAGCTTATTAGTGGCTTCATTTAAATTTGTAGCTTCAATTTCACCTGAAACATATTTGCCTTCCGACATGCCTTTGTAAGTATAATTTTCCATTATCTATTTTTATTCTACAGAAAGTACTCTATCAAACTCTCTAAAGTTTAAGTCTCCTGATAATATCATTTCTCTTCCCATATCCTGCATTGTTCTAAAGCCTTCTTTAATTGCAATTTCTTTAATTTCAGGAGTTGTTGCCTTTGCTAAAATTGCTTCCTTAATTGGCTTTGTAATACTTAATATTTCATAAATACCCATTCTGCCTTTGTATCCACTATCATTACATTTAGCACAGCCTTTTCCTTTAAAAACTTTTGCTCTTGAGGCTTGTTCTGGAGAAATACCAAATTGTGTTAAAACCTCAGGTGTAACGTCTTCGTCTGGCACTCTACATTCTTCACAAGTTTTTCTTGCGAGTCTCTGAGCCAAAACCAAAGTGCAGGCTGCACTAATCAAGTAATCTGGTGTTCCCATATTTTGTAATCTAGTGATTGTACTTGGAGCATCGTTAGTATGAAGTGTGCTAAAAACTAGGTGACCTGTTAAGGCAGCCTTAAGTCCAATATCAACTGTTTCTTTATCTCTCATCTCTCCAATTAAAATTATTTCTGGGTCTTGACGTAAAAAAGATCTTAACGCTCTTGCAAAAGTAAATCCTATATCATCTTTCGTTTGCACTTGTCCTACGCCATCTAATTCAAATTCAACCGGATCTTCTGCAGTTAAAATGTTTAAATGAGGTTTGCTTACTTCTTTAAGTATACTGTAAAGCGTAGTTGTTTTACCCGAACCGGTTGGTCCTGTTACTAATACTAAACCTTGAGTTCCATGAATTGCTTTTCTTAAATTTTTTAAATCTGTCTCATCAAAATTTAATTGTTCTAAACTTATATCTCCTGCATCTTTATTTAAAATCCTCATTACAATTCTTTCATTACTTGCAGTTGGCAAAATAGATAATCGTAAATCTACAATTTTTCCATCTATTCTAAATGGTATAGCGCCATCTTGTGGTAATCTTCTTTCAGCAATATCTAGCTTCCCCATGATTTTAAATCTAGTGGTTACGGCACCATAATTATCATGAAGAAATCTTGCAAATTTTGGTTGCTCTTCAAGTATACCATCAGTTCTATAACGCACTCTTGAGGAAAACCTATAGGGCTCGATATGAATATCACTAACTCCTTTTTTAATAGCTTCTGCTACAACTGCTGTACTAAATTTAATTACCTCAGACTCGTTTTCAATTGCCTCAATATCTTCCTCTAAATCTTCTTTTTCCATCACTTCACCAGCATCTGAAAATTCAGAGTCAAATTCTTTTTGCTTTTCTCTTTCCTTTTTAGCTTCAACTATGCTTTTCACAGTAGTTTCACCATCAGACAATAATTGATCAATAAAAAGTGATATGTTGGAGACCGTCGCTCCATGTAATTCAATATTTTTTTTTGCAATAGTCTTTAGATTTCTCATCAAACTAAGTTTAGAGCTGTCTGAAATTGCAATATGTAAAACTTCTCCTTCTATTTTAAAAGGCGCAATAAAGTTTGTTTTAATATAATTTGAAGGTAAAATTTTTTTTAATTCTTCGACTGGTGTTATTTCTGAAAGGTCTACTCTTTCAAGAGCCTGCTCTTTAATTAAAATATCTAAAATTTGTTCTTCGCTAGCTAGTTCTAGTTCAAAAATAACATCAATTTGTGACTTATCTTCTTCCGTGCTAGCTTTTTTAATTTTAATTAAGTCTAAGCCAGAAATGATATCATTATCAATAAGTATGTTAATGATATTAATTTCACTTTCTCTACTTATATTTAACATTTTTAAAGTACCTTGGCAGCAATAAACACTAGCAACTCATCTAATTTATCTTTTTTAGAATTTGATTTAAACAAGTTTCCTATAACTGGCACATCTCCTATTCCTGGGGTTTTCTGTTTATTGTCAGATTGTGAATTCTTTTTTATTCCACCAATAACAACTATGTCTCCATCTGCTACAAGTAATTTGGTTATAATTTCCATTTTGTTAATAGGTGGCTCGTCTGCACTCGAAGATGTATCGGGACTATCATTGTTAAGTTTAATACTTAATAAAACATTGCCGTCACCAATTATTGAAGGTGTTACTTGTAATATTAATGCCGCATCTTTAAAAGATGTTGTTGTTCCACCTCCTTCTGCTGCACTTTGATATGCTATTTGCTGTCCCTGAGTTACAGTTGCAACTTGATTATCTAAAGTAAAAACTTTTGGGTTAGAAATTGTTTTACCTATACCTAAGCTTTCAAGCGCTGTTATTTCAGCTTTTAAAACACCTGTAGTAGTTCTTCTTAAAAGACCAATACCACTTGTTGCTGCAACTGGAAAATTAGATATAGAGTCTGTGGAACCTCCTAATCCTGCAGCAGTGCCCAAATCAGCACCTGTTGCACTTCCTGTGCTTGCTCCCGCAACACCTCCTGCAATATATCCTTGTTTCTGATAATATCCACCCAACCTAGCTCCTAAAGCTTTTTCAAAATCTGAACTTGCCTCAACTATAAATGCTTCTATTAAAACTTGTTTTGTTCTAATGTCAATTTCACTAATTACTTTATCAACTACATCTATATCTTTTTGTTTTCCTCTAACAATTATTGATCGAGTAGTTTTTTCTTCTGTTATTTGAATTGGACTACCTCCCACATCACCACTAAATAAATCTGTTAATGTTTTTTTAGCTTCCGTAGGGGTGATATAATATAATCTAAAAATTTCTGAAATAGTTGACTCTACTGAATCTTCTAATTCTACTTTGTTTTTAACCGCTGCTGCTCTAGCTGTTTTATATCCATCTTGAGCTACTAATTGTTGTGGTGAGTGAACTCTTATTAAATTACTCCCCACATCTATGTCTGATGCATAGTTTTTTATATCCAAAACAGCTTGAAATGCTTTATCCCAAGGAACATTAATAAGTTCAGCTGATATTTCTCCTGCCACCTCATCTCCAACCAAGATATTAATCTGTCCCATTTTACTCATTAGTTTCATCGTTTCTCTAAAGTCTAGATTTTGAAACTTTAAAGTTACATTTTGTTTTAAGTTTTTATAGTCATCAGGTATTAACAAATAATTTTTATTTGCTTGTGATGATATTGTTTTTCTTTTTTTAAGTTTTTTAGCATCACCAAAAACTGGTTTTGGACCCATATCTATGGTTTTAGAGATTTCAGATTTTCCATTAGTTCTAATATCGTCTGTTATTAAAGGAGTATTATGCGTAAAAGGTTTTGTTGTTTTTTTTTTGATTTTTCCATTTTCTACTACGCAACCAGTTAATCCAATAACTAAAATTATATAGAAAAATAATATTTTAAAATTTTTAATATTCATTAACTTCTTTAATTTGGTTTTTGAAATTGATAGTAACAAAGCTGTTATCAGCCTTTTTAAATATGGCTTCATTTAATTTTAAATCAATAAGTCTAAATCCTTCGTACAGCTCTTCCTCGAGTTGTAAAATTATTGAATTTCCATCTTGGTTAACTAATGAAATATAACTATGTTTATTACCTGAGATAATCCCAGCTAACTTAAAATTATATAAACTCATCGGGTTATCTAATTCACTAATAGAGCTATCTTCACTTGATGTTGAATCTGAAGTTGAATTAGAGCCTTGAGTTCCATCAAAGGGATTATTTAATGGAAGCTCTTCTTCATCATCTAATAATTTATTTTCATCGTCTGCTTTAACAATATTTTGCATTGTTAATGTTAAAAATAAAATTAGAAAAAAAATGTTTTTACAAAAATTCATCTGTTAATCCTACGATTGATAATTCACCTGTAATAATTATACCACTTGAGTTTTTATTTTCTAGTTTTATTACCTCTTTTTCGAAGTTAAGCATTTTATTTGATTTTGATAGCTGTTTTTTAAATCTTACATAACCTAGAAAATTTCCTCGCATTTCAAAATTCACTGGGATCATAAAATATGAAACATTTTGTTTATCTAATTCTTTATTATTAGATTTATTTTTTCCATCTTTAAAGACAGGCTTTGGTTCTTTTTTATTTATTTTAGAAACAATCAATCCATTTACAGCAGCATACTGACTTAACGTTTGATATAATTCCTCAACTTCTTTTTTAGAGTGAAATAAAGAGGAGTTTTTTTCATAAGTCGGTTTAATTTTTTTAATTTTGTTGTTAATGCTAATTATATCATTTTCAAAATTAGCAATTTCTTGTTTTTTTAAATTCATATCTTGCACTTGGTATTGTTTTTTTTTCACAATTGGATTTAAAATTGCATAATAAATTATTAAAACAAATATTACCGAACCAATAATTGATCCATATTTTATTAAAGTTTTTTTTTCTAAACTTAAAAATTTCTCTTTAATCTCATCAAAATTAATATTATTTAAATCCATATTTTAACCTTTTGTTTTAACTGATATTTTAAATCCTTTTCTTTGCGAATTACTTTTACTACCAGAATTTGCCAAAGACATTGTTGCTAATGATGCTTGAGAAATTAAGCTTTTAGAATTCAAATTACTTACTAACTTTAAAATATCTCGATCAGTTGAAGCAGTGCCTTCAATTATGATCTGATTTTTTCCATCATATTCTATTTTTATAAATTGTACTCTGTTTGGAACTGAATTAGCAATTTGTGCTAAATATCTATAACTAATAACTTTATTTGATTGAATTGATTTACTTAAATTTAAAGACTTATCCATAATTTGAAGTTCTTTTGTAATTATGGCAATTTTTTTATTTAATATTTCGTGCTCAGACTTTGTTTGGGCATAAGTAACTAGCTTTGAATTGTAAGACATGATGTTAGAAGCAGATAAACCAAATAAAAAGAGATAAATGATTGATATTGCTGTAAGTGATCCTTTTAATACAAAGTTGGAAATAATTTTTATTCTTTTTTCACCAATAATTTTTATTCTATCTGGTAAAAGATTTATATTTGTGCTCGCTGCAACAAACTTATGATGCCCAAAAACATCTAGTTTTCTAAAAGCTAAACCAATGATAGAAGATAAGTGTGACTTATTTTTTAAATTTAGATTATCTTTTATTTGTTGAGGTACCTGAACTCCATCAAGAGGATCAAGTAAATTAAAACCTGTATTTTCTAAATTTTTTTTAAAACCTGCTAAATAAGTTTCTATATTTTCTAAATTTGATATTACTTTTAAGTTTCTAATTCTTTTTTCATATTTTGCTTCAAAATCTGTAATGGCCTGTTTGACCTGAGAGGTATATCTTTTAACAAATGAATCTATCTCTTCTTGATTATTTGACTCGATTAAAGTTTTTCTATCTTGCCCTCTAATAAATATATCTGTTATAATTGGGTTGTTTTCATGAAATATCATTACATAATTTTCTTCAGTACCAAACTCAAGAATAGCTGTTAATCTAGATTCATCAATTGTACCTGATTTTTTGTTAATTTGATCAACTGCTGCTTTAATCGCAAAACATTTAACATCTACAATTACAGGATTTAAATCAGCTTCTCTAACTATCTCTGTATACATGTTAATATCTGAAAACTTTGAGGCAACAAATAAGATATCCATTGTATTTTCCTTAGGGTATCTCTCTATAACTTGATAAAAAATAGAATATTCTTCTAAATTTTCTGTTAACTGAACTAAATTTTCCCACAGAGAATCTTCGTCTATTGCTTTAACTAATTCATTATCTGTCATTAGCGGACTTGTCACAACTCTAATGATCGAATTGGTAACTGGAAGTGCCAATGCTGCGTTTTTAATCTTAATTTTTGATTTTTGTATAGCTAGTTGTAATTCTTGGATTACTAAAATTGGATTGTCTAAAACTGAAGTATCTTCAGGTAATTGTATTTTATGTAAATAAAGTTTATCTAATATCGATTGGTTATCTTTTGAACTTGATATTTGAGAGAGTCTTATTTCGTTTGTTGTAAATTCAATACCAATAACATCCTCTCCTTTTCCAGCTGACTTTTTGACTAAAGCGTTAAATTTAGACTTAATTGTTTCTAAAGAATTATTTTTTTTATTATCTGAAATTTTTGGCTCTTGATCTGCTTGATCAATATTACTTGAAGCTTCATTCTTTTTTTTAAATAAATCTTTAAATAAATTTTTCATTAATTAAAATATTTGTAAATAGTGATTCACGTCTAATCTTTAAAGTATTCTACTATACAATCAACACTCGAAATCATATTTAAATAAAAGCTATTTCCTAAAAAAGCTTTTTTCATGCAAGAAAAAGCTGATTTGTTTTGATAAAAGAGTATAGATGTATTTATGTTTGAAAAACTTGAAGATTTAGCAAAGAATAATAAAAAGATTTCAGACTTTCATATTCGTTGTGGATCCCCTCTTGCCTATAGGCAAACTGGTGAAATAATAAAAGTTGCAGATGTAATAGTTACCCCTCAAGATCTTCAAGACTTATTAACCATGAACTGTAATGAAAAGGAATTAAAGAAGTTTGAAACAAGTCATGAGCTAGATAGTGCAGTAATGTTAAGTGGTCTAAGATTTAGAGCTAATTTTTTTAAAACTATAAAAGGAACTGCCGCTGTATTAAGAAGAGTAGAAAGTATAATTCCTGAAATGGAAAAATTAAATTTACCTCCAGTGTTATATGATGTGGTCGATATGCATAAGGGGCTAGTTTTGGTTACTGGTCCAACTGGGTCTGGAAAGACAACAACTATTGCCTCTATTATAAATGAAATAAATAAAACAAAAAAAGCAAACATTATAACTGTTGAAGATCCAGTAGAATTTATTCATAAAGATTTACTTAGTATTGTCTCTCAGCGTGAAGTAGGAAAACAAACACAAAGTTTTTCTAATTCATTAAGGGCTGCATTAAGAGAAGATCCAGATGTTATTTTTGTTGGAGAGTTAAGAGATTTAGAAACTATTAGTCTTGCAATGACAGCTGCTGAGACTGGTCATCTAGTTTTTGGAACTCTTCACACCAGCGGAGCACCTGAAACAATAAATAGAATTATTGATGTCTTTCCACCAGAACAACAATCTCAAATTAAAGCTCAAATTTCTAATTCTGTAAAAATGGTTGTGACCCAAAGATTAATAAAAACAAAAGATGGGTTAGGTCGTGTTGCAGCATTTGAAGTTATGAAGTGCACTCCTCCAATTCAAAATTTAATCAGAGAAGGCAAAGTTCATCAAATTCCTAGTGTCATTCAAACTTCTGCAAAAGATGGCATGATAGAAATGAGAAAATCATTAGAAGACTTGGCTAGAGATGGAAAAATTGATGGAAGTATCGCAAAAGAAGATTAAAGGTTTTACACTTTTAGAATTAATGGTGGTCTTAGCAATAGTGTCTGTAGTTTCTGCAATAGGTTTTCCAAATTTTAATTCATGGAGATCAGAAAGAGAAGTTAGAGTTGCTGCAGTCAACCTATCAAATTTATTTACTGAAGTTTATAGTCAATCTCAAAGCTCTTCCTATCCATTTGTTCAGGTGTTAATAGACTCGCGCAACGATAAAATACTTACAAGTGGAAAGGGAATATCGACAGATAAGTATACAAAAGCACTGTACAATAATAAAAATAAAAAATTGGATTGTACTATAGGTGATGATGTTTTTTGGAGCGAAATCAGAATGAGACCCTTCAAATCTACAGATGTATTACTTAGTTTTGCCGATAGAGTTGCAGTTTGTTTTTCAAAAAATACGTCCCACTATGCTGTAAATGCAGAAACATCATCCTTTGGCGGTGAATCTATAATTTTATGTCTTAAAAGGGATATGCTTAGAGAAGGGAAGGAAATATGCGATTTAACAGTTCTTCAAAATGCTGATACTAATTACCCAGCTTATCAATTAGAATGGTCAAGGTTTGGGATTATTAACCTATACAAATATAACCACATAGATGATGCTTGGAATTTACAATAAAAATAGTCGTGGATTAACACTTCTTGAAGCTTTGATATCAACATTACTAGTTGGAATTGGATTTGTTGCAATATTTCAAATGGTTCAATATTCTATAACCTCTATTGATGTTTCGTCAGACAGAAACAAGGGAAACTATTTAGTTAATATGGTGGCTGAAGATATGCTTGCTAATAAAAGAGCTGAAAAAGATAATGTAGAATTTGTAGATATTCTTAAAGATTCAGAATGGTCAATTACAAAATGTGTTAATGAATTTACTGAAGAGGTTAAAAATAATACACCAGATAATAAAATACAAACTTGGAACAGAATTTTTAACCATGGAATAACTAAATGTAGATCTGATGAAGATGTAAAAAGACTTAGAATTATAGAAATTTGTAATAGTACTATATCAGCTGATAAAACTAAAGTTTGTAAGTACAAAAACAATGAAGAATATACTTATATTGAGAATGGAAATAATAAATCAGTATGGATCTATGACCCAATGTATTTTGGGAAAATGGAAATAAATTTTAATAAAGGCAAAAAAACAAGAAATCTTTATTTTCAAATTAAATGATAAACAAAAATATTCAAGGCATAACATTAATTGAAATTTTAATTGGTGTTGTAATTTCATCAATCATGATGGGAGCAATGCTTACATCGTATAAAGTTGTCAATGGATCTTATAGGCAAGTAATTGATAAAGCATCAATTGGTAACTCTAGTCGAACTTTTTCTGATATGTTGTTAAGAGATATAAGAATGGGGGGATACAAACATTTCGATGATCCTTTAATTACAGTTGATAATAATTCTAATCCCGATATACCCATCGAAATAATTAAAAACGCCAATAATACTTGCTGTGATAAAATTACAATAGTTTATGGTGACTTTGATAGAAACCTTTCCAATGATGCAAAATTTAAAAGATATAAAGTAACATACTCATCTACAGTATCTACTTCTGAAGATGGAGTTTTTCAAATTCGAAAAACAAAGGAAGAATGGAATAACACAAGTAGTACATGGGAGGATAAATCAGAAAATATTGAGACCTATACTAATGAAGTTGTAGCTGATTTTGTAGCTGATATAGAATTTATTGCTAAAGATGAGTTGGGAAATGAAATCATTCCTCCGCCTACGTGGAATAATAAAAATAGCGATAAAATCTATTCTATTCATACTATAGA
>Ga0308010_1001671_pt1 | contig 12136 bp, 8 predicted proteins | sample Neamet129_FD_202368 | JGI IMG/M metagenome (GOLD analysis project Ga0308010, IMG submission 202368) | Marine microbial communities from water near the shore, Antarctic Ocean - #129 | ecosystem: Environmental > Aquatic > Marine > Unclassified | place: Southern Ocean | collected 2014-07-24 | reverse complement strand
CCCGGTTCCCTGGTTTCAGCTGCAACTGGCTCGCACTACTCAACAATTGTATTACCCAGAATTTTTACCCGATGCCACTCGATCACCTGGCCTGCCATATTCCAGCAGCAGTGTGCGAGGCGATTTATCGGAGAGTTTTGGTACGCTGCGCTATGGTCAACTCCTAGAAGTGTTGCTCTATGATGTGCGGCGAACTCTTAGTGTAGGTGAGCTTAATGCCGGATTCCTCGATAGTAATGTGGAAGATTGGTTAGTGCATCGCACAGCATCCTCAGACACACGTCACTTGGTGCATGTGCCATCCAACCCGCCGGGCTGGACCGCGGGCAAGTGGGGCGAGTGGTATCCCGATATGCTGCATCCGGAAACGGGCGAGTTGACTACGCAAATTCCGAAACCTCATTGGCAACAGGGTTGGTTGAATCAGCACGATCGCATCATGCAATCGCTAGCAGATATGAAGCACAGGAACCCGCTAGTAATAGCAGGCGATCTTCATGCCACCGGAGTGGGAATCATGCATGGAGCGGGTAATCTGGACTTTAGCGACAACCCCATTACCAATATTCTCTGCGGCCCGGTGGGTACGTCCATCCGTGGCTTTCCGTCGGTGGTACGCGGTGTGCGGGCGGCTCCTTCGCAGTACTTGGATTTCGAAGAGGAAGTAGTCCCATTCGAACAGCATGGCTTCACCCTAGTGGATTTTGAGCAGGATAAAATTGTGGTCAAGCTTTTCAAATGGGATGTGAATAGCCAGCCTCTGGATGCTATCGACACACTGCAGCCTTATCACACAGTGGAATTAGATCGGCCCTAATCTGGACTGCAGGAACATCAAAAACATTTATTCAAGAGAGTTCAGAAAATCTAGCAGGAACTTGTTGGTTTCCAACGGGGCCTGCTGTTGATTTCTGTGTCCCGCACCTGGAATTAGAATCACGTCGTGCAGTTCGACGAAATTGGGCTGATTCACCCTTCTTAGTTCTTCGACTGTCGCCCCGCGATTAACGATGTCCAATTCACCCGCAATGAAGAGAGCAGGTTGTTGAATTCGCGCCCCTGCCAAGCTTGAAGTGAGATCCCAATTACGACTGCTATTGCGGTAATAGTTAATGCCGCCCCTGAAACCGACTCTGGCAAATTCGTTAGCGTAATAATCTAACTCTGACTCAGATAGCCAGTCAGGCAGTCGTTCCGGTTCACCTAACCTAGCTAGCCAGCCCCCAGCGCTGGCTCTCGGGTCTGTCACTCTTGGCGGCAAGGTTGGTGTCCCGGGTGATCGGGAGGTAAATAAGCGGGCTATGAAGGATCGCGGTGCTGCGTCGAATTCAGATTCCGCCACGCCTGGCTCCTGAAAATAAGCGGTATAGGAAAAATCGTCATCGGGCGATTGGCGAAGTGCTCTGCTGGGTCGATTCTGTGACCGGCCCCGGTAGGGTACGCTCATGCCGACTACCGCATTGATTATGTCCGGATAGAGCAGTGCCGTCTGCCATACAATGGGAGCCCCCCAATCGTGTCCAACCAATGTCGCTGACTCTTCGTTCAGAGCATCAACAATTCCGGCAACATCTGCCGTTAGCTGAAGAATATTGTAGTCTTCGATCTCATCAGGAATCGTTGAGCCGCCATAACCCCTCATGTCGGGAGCGACAGCATGGTAGCCAGCCAGCGCTAGCGCCTGTAGCTGATAGCGCCATGAAAACCAGGACTCGGGCCAACCGTGCACCAGAATTACTAAAGGGCCTTCGCCTGCCTCTGCAATTCGCAACTTAATTCCATTGGATTCGATTGTCCTTATACGTGCTCCATATTCGGCAGCAAGGCGAACCGTAGCTTCTGCCTCACTAGATTCGGTTAGAGCTGAAGATACATAGGTGTGCATGAGGTTTCCTTGACAAGCCTGCAGCAGGAAAACACAGCTGGCTAGGAGAAGCTTAAGATTAAAATCGGTCCATGTATTCTGTGGCATAAGTATGAGTCCTATCTCGCTACCGAAATCAATTTCTCATAGAACGATTGGGTGATGTCAGGATCAACTAATCGAGGCTCACCAAATCCGAATTCTACAATTCTTTGAATCTGCACCATCTACAATGAACCCAACGTCGGCTTTTACCTGCTGCCAAGTTTTTCTTCTCAATCAATGAAACTAGTTCCTTACGATCGTTATCAATCTGATTCAATTCGTCCATCCACGCCAGCCCGGACCATGTACGACCTGTCCGGGTAGGGCGCCGGTGTGTTCGCCTTCTCGCAGAACGATTTCACCATTTACTAGCACATGTCTCATACCTGTTGAATACTGATGCGGATCTTCGAACGTAGCGTGATCTTGAATTTCAGAGGGATCAAATATCACAATATCGGCGAAGTAGTTTTCTTTCAGTTCTCCTCGATCTCGAATTTTTAAGTTGGTAGCAGGCAGTTTAGTAAGTTTACGAATGGCATCAGGCAATGTGATTACCTGTTCTACCCGTACGTATTTTCCCAATACACGGGCGAAATTACCGTATGCCCTTGGATGAGTGCTTCTTTCCAGAAATGATCCCTCGGGAGCCATTGAGCCGGCATCAGAGGCGAAGCTCACCCAGGGCAAGGCTACGCCCTTGGCTACGTTTTCCTCCGACATGAGGAAGTAGACCACTTGTACACGGCTACCATCTTCTACTACCAGATCGATCGCAGTTTCAGCAGGAGAAGTTTCCCGTTCGGCAGCAACTTCTGCTAGCGTCATACCGGTGTAGCGCCGCAGTTGTGGATTTTGGAAACCAACCAATAAAGTGCCCTCAGCTCCAGCCTGACGCCCGAGATTTTCCCAATCGTTTGTTGGCACCACCATTTCTGCGAGCACGCGTTCGCGAATTGCTGGATTCTGCAACCTTTCCGCCCAACTCTGATAACCGCCCTCCTGCACCCAGGGTGGCATGGCTGCATCGAGCCCGGTTGAACCTGCGGGATAGGTATAAATATCGGCGGTAATTGCTAGTCCTTCTGCTTGCGCTGCTTCGACTTTGGCGACTAAGTCGTCAAATTTCCCCCAGTTATCTTGGCCACCCATCTTCAAATGATAGATTTCTCCAGCCACATTCCCTTCTCTCGCGATATGTATAAGCTCATCTACTGCTTCCAGTAATCGATTCCCTTCGCTGCGTAGATGAGATATATACATGCCATTATATTCGCCGACGATTTTTGCCAAGGCTACAAGCTCTTCTGTTGCTGCGTAGAATGCCGGGGCATAGATTAGTGATGAACCCAAGCCGAGTGCTCCATCTTCCATGGCGTCTCGCACTAGCTGCTGCATGCGAAGTAGTTCATCCTCGTTCGGTGCGCGATCTGCGTAACCTAGTTCATGAATTCTTACTGTAGTGGCGCCTACGAAGGAGGCCACGTTAGGAGAGATACCTTTGTCCACCAGATAATCGAGATACTCGGCTAGGGATGTCCATTCTATTTCGACACCTCCGTAGCCTCCTCCGGACTCTATCTCAGCGCGCATGACTTCATTAAGTGGTCCGCCTGAGCCTCCTTCGCCGAATACTTCCAGTGTGACTCCCTGCCGTATGTCACTTTGGCTTTTACCATCGATGACTAGGGATTCGGTTGCCCAGCTGAGCATATTGATGAAGCCCGGTGCGACCGCTAATCCGCTGGCGTCTAGTATCTCTGTAGCTTGCGCATCCAGTTCACCGATGGCGACGATACGGTCTCCTTTAATAGCGATGTCCGCTAGATAAGGTTCGCCACCGTTACCATCGTAGATGTTGCCGTTGCTAATTATGAGATCATATTGTTCGGTTTCAGAGGGGCTGCAGCCGCTTAGAAGTATTAATAACCCTGCCGCTGCCAACAGACTGGCGTGTTTTCTGATCATTAGGTTTTTCATATGGTCTTTCTCTCGCTGGTTGTTTTGTCCATATCCCTGCCCTTATTTTGTGGTATTCAGATGTAAGAAAAGGTATCCGATGTAATAGATATTTACTACTCTTGCTAGCGCGAGCACTAAATCTTCAATATAAATACCATCCTGTGTTAGCTGTAGAGTTAGCAATTGTAATATTGCTAACCCACACACTGGATACCGTTTCAATGACTTATCGATTTACCTTATGCGCTTCGCTTACTGCCTGCAACCTAGGAAGTAGTTTCAACTCTGAGATCGATAGTCAGCGGCTCTCCTCAATAATAAGAACTCGAGCATCGGACGAATTCGAAGGCCGTGCGCCAGGCGGGCGGGGGGGAAGAGAAAACGGTTGCTTACTTAATCGAGCGTTTTCAATCATTGGGACTTATGAGCGTGGTGCTAAGGTTGCAATTCTCTGAAATGGCCTGCTAACTCCGAGTTCAGATAGTCTCTCTATCTGATATTCGCAATACTTCCCGCATCTTGCTGGCTCGCTAGGTATTCTTCGTAGTTGCCCTGAAAATCTATCAACTGCTGATCTTTAATCTCGATGACCCTGGTGGCCAATGACGAAACAAATTCTCGATCGTGGCTCACAAAAATTAGTGTGCCTTCATAGTGATCCAGCGCCAGATTCAAAGATTCTATGGCTTCCATGTCTAAGTGATTGGTTGGTTCATCCAGGATTAGTACGTTGGGATCGCTCATCATCAATTTGCCGAACAGTAGGCGATTTTTCTCGCCACCGGAACAGACTTTCACGGATTTCTCGAAGTCTTCTGTGGAGAACAATAGCCTGCCCAACGTAGCGCGAACAATTTGATCGCCGTGGCTTGGTTTGCGCCATTGGCACATCCAATCGAATAAATTCATCTCCGTATCGAAATCACTAGTACTGTCCTGAGGGCAGTACCCCAAGGTGGCGCTCTCTGCCCATTGTATCTTTCCATGGCTCACTGAGAGCTCATTTAACAGGCAGCGAAGGAAGGTGGTTTTCCCAGCTCCATTTTCGCCAATAACGGCCAGGCGCGTTCCTGCTTCCATTATCATGTTTGCGCCCTTGAAAAGGGGCTCATCGTCGAAGCCGTGCCCCATTTTCTCAAGAGTAAGAGCCTGGCGGTGCAGTTTCTTCTCCTGCTTGAATCGAATGTAAGGGCTGACTCGGCTAGAAGGTTTAATTTCCTCTAGTTCAATTTTTTCTATTTGCTTCGCTCGCGAAGTTGCTTGCTTGGCTTTTGATGCATTGGCAGAGAAGCGACTGACGAAATGTTTAAGCTCGGTGATCTGGGCTGACTTCTTTGCATTGACTGACTGTAATCTTTCTCGAGCTTGGGTAGAAGCTGTCATGAAATGATCATAGTTTCCTGGATACAGGCGCAATTCACCGAAATCGATGTCCGCCATATGCGTGCACACAGAATTCAGGAAGTGCCGGTCGTGAGAAATAATTACCATGGTGCATTTGCGAGCTTCCAAGACGCCTTCTAACCAGCGAATTGCGTTTATGTCGAGGTTGTTGGTAGGCTCGTCTAATAATAGGATGTCGGGGTCTGAGAATAGAGCCTGCGCCAGTAGCACTCTTAGCTTCCAGCCCGGGGCAACTTCTTTCATGGGGCCAAAATGTAATTCTTCAGCGATACCCGCGCCCATCAGCAATTCGCCAGCACGGCTTTCGGCGGTATAGCCATCCATTTCAGCGAACTGAATTTCCAGCTCGGCAACCTTCATGCCGTCATCGTCTGACATTTCCGGCAGAGCGTAGATGCGATCCCGCTCTTGCTTGATTTCCCACAACTCTGCATGGCCCATGATGACAGTGTCAATCACATTGAATTCTTCGAAGGCGAATTGGTCCTGACTCAATGATCCTAATCGTTCATTAGGCCCGATCGCTACATTACCGGATGTGGGAGTGAGCTTGCCTTCCAAAATCTTCATGAAGGTAGTCTTGCCGCAGCCGTTGGCACCGATCAATCCATAACGGTTGCCATCGCCGAATTTGACCGAAATATTCTCGAATAGGGGCTTGGCACCAAACTGCATAGTGATGTTTGCGGTAGAGATCAAGGGGACGTCCTAAAAGGTAGTAATGGTTGAAATAGGTCTTTTAGCGGGTTTGCTATGAGGGAGCGTACTATAGGGATTTGTTGGGATTACGTCGAGCGAATTTACATCTGATTTCCGCTATTTGCTCGAAGAACACCAGTTATAGTTGCCTCATACGCTCGCTAGAGTAAAATTCGGACCAAGACTCACAACATTTGGGTAGAACATCGCATTATGACTAATTCTCTAGAAAACCAACAAGATCCCGGGTTTTGGCATTCCCTGCTATGTTTTGGCGGTGTCATCGTGATCGTAATTTCTGGCATGTTATGGCTGGGTGTCAGCCTGCATAGCCTTCTGGTGATCGCTCTCGTGTGGGTTGCGCTGCACTCTTCACTGCTGGGATTCAACTACGAAGATATCAAAACGGCGATGATTTCGGGCATCCAGAAAGGCTTGGGTGCAATCTTTATCTTTTTCCTGATTGGCATACTCGTCGCTGCGCTAATCGAGAGCGGAACTATCGGTGGGCTTATCTACTACGGCCTGGACTTGCTCCATCCAACTTTCTTTCTGCCCGCGGGTTTGGTGCTATGCAGCCTTATGTCGCTTGCGACCGGCACAGCATGGGGAACAATTGCTACGATCGGTGTTGTCCTCATGGGCCTAGGGGAGGCATTAGGCATTCCACTACCGCTCGTGGCTGGCATGGTTGTTTCCGGCGCGAGCTTCGGTGACAAAATGTCGCCAGTTTCGGATACAACCAATCTCGCAGCGATGAGTGCGGGCACGGATCTTTACTCCCACATCAAGTCGATGATGTATACCACCGTGCCGACCTACATCATCAGTATTATTCTATTTACATTTTTTGGACTGTACTACAGCGGTCAAACCCTCTCGCCAGAAGAGTTATTAAACTTAACTACGCATCTCGAAATTGAGTTCGCTATCAGCCCTCTGACTCTGCTGCCGCTCGCAGTGTTATTAACTCTTAGTCTCAGACGAACCCCCGCCGAGGTCAGCATGCTAGCCAGCGTCGGTACTGCGGTGGTGCTAGCCATCACAACTCAAGACAGAACCATTCCAGAGGTTCTAAATAGCCTGCACACTGGCTATGTCGCATCTACTGGTCTTGAGCAACTCGACATACTCTTAAGTCGCGGTGGCATAACAAGTATGATGTGGACGATGTCGCTTGCCCTAATAGCATTGTCCCTAGGAGGAATTCTTGATCGTGCGGGCTTTGTACGGGTACTGCTGAGCGGAATGCTGATGCGAATCAAGCGGTCCGCAAGTCTCATGGCAGCCACGATTGGAGCCGGCATTGTTTCCAACATGAGTATGGGCGAAGGATATCTCTCCATCATATTCGGCGGGCAGATATTCAAAGACTCTTACGAGGAAGCGGGTCTCGAGAAACATATGCTGTCACGCTGCCTAGAGGAGGGGGCTACCTTGAGTACCTCGCTTATTCCCTGGACGACCTCGGGTGCGTTTATTACCGGGGTTCTCTACATGTCACCGCTGGAGTTTGCTCCATGGGCCTTTTTTAACTATCTCAACCCGCTGTTATCTATAGGTCTTGCCTATATGGGCTTTGGAATTTTTCGGAAAACTCAGCTTTCTGACGATCAAATTTCGAATGCAGAAGGCGATGAAAAGAGTGACGCAGGGGCTCAAATATCGTGACTGGATGGATTCAGAGCAAAAAAAAGCCCGCTCAGTGAGCGGGCTTTTTCGTTTTAACTAGATTAGTTTGCGTTGGTCGAAAGAAAAGCGATGAGTAAGCCCTCTATGGACTCTCCAACACTGGGTGCTAGCAATAAGATGAGCACGGTAAGCAATGAACCGGCGGCGCAGAGAATAAGATAATTTCGTAGTGTCATGGCTCGTTTCCTTTTAGTTTAGCGTGGCGCAAGTTCGAATATCCAGCTATTGCCGTCTTCGATGCCTGCTCTGGCTGTGGCGATAGCTGCAGCTGAAACGGGTGTGGGTGCACCGCTGTATTTGGCGAGCAACTTAGCAGCTACACCATTCAGCACATCCCCTTCCTTGATTCGAACCAGCTGTCTGGGATAGCGTACGTTGTTTACACGCAGTACGCCTTCGTCGTTACCTTCGTCTGCGTCGAACGCCCATTCCTTCCAGATTCTCCCAAGAAAAGATTTCATGTAGCCAGAGACAACGTAAATCTTGCCCTCGCTCTCCAGAATGAAAATGGTGCGTGTGGCCATCGGGTCGTTAAGCTGTAACTCGATGGTAAAGATATCATCGGTGAAGCTCCAGTCTGGCTCAGCCCCGGTGTGCAATTCGCCGGCCACCATCTCGCCGCCGGGAAAAACTACTGTTGCACCGTCAGCAGTGCTGCGTTGAATGCGTAGCGTACCAATCGCTACGGCGCCAATCAGCACAACGAAACCAAACGCCTGCAATACGATCTTGAGAATTTTCACGTTGTAGCCTCCTGGAAATTAGAGTGATGAGAATCATAGGCGATTTGTAACGGTAAGTCTCTTATTTCGACATAGCTCGCTTTGATTCCAGTCAGCTCTACGAAGTTTTAGGTGCATTTTCGATCTGCTAAAGGGTTCCGGTATTAGAAGAATGGTAATTCCCGGAAAATGAAGAGGCGGCTCTTAATTGACATGGCTTTTGTTCTTCTTATACTCCAACTATGAAGACATTAAAAAATAGAAGTTATCTAGTAGCGTGGCTTTGTATGGTTACGCTTTCTGTGCATGCCGCTGAGTTCTCTCAGCCTCGGCCTAGCTCTGATGAGCTGGTGCAGCTGCCTGAGCAGAACTGGCTTACCAATGGTGGTGATCTGTATAACCGTAATTACTCTGCTTTGACTGAAATCAACGTAGATACGGTCAGTGAGCTGCGCCCATTGTGGCGTAGTCATTTGAATGGCTCGGGTCTAGAAGCGAAATACTCTGGAGAGGCGCAGCCGTTGATTCAGGATGGTGTTATGTACATTATTACTGGAGCGGATGATGTCTTTGCACTTAGTGTTGAAACGGGAGACATGCTATGGAGCTCCGAAGCATCGCTTAGTGATGAAATTTCAACAATCTGCTGTGGCTGGACCAGCAGGGGTGTAGGCCTGGGTGAAGACAAAATTTTTATTGGTCAGCTGGATGGAGTGCTAAAGGCGGTAGATAAAGATACGGGTGAATTGATCTGGTCTGTGCAGGCTGAGAATTGGGAGGAAGGCTACACCATAACTAGCGCGCCACTTTACTTTGAAGGGATGGTCATTACAGGATTTGCTGGTGCGGAGTTTGCGGCTAGAGGCCGTGTGAAGGCTTACAGTGCAGATGATGGGAGTCTATTGTGGACGTTTTACACGGTTCCGGGCCCTGGAGAATTCGGGTTTGAATCATGGCCTCAAGACTCTGATGCTTGGAAAACTGGCGGAGGGACAGTTTGGCATACGCCAGCAGTTGATCCTGAGCTTGGGATGATCTATTTTTCAACTGGAAATCCGGGGCCTGACTACAACGGTGCGGTTCGTGGAGGGGACAATTTATTCACGGCATCGATAGTAGCGTTGGATGTTTACACTGGGGAGTATCGATGGCACTTTCAGCAAGTGCATCACGATCTCTGGGATTTTGACGCGCCCAATCCAGTAGTTCTGTTCGATCTTGAATATGATGGTGAACTGAGAAAGGGGCTTGCTCAGGCTGGTAAGACGGGTTGGGTCTACATAGTAGATAGGACCAACGGCGTTCCTTTGGTTGGTATTGAGGAAAGGCCAGTGCCTCAGGAAGAGCGGCAGTTAACTGCGGCAACCCAGCCCTATCCGGTGGGCGATGCGTTTGTGACTCAGACCCTGGACATCCCGCCAGAAGGATTTCAACTAACAAACGATGGGGCGATTTTTACGCCGTTCTGGGAAGATCCAGTGTTGCTGCGTCGCAGCGAGGCCAATTGGCCGCCCAGTGCTGTGGATCCAGAGACCGGAGTGATGTATGTCTGTGCAGGTGAGCGACAGGCTGCCTATTCATCGCGAGCCGATGTTGATCAGGTTGAGAACGGCGAGCGGTACACCGGGGGTAGCATGCGATTTGCTCCGATCAGTACAACCGGTGTCGTTGCAGCGATTGACTTGAGAACCAATAAATTACTTTGGTCGCAGCGCTGGCCAAGCCGTTGCTATAGTGGAATAGTCGCGTCGGCAGGGGGGCTTGTGTTTGTTGGTCGAAACGATGGGCGCTTGACCGCGTTGGATGCAAAAGATGGCGCCAAGCTGTGGGAATTTAAGACAGATGCGGGGGTCAATGCGCCTCCCACAATCTTTGAATATAACGGTAAGCAGTATGTAGCGGTATTGTCAGCGGGCAATTTACTGGCAAGCTCAAAACGTGGAGATAGCGTATGGGTTTTTGGTCTAGACGAAGAAGGCATTGGACCTGTAGTTGAGCTTGAGCAGATTATGCCTCCGTTACCCAATGATGAGGGGCTTGCCCTGTTTCGTCAAAATTGTGTTTTCTGTCATGGCCTTCGTGGGGAGGGAGGGCACAATGGAATGCCGCTTGAGGGGCTTGCAGCTTTTGGTACAGCTCATATCGCGAGTATTATTCGTTCAGGACAGAATAATATGCCCGCTTTTTCAGAAACCTTTAGTGATTCTCAGATTAGCTCTATAGCCGAGCATGTCAGAACACTCAATCCGAGTATAGTAAACCGAAACACTCGTTGATTTTTGTGCTGCAGTTACATGCGGCTGATTCAGCGTTGATCAATTTATTTGAATTATAAGTTGGTCTTCAATTACTAGTCACAATACACTGAGCTTGTAACGATAGAAAAATTTCATACATAAGGGTTACAAATATGGCACATCTTTCAATCAAATCTTGGGTTGCTGTTTTTAGTTTGTCGGCAGTAATTTTCCTCGGTGGTTGTTCGCAGTCGGAGGACTATGAGGTATCAGTTACCAGACTCTTGGATCGTCCGCTAATTGGTCCGGATATCCACCCGAGTATTGGAATTAATATTCAAGGGCCGACCTTAGTCAAGGTGCCCGAATGGACTCCAGGGAAGCTAGGCAACTACTATCTCTATTTTGCAGATCACAAGGGGAGTTATATCCGACTAGCCTATGCTGATGAATTGCTGGGTCCCTGGACAATCCATGTGCCGGGCAGCCTTCAAATAGAGCAGTCCTACTTTCTTACCGAGGCGCCTGTGATTAGCGAGCAACAACTTAATGACATGGTCGAGGCACGACAGACAGACTGGGTTGCTGTTTCTCATGACTGGCACACCGAGTTGACCACTCCGCACATAGCTTCGCCAGATGTACATATTGACGAGGAGAGTAAGCAATTCATTATGTATTACCATGGGTTGGATGGCCCGGGTACGCAATTAAGTCGTGTAGCTACGTCGCCCGACGGGATTAACTTTACAGCTCAACCACAAGATTTGGGTAGAACCTACATGCGAGTGTTCAAGCATGATGGCATAACGTATTCCATGGCGATGCCGGGACAATTTTATAGGTCGGTAGATGGTTTCACCGATTTTGAGACTGGTCCGCGTCTATTTAATCGTGACATGAGACATGCGGCACTAATGAAAAAGGGCGATCTACTCTACATATTCTGGACTCAGGTTGGCGATGCTCCCGAATACATAAAACTAAGCACCATTGATATATCCGGCGACTGGATGAGCTGGGTAGAGTCTGGCTCGACCGAGGTCCTACGGCCGGAGTATAGCTGGGAAGGCGCGGATGCTCCTGTCGAGCCCTCGGTCAGAAGCAGCGCTTATGGGCGGGTCAATCAGCTCAGGGATCCAGCGATATTTTTGGAAGGAGAGAAGACCTATCTTCTCTACACAGTTGGGGGTGAGTCGGGAATTGGGATAGCCGAAGTACAGATGTAATCGGAGGAAGGAGTAGGCTTATTTAAAAGAGCCGCGGTAGCAAGAGGGGCACTAATGGTTTAATGCCTTAATGATTAAAAAATCAAAGGGATCAGAGTAATTTGATCTGGAGTGTTACCTGTTTTCCTCAGCACGCTTCACGCTCGTTGCAAATTTCTGGTGCAATTAGCCGAACTATACCGATGCTCATCCGTCCCTGGGCACCACACATAAAAAAGCCCCGCCGGAGTGAGTGCTGGAATCGAAGATTTATAGCAATCAATAGCCTATGATTATTTATAT
>Ga0308010_1001666_pt1 | contig 12149 bp, 10 predicted proteins | sample Neamet129_FD_202368 | JGI IMG/M metagenome (GOLD analysis project Ga0308010, IMG submission 202368) | Marine microbial communities from water near the shore, Antarctic Ocean - #129 | ecosystem: Environmental > Aquatic > Marine > Unclassified | place: Southern Ocean | collected 2014-07-24 | reverse complement strand
CATAAATAGAACTTTTTTTTTCTAGCTTTTTGTAATAGATGGTCGAGTATTGGGTAAGCTGTCTATTTGTTTCTTTTTCCAAAATTCTTTTGTACTGTTCCTCTAAATTATTTTTTCTATCAACTTTTTTAATATCATCAAGATTTATTAGTAAAAAACCAGTCCCAATTTTCAAAGGTTTGGTAAATTCATTAATCTTTAAAGTAGATAATTTTTTATAAATTTTTTCTGAGATATCATTTTTACCTACCCACCCAATTTCACCACCAAACTTTGCTGTGTCTGATGAACTATAAATTGTTGCTGCGGATTTGAAATCCTTTGTTTTTATGGTGTCTAAAATTTTTTTATAGTTATTGGTATACTCATTCTTATCTTTTGCAGTAAAGACAATTTCTGAAAGTAGAAAAAGCTCTTCTTTCCCGATAGTAGAAGATTCTAACTTTAATTTCTTTTTAATCTTATCTTCATCGATATTAATTTGGTTTTTATATTTTTGATATATTAAAGTGTTCCAATAGTTCTCAATAGCTAATTTTTTTAAAACATCATCTAGATTTAAATCATATTGTTTCAAATAAATCTTAAATTCTTCTACTGAGTTAATACCCAGTCTTGTATAAATGTTTTTTACTAATGGAATTATTTTTTGTAATGACTCATAATTTACATCATAATATTTATCCACTTCATTTTTTTTAATAATCTCACGAATTAAAGATTGTCTAGAAATTTTTTTAATTTCATTTTCTGGAATATTTAATATTTTTGGATTTAGAGCTGATAAATATTTTTTTTCTTTATTAATATCATGGTTGCTAATAATTTCATTATCCACCTTAATTATAATTTTATAGCCATCATTCGCGTATGAAATATTATTAGAGCATAAAATTATAAACAAATATATTAATGTTAGTATTTTCACCATTATTTTGAAATTTGAGGTGATCCCACATTAGCAAAAGGAACTATAGTTAATGAAAAAAAAAGTTCTTCAATAGGATTAATATCTCTATCGGAATAGTAATCTTTATTGTATTCTATAGCGGCAACTAAACAATCATTTTCGTATTGATATATTAAGTTATAAAATTCCTTCAAATTCGTTTTTCTATTTTTTCTTTCCCTGAATAGTAATTTATTACTATTATTAAAAGCATAACTAGCTTCGTTTAATTGATAGCTTTCACTCCCAATTTCATTATTTTCTTCCAAGAATTCAAATTTAGTAACAAAATTATTTACAGAGAAGGTTGATTTTAACATATTATAATTAGAAGTTTTTAAATTATTATCTAACGAGAAATCATAATCAAGATTTATATAATCATTGGGAATAAGTTTTATTCCTCCAACCACATCAGAAGCTTTAGTATTCATTTTTGAATTTGTGGGAAGTCTCTCTTCATTTATATCTCTATAGATTTGAGCTAAATTTACGTTTAAAATTTTGGAGCCATTTTTTTTATTTAAATTATACTCAGCACCCATTGTTAAAGATTGACCACCCTCTAAAGATTCATTTAAACCAAGTCTATTGTTTGAAAAAATATTCACAATGTTAATTCTCCTCTTAAGGTCTGTTAAATCTTCAGACCTGGAAGGGTTTAATCTTAAAGATAGTTTTGGCTCAAACTGACCTTCGAAATAGGTAAAACTTTTTTTTAGTGGCAAGGATGTGTTTAAAACAAGAGAAGTATACAAACTAGAACTTAATTCTTCTTTATATTTAGGTGAATTTTTTGAATCAAGATTTGTATTTTTAAAAAAGAAATTAACATCATTTTTAATTCCAGATTTTGTGAAAAATGGTTTAGATAAAAAACTTATATCATTGGAGAAGGATGTTACCGAAATATTAGTAGCATTTTTTTTTTGAAAGCCATTAGCTTGATAATTAAAACTTCCATATTCATTAAATGCAGTATTTAAATTTTTAGAAATTGAAAAATTTGGATATACATATTCAAATTTGTCACTATTTTTTCCCACAGATAGATCTTCATAAACTTGAAAATCAATAGATACATCCAAGTCCTCATTACTGGCATTTAGGTTTAAAAAAGAATTGAGTAGTGAAGAATCATAACTTTCAGCAGCTTCTATAGCATTTTTTTTTAAATATGTATCATTATTTGATTTTTCTAAATTAATTTCTAAATTTGAATAATCAAATGTATTTAGACCTAAGTTAATTTTGGAATTAGAAAAAAAATGAGAGTTAGTTTTTCCAGGGATTTTTTTTAAACTAAGATCAACAATATTTTCATAATTTTTTTCTTGCTGTCTAAATTCCATTTGAGCTAACAAATCTTGGTTGGAGTAAAAACGAGGAGTTATTGTTAGATCTTTATTTTCAGATAAAACTTTATAGTAAGGTAATTTAAAGGCATTTATTCCAGAATTTGAGCTCATTAACGAAGGCATTAAAAATCCTGATTGTCTTTTAACTGTTGGATCTGGATGAAAAAATTTTGGAAAATATAAAACGGGTTTATTATAAATCATTAAGACTGCATCTTTATAGTTAATAGTTTTTTTGGCTTTATTATGTGTGATTTTTGATGCCTTAAAGCTCCATGGTGGACATGTATCATTAATTTTGCAGGTGGTAAAAATTCCATTTTTAACTATAGTTTCTTCTTTGTTTAAAGAAAGCGCACTTCCCTTTAGTCTTGGATCATTCTCAGAATTTCCAAACGCATCTTTCACAAATTTTATTTCTACATCTTTTGCAAGAGCAATTTCTTTATCTAAATTAAATATTGAATTTTTGAAAAAGTAATAATTTTTACTTACATCTGTCATTTCAACGTTATTAGCATGAAATATCTTATTACTATCTGAATATTTAAAATCCGTAGAAATAATTTCATTATTAAATTTATCAACCAAAGTACTCTTAAAGTCTGACTGAATAATTTTATCCTTTTTAAAATATTCTAAATTTTCAGTATAAAGTGTATAGCTATTAGCTAAGTATGCAGTAACTTTTCCTTTCGATAAAATTTCTTCATTTTTTTTATTATAGGTTGCTACGTCACTTAAAATCTTAATATTTCTCTGTTTATCAATAAGTATAACATTGCCCTTAAGAAGTAATTCTAGAGTAAGTTTATTATAAAATGATTTGTCTGCAGTAATTTCAACATTGTTATTAGATATAATTTTAACACCATTCTTGGCATTAATAGTATTGCCATCATTTTTAATTTCTATAGATTCACTTTCAAAAACAAACTCATTTGAGTTGACTTGATTGTTATAACCTATAACAAAAATGATCATTAAAAAAAAATTTATTATCTTATTTTTCATTTAACCTAACAGTTCCTATAAGAGATATAATTGAAAGAACAAATATTGGTAGCCAAATTGAAAGTACAATAGGAATTTGTTCATTTTTTCCTAATGCACCAAAAACAAAATTCATATAGTAAATTAAAACTGACATTAAAACCCCACCTATTGCATAAAATAATTTTGGTTTTTGATGTTTAATATTTAACATAATTATACTAGAAAAAATTGTCATAATTGTTAAAAAAAAAGGGTAAGAAAATATTCTTTTAATATGGATATCTACCTCAGTGATTGAATAATTGATATTTTTGTAATCATTTCTAAGCTTCATTAATTCATAAATATTTAAAGCAGATAAATTGGAATATAGATTATTAATCTTAGTATAATTAAAGTTTGAGATTAAAGAATAATTATTTATAATTTCTCTATTTCCATTCGGCTCTGTTAATATTGCTTCGCTCATTAACCATTTGTTGTTTGAAATATCTGCCTCAACTGTAAAAATACTTCTGTTTAATTTAAAATTTTTATTAAAAACAAGTATATCTACATTATGTAATTTATTACTAGAAACTCTTTCTGCATTGATAAAATAAATTTCTGAAACATTATCATCTTTAATCCACAAGCCATTTTCAGTAACAGTAGCGAGATACTTGTTATCATTGGTATAAGTATTTTTTATATCAAGATATTTGAATTTTAAAATAGCAGAAATGTTATAAAAAATAGAAATAATAATAATCCCAGCAAAAAAAGAAGTTAGGGCAATAATGCTTAAAATTCTGTTATTACTCAAGCCATAATTTTTAAAAGCAATTAATTCATTAGAGTCTGAAATTTTAATGAAAAAAAATTGAGTACTAATTAAAAAAATAAATGGAAATATTACATATAGAACTGATGGCGAGTCCATTAAAACCAGTAATACTGGCAGGTAAAAGTTTACATCTAATTTTGCAAAAAAAGATGATTCTGTAAAAATACCTGTAATAATAGTTAAACTTAAAAAAATAAAAGAAATTTTTAACACCATTAGTAAAAAATTTTTAATAATATATTTTTGATAAATCTTTAAAAACATTTTTAATTAAATCTAACTTTTAAGTTAATGTATTGGTAAATTGCAATATAAGAAAAAATTGGAAACAATATAAATATTAAATTACTTGAATATTTATTACCTGTGAAATCTAATAAAATTTCTGGAATCACTAAAAACATCACACCAATTAAAAACACTGAAGTTTTAAAAATAGAGTAATTCGATGTATTTTTTGATTTTAAAACTAACAACGATGATGTCAAAGCCATCAATATTATATAAAAAGGTAAGTAAATTCTTTTGAATAACTCTTGAATTAAATTATCAATAAAACCTTTTTTACAAATTAGATCCTTGAATAACAGTTCTTCTCTTGCGTTATTCAATAAAGATTTTGTACATTTAATTAATTTAGCAGTTTCCAATTCTTGTATCTTTGGGAAGGTAGTTGTTTTTGATGAGTATTTACTTAAGTCAAATTGAGTTTCTTCAAAATTAAAAGTTGTTATCTTTTTTTTTGAATTTGTTTGGATTATTTTACCATCATTAAGTAACAGCATTTTTTTATTATTTACTGAAATTATTTTTCCACGTTGAGCAATAATTGTTTGAATATTATCACTATTAGTATCGTCTTTTAAAATTATATTTCTATAATCTCCATCACTATTTTGTGAATTTATATAGATTGTTAAATTTTTAACAGTATCTATAAATTTTTTTGGTTTAATTAAATTGGGAAAAAAATCTAATGTGGAAGCTCTAATAAATGATCTAGATTTATTATTAGTGTAAGGAACTATAATTATTGATAATAAAAGTTGTAAAATTAAAAAAATTAATGAAAGCTGAACTACTTTATTAATAAATTGTTTTTTTGTAACTCCATGAGTCCAATATACTAGAAGCTGGTTTTTTTCTTCATAAATGCTGATAACATAAAATACAGACAAGAAAAATACAAAAGGTAATGATTGAGAGAATATTTTTGGCAAAGACAAAACTGTATAACTAAAATAAATCCCAAAACTGTGACCATCTTCTGTAACTATATCTAGGTAATTTACTGCCTGAATAACCCAAATAATTAGTGTTAATGCTAAGCCAGTTATTAGAAAAAAAACTAAAATTTCATTTGATAATTTTTTAAATATGATTTTTTTCATTGAAATTGCTAATTTTTATCCCTATATAGCATCGAACACGCATTGAGTGTATTTAAAAATTATGTCTATTCAAATTAATTATAAAAATAGTGGCTTTAAAAACCTGTCAACCAACCTTGTCTTATTCACTGATGAAAAATTCAATATAAGCAACTTACAAGGATACATTTCTAATTTAGAGTTTTCTTACTTAAATGACCTATTAAAAAAAAGTGATTTGAAAAAAAACTTATTAGTCTTTGAAATAAGTTCAAAAAAAAAGATAATTTTGATATCTATTAAAAAAAACTTAGAAACTTCTGATGTCGAAAATTTAGGAGCAGATTTCTATTCATATATTAATTACGGTAACAAAGCTGAGTTTACTATAAACTCTGATGGTGTAAAAAGTAATATAGCAGATTTTATAGGTTATTTCTTGCATGGTTTAAAATTGAAATCTTATGAATTTAATATTTACAAATCAAAAATAGAAAAAAAAAATATTTTCAATAAACGTGATTGGAAATAAAAATAAAGCAACAATTAAAAATGAATTAAGATTCAAGGCAATAGAAGAAGGCACTTTTTTTGCAAGAGATCTTGTCTCCGAGCCACCTAATGTTCTTAATCCAAAAGAGTATACAAACAGACTTTTGAAATTAAGAAAATTAGGAATTAAAGTTACTGTTTACAACGAATCACAAATGAAAAAGTTGGGAATGCATTCTTTGCTAGGAGTTGGAAGAGGAAGTGTAAATGAATCATTTCTTGTAACTCTTGAGTGGAATGGAAATAAAAAAGATAAAAAAGCCCCACTGTCTTTTGTGGGAAAAGGTGTTTGTTTTGATACAGGTGGTATTTCTTTGAAGCCAGCAAAATTTATGGAAGAAATGAAATATGACATGGCTGGCTCAGCTGTAGTTGCAGGGTTAATACAAGCACTAGCTACCAGGAAAGCAAGAGTAAATGCAGTTGGTGTAGTTGGTTTAGTTGAAAATATGCCAGGTGGAAACGCTCAAAGACCAGGAGATATAGTTAAAGCTTATAATGGTAAAACTATTGAAGTTTTAAATACAGATGCGGAAGGTAGACTTGTATTAGCAGACGCCTTAAGCTTTACAGAAGCAAAATTTAAACCAAGATTTATGATAGACCTTGCAACATTGACTGGTGCAATAATAATGGCACTAGGAGAAGAGTATGCTGGTTTATTTTCTAATAATGATGACCTATCAAATAAAATTTTTAAAGTAGGAGAAAAAGTAAAAGAAAAAGTTTGGAGACTTCCCCTACACGATAACTATGATAAGTTAATAAATTCAGCAATAGCAGATATGCAAAATATAAACTACTCAGGTGGAGCAGGGTCAATTACTGCTGCACAATTTTTGCAAAGGTTTGTAACAAATAAAACACCTTGGGTACATTTAGATATAGCAGGAATGGCTTTTTCTAAAAAAGCTTCAAATTTGAATCCAGGTGGAGCTACTGGCTTTGGCGTAAGATTATTAAATCAACTAATAGAGGAACATTATGAGTAATTTAGAAAAAACGTTATCAATTATTAAACCAGATGCAGTTGAAAGAAATTTAGATAATGAAATAAAAGAAATGTTTAAAAATAAAGGATTTAAAATTGTTAACGATAAAAAAATACAAATAGCAAAATCTGAAGCAGAGCAATTTTATAAGGTTCACGAAACAAAGCCTTTTTACAATGATTTATGTACATATTTAGCATCAGGTCCAATTATAGTAATGGTACTTGAGAAGGAAAATGCAGTATTAGATAACAGAGAGTTAATGGGATCAACTAAACCTGAGGAAGCTGCCGAAGGAACTATAAGAAAAAAGTATGGAATTTCTATTGATAAAAACTCAGTTCATGGCTCTGATAGTGTTGAAAACGCTAAAATAGAAATTGATTTTTTTTTTAAAGATTAATTAAAAATCTTCATAATAGCAGCAGGGTACAACTTATGTTCTAGCTTAAGTATTTTTTTTGCTAATGAAGACACATCATCTTTAAAATCTACTTTAATTTTTTTTTGCATTATAATTTTCCCAGAGTCAATTTTTTCATCTACATAATGAACAGTGCAGCCTGCAAATTTATCATTATTTATGATGGCTCTTTGATGTGTATTGAGACCTTTATATTTTGGAAGAAGAGAAGGGTGGATATTAATTATTTTTCCATCAAATCCTTTGATAAAATTTTTTGATAACACTTTCATGAAACCAGCTAAACAAATAAAATGTATTTTTTCTTTTTTTAACAAAGATAAAATTTTTTTTTCAGTATCTTTAATATCTTTGAAATCAAATATTTTTTTTTTAATATTAATTTGATCTGCATATTTTAAACCTTTAGCTTTATGAACATTAGAAATAACTAAATTAATTGAAATAGGTGCTTCTTTAATTTTAGAAAATTTGATCAAGTTTTTGAAATTACTACCAGCACCTGAAATAAAAACAGCAGTTTTTAATTTTTTAGGACCAGTCAATTTTTCCATTGAGTTTAACTTTATTTTTTCCTGAAATAATTTTTCCGATAATATATGGTTTAAATTCATTAGTAAAAAACTTTGTTATCTTATTTAAATTATTGGGGTTAACTATAAGGCAAAAACCAACACCACAATTAAATGTTTTTAACATTTCTTTTTCATCTATATTTTTTTGTTTTAACCATTTAAAAATTTTTTTAGTCTTAACTTTATTCAAATCAATATCTGCAACCATACCATTGGGTATTACTCTTTTAATATTATCAGCAAGTCCACCACCTGTGATGTTGGCACACCCATTTATAAGATTTTTATTAATTAGATTCAAAACTTCTTTCACATAAATTTTTGTAGGTTTTAGTAATTCTTTTTTTAAAAACTTATTATTCTTTAAATTAATTTTTTTTTTTTTAAGCACATACCTTATTAGTGAATATCCATTAGAATGCACCCCACTAGAAGGTATGGCCAATACCAAGTCATTCTTTTTAATATTCCTTTTATCTAAGATTTTTTTTTCATCAACTAGGCCTACAGCAAAACCGGCTATATCAAACTTTCCCTTTTCGTAGGTTCCTGGCATTTCTGCAGTTTCTCCACCAACTAATTCACAGTTAGAAATTTTACAACCTTTTAAGATTCCTTTAATAATTGGTTTTAATTTTTTATAATCAATTTTATTAATTGATATATAGTCTAGGAATAGTAGTGGCTTTGCTCCTTGGACAATCAAGTCATTAACGCTCATTGCAACCAAGTCAATTCCAATGGTGTCATATTTGTTAAGGGTATTTGCTATTTCAACTTTTGTACCAACACCATCTGTACAAGCAACAATTTTTGGCCTTTTAAAGCTGTTTGGAATGTCTGTGATAGAGCCAAAACCACCAATATTAGGGTACTTCTTTTTGCCTTTATTATTTGATGAAATAGTAGATATAAATTTAACAAAATTATCAGCAGCATTAATGTTAACGCCACTTTTTTCGTAGGTAAATTTTTTTTTTTTCATTATTATAAAATATGCAAATTATTGATAAATTATTAAAATTACAAAAAGTATATATATTTTTTATTTCATACGTTCTATTTATAATAATTTTTTCCACAACTTATTTGCAAGCAAATACTTTTAAAGTATCTAATATTGAAGTTTCATCTCCATTTAGCCTAAATTTTAATAAAAACAGAGTAATAGATAAAGGATTTCAAAAATCTTTTTCAAATTTGTTAACTATGATTACAACCTCAGGTGATAAGAATAAAATAAAAAATACTCCAATTAAAGAAATTAAAACGATGGTTGATTCTTTCACAATTAGTGCGGAGAGGTTTGTCAACAATGAATATTTTGCAACACTAGAAACCACTTTTAACAAAAAAAATATTTTAAAGTTTTTAGAAAGAAAAAATATATTTCCATCAATGCCAATAAAGAACAAAGTTTTGTTGTTACCAATTTTAGTAGATGTAGAAACAGACAATATTTACTTATTTAATGATAATATTTTTTATAAAAAATGGAATACAGAAAATAAAGACTATCAATTGTTAGATTATTTACTACCAAGTGAAGACTTGGAAGACTTAAATAAAATTCAAGAGATGTCCAAGTCAATTGACAGTTATGATTTTTCAAATCTGATAGCAAAATATGATTTAGATGATTATATAATATTGATAATATATAAAAGTAGAAATGAAGTTAAAATACTTTCTAAAATTAATTTAAATAACTCATTCAAAATTTATAATCATAAATATTTAGAAATTGATTTAGATGATGATGATAATTTTCAAAAAATTTTAGAAAATTTAAAAATTACTTTTGAAGATTATTGGAAAAAAAATAATCAAATCAATACTTCTATCAAGCTACCTTTAACCATATCAATAAATAGTAAAAAACATAAGAAAGTTATAAAGCTAGAAGAGATATTCAGTACTATAGATTTGATATCTGATTTTTATATATTAAAATTTGATAGTAGCACTATTCAATATAGAATAGTTTATAATGGTTCTCCTAAAAATTTTCTTAACACAATGAAAAAAAATAATTTCGATTTAGATGTAAAAAATAAAATCTGGATAATCAGATGAAAGATTTAAATCAACTATTATTACATTTTGATTATCAACAAAATTTTAAAGATGATGATTTTTATGTTGGAAAAAGTAATTATCATGCTTTTGAATTAATCAATAAATGGCCAAAGTGGGAAAAGAATATTTTAAATATAAGTGGAGAAAGATATTCAGGAAAAACCCATTTGATTAATATATTTTTAAAAAAATTTAAAGGGCTTCGTGTAGAGACAGGCTTAATAAATGATGAATATTTTAAAAAAATCAAACTTTATCAAAATATAGTTTTAGAAGACCTAGACTTAAATGTAGATGAAAAAATTATTTACACCCTTTTTAATTTGATAGATCAAGATAATAAATTTTTACTAATTACTTCAACCAAGCCAATAACTGAAATTAACTTTCAACTAGATGATCTTCAATCAAGAACTAAAAACTGTCTTTTGGCTAAAATTGAGAACCCAGATGACGAATTAATGTTTGCTTTAATATTAAAAAATTTATCTGATAGACAAATTACTTTAGATAAAAAGTTGATTGATTTTATTATTAAAAGAGTTGAGAGATCGTATGGCAAAATATTTGAATTCATATATAAAATTGACAAGATTAGCTTAAAAAAAAAAAAATCAATAGATTTTAAAATTATTAATGAAGCATTAGAACAATAAATGAATAAGTATAGAACTCACAATTGTAATGAATTAACCCAAGATAACAGCAATCAAGAAATTGTATTATCTGGTTGGATTAATAAAAAAAGAGACCATGGAAATCTTTTATTTATAGATTTAAGAGACAATTATGGAATGACTCAATGTATTATTAATAAGAGCAATGAAAACTTTAAGTTGTTAGAAAAGATTCAGTTAGAAAGTGTAATTAAAATAAAGGGTAAAGTTGTCAAAAGAAGTACAGACACTATTAATTCTGAACTTCAAACAGGTGAAATTGAGGTTGATATCTATTCATTTGAAGTGCTTGGTACATGTAAAGAACTTCCAATGCCTGTATTTAGTGATCAAGAATATGCTGAAGAAATTAGGCTTAAATATAGATTTTTAGATTTAAGAAGAAAAAAAATACATGACAACATTATATTAAGATCAAAAGTAATTTCATTTATCAGAAGTGAAATGTTTAAATTAGGTTTTTTGGAATTTCAAACTCCGATACTGACTTCCTCAAGTCCAGAAGGAGCTAGGGATTTTTTAGTACCTAGTAGATTAAACCCAGGAAAATTTTATGCTTTGCCTCAAGCACCTCAGCAATTCAAACAATTAATAATGGTATCTGGTTTTGATAAATATTTTCAAATTGCCCCATGTTTTAGAGATGAAGATGCTAGAGCTGATAGAAGCCCAGGTGAATTTTATCAGCTTGACATGGAAATGTCGTTTGTTGAACAAGAAGATATTTTTCAAGTTATCGAAAAACTAATAGTTAATATTTTCAAAAATTTTTCTTCAAAAAAATTAATGAACGAAAAATTCCCAAGAATTCCTTATGATGAATCTATGCTTAAGTATGGATCGGATAAACCTGATTTAAGAAATCCATTAATAATTTATGATTTATCAGATATATTTACACGAGAAGATGTTACATTTGAAATATTTAAAAAACTTGTAAAATCTGGTTCAAAAGTAAGATGTATCGTAACTAAGAACACAAAGGAAAAGCCTAGAAGTTTTTTTGATAATATTGATAAATGGGCAAAAGAACAGGGTGCATCTGGTCTTGCTTATTTTACAATCGAAAAAAATGAAAATGTTTCAGCAAAAGGTCCTGTAGGAAAATTTTTTTCAAAAGGAGCGTTAGAAGCAATCATGAAAATTACAGGAGCTAAAGTAGGGGACAGTATATTTTTTGCTTGTGGAAAAAAAAATGATGTTGAAAAGATTACTTCCCAAGCTAGAGATAAAATTGCTAAAGATTTAGACTTAATTGATGAAAATACTTTTGCATTTTGTTGGATTGTTGATTACCCAATGTTTGAAAAGAATGAAGTAACCAATAAAATTGAATTTAGTCACAATCCAT
>Ga0308010_1001664_pt1 | contig 12150 bp, 14 predicted proteins | sample Neamet129_FD_202368 | JGI IMG/M metagenome (GOLD analysis project Ga0308010, IMG submission 202368) | Marine microbial communities from water near the shore, Antarctic Ocean - #129 | ecosystem: Environmental > Aquatic > Marine > Unclassified | place: Southern Ocean | collected 2014-07-24 | reverse complement strand
GACCGTTATGGCAGAGTATGGGTCCTACAACGAAAAACAATGGCGCTTTAGCGAAAAAATTCGGTCGCTAAAAGGGGCAGATTACGTATTAATTATGGATGGGGGCGGGGGATTGGATCCAACATCTGGCCAAGCTGAAGGCGGTGCGTTCAATAGAGGCTACTTTGGTTTTAAAAAGCACAAGAGAACGGCTTTTGTTCATTATGAAAATATTGGCTATGACTTCGATGAGCAAACAATCGCTCATGAGCTTGGTCATATGCTCGGAAACAGCCATTCGCGTAAACAAAACCGAGGATCTGGTCTGGACCCGGATATTGTCGGCACGTTCCCCTGGGCAGCGGGCCACGCTGTCGAAGACAAGTTTGTCACGATCATGCCTTATGCATCGGAATTTGGCATTGCATCGCAGATTAGTAGATTTTCGGATGCCTCGAGGTCTGATTGCAATTATACTGATCCTATAACTTTTATAGAGGTCTTCAACGCCCCTTGTGGAATAGAAATAGCTGACACAGAGAATGGAGCTGATGTTGTAGCCGCAATGAGAATTGTGCGTTACCAACATGAAATGTTTTCACCACCTCGGCCCGTGTTGCCTACTAGGGCAAGTGATGGTGAGAGTTATTCTTCAACGTTTCTCGCAAGCGCCATCAAAGACATCGAGGTAGGCTTCGTCTCTAACTTTTTAAGCAATGAAAAAATTAATATCGAAGGCACCATACGCATTTCATCAGAGCATGCTGGAAAAATTGGTACCACTCATATAATTCTTGACGCTGGTGCACTCGGCGCCTTCCAGATCAACGATTCAAACGCATTCGTCCCGTTGGATTTGACTGCGCCTGTTCTCGTTGGTGCGATTGAACCTAGGCCGCTTAAATCTATAGAGGACCTACTAGTTTTTGATGACCTTGTACCTGGATTGCTTGGAATAGACTCGTTATTGCTTAATATCTATTTTGGCTACAGCCTATTGGATACAGGGTTAGTCGTTTACTCGGGAGCGCCGCTGACAGTTCAAATCGGGCAACCCTAGCGCCGCACTTTAGGCAATGAAGTTATTCCCCCATGGACGCCGCATTAAATCTCAAGGATGATGCTAAAGCGACTAAAAAGTGGCTAGGAAACATATCCCCCGAGTTGATTAATCTCAACGAGACTAAAATTCAAAGGATCGAATGCCTTTCCTGAAGAAGGAAAATATGCAACCCCGATAGAAAGTTTTACGGACAACGAAGGCGCAAAAATAAAAAGTGATAATTTTATGGGAAGTTCGCTTCTCGAAAATTTTTCTGGCATGTTTGAAATAATTAGCCGAAGAATCTTGGGCAAAGTTACGCCAGAGAATAGAGAACTTTTAAAAGATTTGAATGCCACATTTTACGGCCATGCAGGTGGCTTTCAAAAAAGCTAAGTCAGCTTATTATTTAACTAGCCTAATGCCAAAAACAGAAAAATTAAAGTGCGACCCGCCCCGAAATAGCTTACTTTTTCTCAATGCTATCAAGCGTGTTAACTAGCAATTGTAGCGCCCTATCAGTAAAGGTCTCCATATTTTCTTCACGATTATTCGAACCTGTTTTAATGGTCGCCGATGCATCAACCGGCCCCGATATGGCAATCACACTAATACCGGTATCGTCGCTATAAGGCGTGCTACCTGGCCCCGCTACCCCTAACTCTGCAATCCCCCAGGTGGTATCCAATTTAGCCCGAGCAGCTCTTGCAAATTCAAGGGCCATTTCTTCTGTTAGAGGCTTGAGTTTTTTTATACGCTCTCTGTCCAAATCCAAGAACTCGAGGCGCGATTTGATGGTATAGATAACTATGCCGCCCATAAAATAACGTGAGGCGCCGGGCACAGACAGCAAGCTTGCTGCAATCAAACCGCCTGTAGAAGATTCTGCTACAGAAACAGAATGATTGTGCTCGATCAGTAGCCTAGCGGCACTAGCTGTGTGTTGGGAAAAACGAGACATAGTCACTACCGTCTAAATAAAAAAATTCTCAGTAAAAATACAAGCTGGGCATTAACAAGTGAACTGCTAAAAATCACAGGGGACTGTAACAATCACAAGGGAAAATAGACCCCATGAAATCACTATCTCCGCGCCTAACTCTAATTCCATACATCATGAGTGAGCACCAATTTCCCAAATTGGTCCCCTGTATGCATTTTATTATAAGCCTCGCGAATATCTTTGATGGAAGTGGGCCCATCTATCCGGGGCTGCATCTGCAACGTATTAACCAGCTCAACCATCTGGGCAAAGTCAGCATTATTGCCCATGGTAGTTCCCTGAATAGTGATTTGTTTAAAAAACATTTTTCGTAGATCGAGGCTAGAAGGGAAACCACGAGTGGCACCAAAGAAAGTCAATCTACCCCCAGGCTTCAGGCAATCAACCAATGAGGCAAATCCATCACCACCGGCGCTGTCTACAACCAGGTCAATGCCATCTGATTCGGTTAGCGCTTGTAGTCGCTCGACCCAATCTTCACTGCGGTAATTCACACCAGCGATAGCTCCATCTGCCACCGCGGCGGCAATCTTCTCATCACTACCGGAAGTGACATAAACTTTTGCTCCGCGTCCCACCGCCATCGCCAGCATTAGCGAAGACACACCACCGCCTATTCCGCTTATAACAACCACCTGGCCCGATTCCAGTTTGCCTTGGGTGAACAAAGCTCGGTACCCTGTAATGCCCGCAAGGGGCAATGCTGCCGCTTGTTCAAAGCTCAAGAAATCTGGCTTCGCAAAAATGTTTTCGGCGGGCACCCGAACGTACTCCGCCTGCGTGCCATCCTCTGGCAGGCCGAGGATAGTGAACTCTTTGCCCTGTACTCGAGGATTATCACCAAACCGTAAGCTCGGATTAATGATTACCTCATTACCAACCAAGCCAGCATCTACACCACTACCAACCTTATCTACTAAACCGGCTCCATCCGAGCCAAGAATGATCGGCGGCTTGATGCCTGCATACAAACCCCGAACTATCCACAGATCACGATGATTGAGCGCACTGGCCATTACCTTAACAGTGACTTCATTTTCTCCCGGCTCTGGATACGAAACATCGGTAGTCACCAGACTGTCGAACAAACTCATCCCTTCGGCATTCTTCTTCAGATCTTGTAAGACTATAGCTTTCATAACTGGGCTCCGTAATTTTAGATTTAGTAAATAGGTGTATGCAGACTGTTATGCATAATACCGTTTCCAAATTGCTGACGTCCACTAACGAAAATCAAATCTGAACTCAGTATACGAGGCGCAAAGGCATTGAGTTTATTGATATTTCGACCTAAACAGGGTATCAAGTACCACAACTTGTAATTGGATTGTACGCAATGCCTGAATTTACCTTTTCGCCAACCATCGTGGTTATTCCTTTGATTATCTGCTTCGTCGTCATTGAACTTGGCGTTAGTCGCCTGCTCGGACGATCTGTCTATACATTTCAAGACAGCATCACCTCGATAAATATAGGAATAATGAGTCAGTTCGTTAATGCCACCGGCGCAGTTATTAGCGCCTTCATGTATGCCATCATACAAGCAAAATACGGCACGTTTACTTGGGATTTGACGAGCCCTTTCACATGGATTTTTGCGCTATTGCTTTACGATTTTATGTACTACTGGGTCCATCGCACGGGTCACGAGGTCAATATGTTTTGGGCCTCTCATATCACTCACCATAGCAGCGAACAATTTAATCTGTCGACTGCATTAAGGCAGGCCTCCACTGGCTTCTATTTTAAGTGGGTGTTTTATATGCCCCTTGCCATCTTGGGCATCCCTGTTCAGGTATTCGTGATTATTGGGCTCATCGATCTGCTCTATCAGGTTTGGGTTCATACACGCTTAGTTGGGCGGCTCGGTTGGCTGGAATTATTTCTCGTTACGCCCTCCAATCATCGCGTGCATCATGGTAAAAATGATTATTGTATAGACAAAAATTACGGTGGCGTCTTTAGTGTCTGGGACAGGTTTTTCGGCACCTATGCCGATGAGCGAGCAGACGAACCGGTTAGGTTCGGCATTAAGACCCCGTTGAATAGCTGGAATCCTGTGTGGAGCAATTTACATTATTGGGTGGGAATGTTTCGCAAAGCAGGCGCTCAGTCGAACTGGCGCGACAAGCTCATGTGCTTCTTCGGCGAACCAGTTTGGGTGCCAGAAGGCAACGCAGTTGGTGACATTAAGAAGAGCCTGCCGACACCAGGGCAGGAAACGCAAGAGCCTGACTCGCCCGCGCTGATTCGATTCTCTGGCTTGCTGATGACGGTAGTTTCGGCCGGCCTTTTGGTCTTGTATTTAGGATCCAAGCAGCAGCTGCCGGCACTCGTTCAGATTTGTATCGCTTCTTTTGCTGTGCTCGCCTTCGCAAGTGTTGGCCTTCTCTGGAGCAAGACATCTAGGCGTGGGAATGCATCATGAATAGTCTGGCACTTTCAGATGGCGTGCTGCTGATTGCGGCAATCGCGATTGTCATGAAATCGAGCGCATCGACTGGCATACGCTTAAGCGCTGCCGTCTTTGCTGCCGCCGCATTTTTGGGAGTTCTGCGTTTCTCGACTCTACTGCCCTTGCCAGGGATGCACAGCTTCTTCTCTGGTCTAGGCGCCTCTGCTGCTTATCCATTGCTGGCAGCTGCATTCTTATGGCCAGATTCGGCAGTTGCTCAGAGTTGGCGTTTCGCGAGTATCTTCCTAATCATCGCCGGTGCCTTTGGACTAATCGCCTCGGCTCTAGACTTCAGCCTATGGGGAAATTTCCTAGCTATCGTCGCAGTCGTTGCACTGCAGCTAAGGTCATTAAAGGATAAGGATATAATAGCGGCAGCGGGCAGCAGCTCATTGCTTGCAGCACTCTTGTTATTCTCTAGTCAATTCTCGTTGCCCCCTGCTCTGCAACCTGGCGATTTCTTACACCTATTTATGGCGCTAGGACTAACACTTATGGCAACCCGGTCTCTGCGTTTCCCGCAACAAACTAAAGCTGTCGATCTTAGTGGCGTTAGTCAGACTTCGTTGGATTAGCTGTTACACGCAGCCCATGAACATGCTGATGGGCATTAACAAGTTAACCCTCAAATCAGGAAAAATCGCATAAAGCCTTCGACGGCGCGGTGATTCAGTTTGAATCGGTGATAATGCCAAAGGTCGATCGCAGATTTCTCTCAATGCAAAACAGGAATGTCGTTAAGAAACATATGATCTCATAGCTTGCTGCTATCAAGCAGGATGAGACTTACGCCAGAACAATTGAAAAATTAGCTATAAGAAGTAATACATGCATAAATTTTCAAGATTACTCGCCGCTCTTTTAGTGGCATTTTTGGCACCCTCCGCCTTCCCGCAATCCAATATATAGGACGGTTTTGTTCGAACAACATTCGATATGCCGGCGGCCACACTACCTATCCCTTGCGCTGTTCTGGAAGATGGAACTGGCATGGCTATTCCCGGCTTCGCGCCTGCATTCGCACTGAATCTAAAATTGATAGGCAATGAATTGCGTTTGGTTCAGCCTATTCGACAATTTGAAAAGGTCCCTGAGAGCTGCTTGGACACACTAATTGTAGACGGAAAAATCGTTATCTATTCAAAAAAATCTGCTGAGTGAATAGCAACGAAGCGGTGAAAACTAATCGTTTTTATACCATTGAGCTGCAAGCCACTATACCGCCAGACGGACCCATCGATTTTGAAGTTCTAGCAGCCTCTATATACGGCCCACCTTTGAAGGTGAAAATTTTGAATTACGCGCTGATGCTGGCTCCTATCCAAGAGAATTCATTTACGATGACGTCTTGCTTGATGAATCAAAGCGCCTGATGCTGCTGGGTATCACAGTATTCGAAGCCAGGAATTTAGAAATTCGATGTGATTTTGATGACTCTCAGGCGTTGATCGAAGTGGTCAGTAGCGCGGGTGATGATACGCAATATCAAATCAAGTCATCATTGACTGCCGCTGACAAAAACAAAATATTCTCTATCATTTGCACGGCATTCAATCGAGATCTTAACCGGCTTGAACTAACAATTCCCTCTATCGAATGGTCCATAGATCTTCCTTGAATAATTAGCGGATTATAGTAGCTGTTTCATAATCAATTTGTCTGGGGTTAGAGCCCTTATTGGCCCACCAATTCCCCTTCCAATCACCTTTAAGACAATAACGGAAAAATCACTCTTGGATCGAATTAGGCAAGCTATAACTGGGCCGCGAATTCAGCACTTCAAGAGTCATTGCAGCTCTTTCATTATGCGCCATCCAATCCTCATAGCTTCGGCAAATTCGTTTACGAATAAATGTAGAAGTATCGCGTTCCTCAACACAAAAAATATGTTTTCCAGGGGGTCGCTCACGATTATATGCATTGAGCTCCACCGCACTCATACTGATGAAGGAAGGGCCGTTGCTCCCGCAGGCAGAAACAACCATAGCCAAGCCCATTAATAGTAAACATTTCATATCAACTAGTCTAACTCAATAATCTGCCAAATCAGAGGATTCAAAATATAGGCAATAGCTTCACTGACGGCACCCACTTTCCCGCGACAATAGGTGGAAAGAGCACATCATAACAAGCTTATTTTGCGTGATTACGCTGCTCCTTGATCGAGAACTATCCGACCCGCCTCGAACATCAGTCATTTCGAGATTACCAGGGTGCCTTAGTGCAATAATCTACATCATCACAGCACTGGTTCAGCTTTCGCTGCAAATCAATACATAAAATTTTGAGGTTTTAAATCTCGTTTTTCGAATTACGCATGTTAAGCTAATGACAGCTTTTGCTTGTTCTCAAATTTTCTAACTAACGCTCACGCTCCTAACCGCCAAACTAACTATTTGCTTATGCCTGACTCCCTACAAGATCAACTCAAAAAATCTGGCTTGATAGATGAAAAGAAAGCCAAGCAGCTCAAGCGCGCCAAAAACAAGCAGGAAAAACTTGCTCGTAAGACCAAGAATATTGAAGTGGATCAGCATAAGTTAGAGCTGGATCGAGCAAAGCTGGAGACGGTAACCAAAGATAGGCAGCTGAACCTAGAAAAAAATAAGCAAGCAGAAAAACATGCATTGACGGCTCAAATAAAACAGCTAATTGAGATGAATATTGTCACCAAAGACGGTGATCAAAAATTCAGTTTTACTGATGCAAATATAATCAAACATATTTACGTCAGCCAAATTCAGATTGATCAGCTCAGCCGCGGCACACTGGCAATAGTTACGCAAAGAGAAGGACAGAAACAGAACCATGTATTGGTACCCATGGGTGTAGCAAAGAAAATTGAGCAGCGCGATGCTACAGTCATAGTTTTTAAGGCAGAAATAAATACCATTAGCGAAGAAAATGACCCCTATGCGGATTATCAAATTCCCGATGATTTAACTTGGTAAACTCAAGATTACTTGAAACACCAGATATTTTTTGCATGCAGCGCGTGCAAAGTAAAACTTTGCCAGTTACTAATTATGAATTCGTAGAAAGATACAACCCTTTTAGGAATTATCCTTTTCCCACATCAAGACCAGAGTCGTCATAAAAATGAGCACTACATAATTCAGGAAGGCAGGGCTAAATCGAGATCACGCTCCGAATCTCGATAGTCTAAATAAAGGAAGGTAGTCATAATAATTGTCGCAAGTATAGAGGTCACAATTAGTATAAGAATGAAGTCTTCCCAGCCCCCTTCTTTATTTGCTACAGCTCCACCGATGAAATCGAACATCATCGCGCCAAAGTAGGCAAACGCATCGATTAAGCCAACAAGTAACCCGCAGTGCTTCCCACCAAAGCCGATCGAAAAGACGCTCATTGGAATGTAGTACGCAGGAGAGATCGCGAAACCAAAAAGAAATACCAGAACAACAGTAATTGACAATTCTAGCCCAGATCCGAAATCGTAGACTCCCAGAAGCCTCAAACTCAGAAGGCATAGAACAGCGACAATCAGCGTCGCACCCATCGTATAAACAATATTTTTTTTAGAAAGCTTATCGTAGATAAAACCACCGCCGAAAACCGCAACGAGGCATCCTAATGGAAATGCCGAAGACGCCATGCCGGCCTGAGCAGGCTGCAAGGAAAATGTCTCGCTAAGATAAATGGGCAAAAAGGCCTGAAATTCGAAAAGAACTGCTAATGAAGAAACACCTAAACTGATTAACCAAAATCGAGGATTGCTTATGAAAATACCTATAGCGGCACGCGTCTCGATTTTACTCAGAGGATGATCTTTTGACCAGGCAGAGATCGACTCTGTTGACCATTCAGTCTCTGCGTCCAATCCTCTCGAGCCCTGCCAAGAGTTCTGCAAGTACCGGGGCAAAATGACAGCACACACAAGCGCAAGCGCCCCTGCCATATAGAATAGGCCTCGCCACGACATTATGAGGAGTAAACTGCTGACCAGCACAGTTGTAGCAACCGAGCTTATTCTTGAGCTTGTTGCGATAAAGCCCCACACTCGACCATGCTTAGCAGGGTCGAAGCCAACGCGAATTATGTTTGCCATCGATGGCCAACCCGCAGACTTGGCAAATACCGTAAGAAAATACAGCGCAAAAAAAGCAATATTGGTTGATAGGGTGCCAAAGATGACTGTGGCTATCGCTGCGAGACCAATGGCCCAGACAAATATTCTACTGCCACCAAACTTGTCAGCGAGAATGCCGGTTGTGAGCTTGCCAGTTAAATTTCCAGCCGTACCCCAGCCCAGGATAGCCCCAAAAGTTGCCGTATCGAGAGTCAGCCTAGGATCAGCCAACATTGCAGGCCCGGCGACACCGACAACGGTTCGGCAAAGCATTAGCATGCCGTAGCCTAAGCACATACTGATAACAATTCGTAATTCCCAACGGATATTTGACGTGCCTAGGCTATTCATATTCTCTTTTTACTCTAGCGAGGAATTATTATTTCTTCCTCGAATTTTAGGCCTTCATTTTCAACCATGACTCTGACCACATGAATCGCCATCTCTTCAGAGCCAAAGTTTTTATAATACATGAACATATTCGTGTCACTTGGGGTATTAATGCTCGATAGCGATCCATTCTTATATTGAGTAAACGAGTGGTTGTGATATAGATCAGTCGTTCTCATCATTGACAATTGGTGAGAATGGCCACAAAAGAAGTGTTCAATACTGTGCTTTATTACGAACTGGATAACGATTCTAGAATTAAAAAGGGGATCTGAATCAGTATCGAGGATAGGATGGTGGTTCAATAGAATTATTTTATCGTAACTAGCGTTATCGATTGCATGAGAAACAGTTCTCAACATTTCTCTATCAACAAGACCATTATCTTCATAGAGCTCACATGAGTCGAGGCAAACCACCAGCATAGAACAGCCATCAACGATGATATTTTTAAGAAAATTGATATCAGTAAATTGATCTTTTATTCCATTAACATTAGCATCAAGAAAAATTCTTTTCTTATTACAGTTATCTTGATTTAGCGGACGAATCACTTCTATGTCGTCGATATATTGACGGAAATATTCAGCACTGCGCATATTACGCTTATCATGGTTTCCTGGAATGGAAATGATATGTTCGCAATCGATCGACTTAAGAAACTTACCGGCAGCTTCAAACTCAACCTCGAGAGCATCTGTCGTAGAATCGCCAGTATTGATTACAATGTCAGCCGCATAGCTGTTCAGCTTCTTTAGCAGCAGGTCGCTACTACCTTGCCAGTGGCGAGGACCAAAATGCATATCTGAGATGTGTAGTAGATTCATTGCCGCCTCGAGCTCTTCCCTTTTGCTTACCGTTGAATTGTGCCCGATAAATTATAATTAGACTATTTTTCATTTAAGATAAAACTAAAGGAAGAGGACAATGAGCGCGCACCCGTAATCTCGGCCCTACTTATTCTCAAAGAATGTAATTTCTTACATCGCTTCTCTGTTCAGCAGGATTCGACTAACTAGATTTAAGAAACAATCGGGATACTATTACTTTTAGAAGTCACCATGAATACATAGCTATTTTCAAAAATTATTAGGCCAAGGAAACAGCTCTACCGGCGGTACATCGAGGCTCACCTCATTGCCACGCGCCATCACAAAGGTCGGCCGCATCAGCGCCGAAATATCCTCAAGCGGATTGCCAGCGGTAGCAACAATGTCTGCATCCTTCCCCGATTCAATAGTTCCAGTAATATCAGTCAAATCCATAAGGTCGGCGGCATTAATTGTCGCAGAGATAAGAATACTACGCTCGGGCATACCCGCCTCGTTCATCAGCACCATCTCGTAAGCATTGGTGCCATGATCATTCACGCCGGCATCAGTACCGAAAGCAATTTTCACGCCTTTCTCATAGGCGAGTCGTAATGCATTCTTCATGACGGGACCGACTTCCAGCGCCTTCTGTCGAACTTCAGGCACAAAAAAGTCGGGCCGCTCTGTAGCGATTCGCTCGACGGTATGGCCTGCAATTAGAGTTGGAACCAAATAGGCGCCTGTTGCAACAAATAAGTCAGCAGTCTCCTCATCGAGGTAAGAGCCATGCTCGATAGAATCTACACCGGCTCGCAAAGCGGCCTCCAATCCAATTTTACCATGCGCATGCGCTGCTACCTTTCGGCCCATGGCATGGGCAGCCTGTACCAGAGCGATCTGCTCTTCGTCAGTAAATTGTTGGCCAGTGCCGGTAGCCGTTTGGCTAAGTACGCCGCCGGTAGCTACATACTTTATATGGTCGGCTCCATACTTTATCTGTGTTCGCACTGCTTTGCGGCATTCGGCCACACCATCACAAACACCCGAGTGAGGGTGAGCAAATACATCATCACGATATCCACCACCATCTCCATGTCCGCCTGTCGGGGTCAGCCCCTGTCCAGCTGCTTTTATTCGTGGGCCCATAACGATGCCCTGATTAATTGCATCGCGCAAAGCAAAGATGGCATTCCGATCAGCACCTACATTTCGAATAGTCGTAAACCCAGCTCGCAGTGTTCGCATGCCAAACTCGACTCCCATTAAGGTGCTAAGTTGTGATGAACGAGTAACCCGAACCTCACGGCCATTAGGTTCCTGCTGACTCAAAATATGCGTATGAGAATCGATGAGGCCTGCCATCACAAACTGGTTACTTAGATCTATCACTCTCGCGCTAGCAGCACCGTTAACCTGTCCGGGCAAGGCATAGCCATCACGGACTTCGACAATCTGATTGTTTCTAACAATAATACTCTGCTCGGTCTGGACTTCTTCACGCGCATCCGCCAGCAACGTACCAGCATGAATAATTTTCCATTCATTTAAAGCTTGCGCGTATAAAGTTGTACTGAAAACCAAAGAAACTAAAAGTAGTGTACTTCTTACCATGGCAACCTCTTTCATATTTTATCTAATCTGTGATCCATAATCGGAAACAACACTGAGTATCATCGGCTCAGCTTTTGGCGAAATGCTCGGCAATGTAGTTTAATTATTCAGGCCGCCACATTACATAGCTATCGATCTGGGTAGCATGTCGTAACATCTCTCGCAGAGGTGCCACACGAGCATGAAGACTGATGTGCTCCTGCTCTTCTTTTTCGGCGATCGACTCGTCAGAAATCGTAGGCTGTCCTGCTAGAGACTTTTCGAGACTAGCAATCGCCTCCAAAATAGCGACCCCACTAATTGAACCCTCAGCCTTTCCGCTCTGCCCTGCCATCTTTAAAACCTGCTCTGCAATTGGGCTCTGCATGATGAAAGGGGCCGCCTTTTTGCTTTCGAACTTTATTAGCACAATTCTCTCCAATCATTGACACCGACTTACCGCAGAATAGACGTATCAGGGGTCAATTCATAGCAGCGCCCCCGGCCCGGTAGTAACCGCATATTCATTTATAGCCCTCCAGAACATGGCTTATATAAGAAAATGAGTATCATATTTGTATATTTTTTCTCGCTTGTCCCCCATAGGAATGGTTACACCCGAATAGGTGGCGAGGAGATTACTTGTATGATATATAACTATTAATACTTTATCGGGGGATAAAAAAAGGGAATAAAGTAGGCAACTATTGAGGTTACTTTACCAAAAAATATAAAATTAATGGAGTTAAGTAAAATGAAATCCTACTATCAAAATAAAAGCTTTAGGCG
>Ga0308010_1001661_pt1 | contig 12157 bp, 16 predicted proteins | sample Neamet129_FD_202368 | JGI IMG/M metagenome (GOLD analysis project Ga0308010, IMG submission 202368) | Marine microbial communities from water near the shore, Antarctic Ocean - #129 | ecosystem: Environmental > Aquatic > Marine > Unclassified | place: Southern Ocean | collected 2014-07-24 | reverse complement strand
AATCGTTTTAGTTAATTGTAAATCGTTTTAGTTAATTGTAAATCGTTTTAGTTAATTGTAAATCGTTTTAGTTAATTGTAAATCGTTTTAGTTAATTGTAAATCGTTTTACCAGTTTCCCAAAACCTATCTGATATGTAATGCAAGTTCTGAATTATTTCCCCTTTTTCCATATTTTCTAATTCTGAACTTGATACCATGGATTTTCCAATTGCTAAAAATTTATGATGCGTTTCCTCTACAATACATACTAATTTTTCTTTTTCAAATTCTGTAAATTTTTTAATTCCTGGCCGCATCAAATTTGCACCTTTACACATGAATTTGACTGCACCCATATCTACTTCCACACTAGGAAATTTTTTCAAAATCTCTGTTTCTGATAAAAATGGTAAATAATCTTCATTTATTTTTAATATTTTTAATCCATCCCCTGTAATTATTTGAGCATCACTCAAAATTTGATGCACTTTAACATTTTTCATTTTAGGAAATTCAATACCCCATGCATCTGATACTTTTTTTAACAAAGATGCTGTTTCACTTTTTGAAATTAAATTGGATTTCATTTTTTTGCAATCTCTTGTCTGATGTCTAAAAGATCTCTTAAGATCGAACTTGCAGTTTCAGTTCCTCCCGCTCCCTTTCCAATTATTGTTTGAGTTCCAGAATGTTCTGAGGTAAATGCAATTGCATTTAATGTCCCGTTTACTCCTAGTGGATCCTCTTTTGGTATTTCTTTTGGACCTACCACTAGTTCATTATCACAAGATGCAATTAATTTTAACACACAATTATTTTTCTCAGCTTTTTTAATATCTTCAATTGTTACTTTCCTTATCCCTGTACATTTGATGTCTGGCATTGTAACTTTCATTCCCATAATCCAATTAGCCAGAATAACTAATTTTGCAGCCGCATCTAATCCATCTAGATCTAATGCTTCATCTGCTTCAACATATCCTTTGTTTTTTGCATCTTTCAATGCTTCTTCAAATGATAACCCTGTAGCCATATTTGATAAAATATAATTTGTTGTACCGTTTAGTATTCCTGCAAATGATGTTATCTTTTCTCCACTTAAACTATTTTTAGCATAATCTAAGATTGGAGTTCCTCCACCAACTGTACCGCTAAATTTGAACATTACTTGATTATATGTTGCTAATTCCATTAATGATGGAAATGCTAATGCTAGTGGGCCTTTATTCACTGAAATAACATGCATTCCTTTTTTCATTGCTGTTGTTATGTGGGTCATTCCTGGTTCTGCATCTTTGTAATTACTAGCTGTAGTTTCAATTAATACATCTGCATCGATATTTTTTAATATTTCAATACCTGTCATTGAATTATTTTCTTTTGAATAATTTTTTACAGTTCCATATTTTTTCTTTATTTCTACAAGTTCGTTAAGTTTTAATCCTGACTGATCTACTGCACTACCTTTACTATCGAACACTGCAATTAATCTTGGTTTTAATCCGTATTTTGCATATAGTTCATCTTTCCTTGATTCAAACAATTTTACTAAGCTTTGAGCAACAACCCCAAAACCGCATAATATTATTTTCATATTTTTTTGTCCTTTTTTGTTATGTCTTTGAAGTTCATTTTATTTCTCTTTGATTCCTTATCCTTAATTGTGTTTTATTAAATATTTTTGAATATACTCATAATGGTTTACTGACTGATTTTTTCACATCTTTAATTGTGATTATTCATCTTTTTCGTGCTTTAGTGAAATTGAATTTATACAATATCTTTGATTTGTAGGCTTTGGACCGTCATCAAAGACATGTCCTAAATGTGAGCCACACTTCTTACAATTAACTTCTGTTCTAAGCATCCCATATTCTGTATCTGAGATGTATTCTATGCTATCCTCTGATACCGGTTGCCAGAAACTTGGCCAACCTGAACCTGAATCAAATTTTGCATTTGATGAAAATAGTTCTTCCCCACAACAAACACATTTGAAAGAACCCTCTAGTTTACTATCGTTATATTTCCCTGAAAAAGGTGGTTCTGTTCCATGTTTAATGCAAATTTCATATTGATCTGAAGTTAACTGATCCTTCCATTCTTGTGGATCTTTTACAATTTTTTCTACCATGAACTATCTTACTTTTATTGTTATTAGAATATTGTTCTATTTTCTTCTCTTTTCTTCTGTTCTTTTCTCAGCTTCAAATCTTTCTAAATCATATTCCTTTAAATCTACAAATTTCATAATTTTACTTAAGTTTGGATGCACTTTGTTAATTTGCTTGTACATCTCTTGTGCAACGCGTCTATAATCAATATGACCTTGTGGTATTGTTCTTAATTCAATTAAATGACATGCTTCTCTTAAATTTAATTTCATAAAATACGGATAGTTATATGCAAAATTTACAACATACTGGCCTTGTTCGGGAAATTTTTTTCTAATTTTTTCAAATGTAGATTTTGTATTGTTCATACATTCTTTGAAATCTTTTTCAATTCCTAATGTTTTGATTTCTTTTGGTAATAGGTATCCGTGATCTGTTGTTAACATCTGTCTTTCTAATGTGAGTGCTCTATGTCTATGAAGATCTCTGAACATTCCAAAATTATTGCATAGATCAAATGTATAGTAAGTATTCTCAAATGCACGGGATGGTCTATGTCTTTTGTTTGATCTTATTTTTGTAAATTCCTGTATGATCTTAATTTTTCTTTCTGTTGGTATTTTTTTAACTTGTTTCATTATGTTCTGATATGATGTACTTGGTGATTGCTCATACATTATGGATGTGATAATTTTATCAAGTGCTTGTTTTTCTGATTCATAATCTGTTAATTTTGTAATTGCCCCGACGGTTGGGTTTGATTTAATTTCTTTTAGAGTAATTGATCTAGATGTATTTTTTACATCTCTTAGGTATTTTTGAAATGCTTTTCCATATTTACCATCTGCTCTTTTGACAAATGATTTTATTGTAGTTTCTAATTCTTTTTTGATTTTTGAGGCTAATTTTTGCTCTTCATCTAGTTCTGATGAGCCTAATACTGTTAAAAGATACTCAAAAGCTCTTCCATTCCCTGTAATTCCAACATTTGTTAAAGTTGAAGCCGGTAATAGACCTCGTAAAATATCTAATGCTTTTGCTTTAGTTGAACCTCTGTAAATTAGGTTTGCTGATTTAACGTCTCCTTCTTTTTTTAATTTACTAAATAATTTTTCTTTTCCATCTGTTGAATCTTTAAAAGTATATTTCTCAATTGGATATTTCTCTCTAATGTAATTTATCATTGGTTCAATATTTTTAGAATAAACATCAAAAGAAAAATTACAACTATCTTCATACATATCTGCAAATTTTGAATTCATAATTTTCTCATCTCTATAAAATCTATATTTTCCATTTTCTTTTTTATTCCATGTAACATACCGTGAAGATTTTTCTAAATATGATAACCCTATTCTTCTATCTTCAATTTTTTTTACTGCAATATTTGATAATCCTTCAATTGCAATTTGTGCTTCTCCAAGTTCTGCAACAGAATCATCTCCATACTCTAACAATACTCTATCGTAAAATTCTTCTCCTCTGTTTTTATTTTTTAAAAATTCATCTAGAAAAATTTTTCTCATACTTTTGTCGGTTCTACTATATCTTGACATCAATGCTCCACGATCAACTTGACGCGGAGTAATAATCGCAAATACATTATCTTCAGTATTTGAAAAATGCTCTGACAATGTTTTTCTTTCTTTAATTGTAAATTCGGACAATATCAATAACTTATTTTACAATTATTAAAACTCTATTTCTTTTTCCCAATTTGAATTAGATCGGGACCTTTGTCTCTATTTTTATCATTGCCTTTAGTTTGCCATCTTAGCAAAACTTCTTTAAATCCTGCTGCATCTGATTCGTTTTCAGTATACATAATTGTTGTAATCCAGTGACCGCCTTTTGCTGTTTTACCTCCAATAGAATTCATCCAAAAATCATTTGGTAAATTTTCCATTGCTTTGTTATCTGGCTCTTGCACTGTTTTACCCCATCTACTTGCGACAAAATTTAAAATTTGTTCTAGTTCTTCTCTTTGAATCATGATTATACTCAAAAAACTCTGAATTTTAAAATTACTCTTGAGCCCAATAACCAAAGTTAGTTAATTTAATCTTACTAAAACTAAAAAGATTACTTACACTTTGTGGGTTATACAAATCTCATTAGTAACTACCATGACAAACAATGATACCGAAATAATCGGTAAAAACGTCAAAGACATGTACGGAACATTCATGGGTAAAGTCATAGGAACAATCACTGAAATTGACGGTAGTATTCAATCCGTCGGTATTGACTGCGGTTCTCAAGGATTACAGCAAATCCAATACGAGCAACTAGTAGTACAAGGTGACACTGTAATCTTCATTCCAAAATGGAGACTTGACTCACAAAAATTACTTCGTGAAAAACAACTAACTCTACGTCGTCTAAAAGCATTGATAGACATTGTTTCAGAAAATGATGATATGAAAGCGGATGCTGAAATCATTCATGAAAAATACAAGTCGAAACTTGTATCCTTAGATGAAATGGAATGTCAAATCAAAGCTAAACTTGAGGCAAGATTGATTGAGTTAGATGAACAAATGAAGTCTGCAAAAATGTTATCGTTTGATGCAAAAGTACAATTCAAGAGCAATGAAATCTCTGATGCAACATTTGAAACTGTGAAATTATGTACAACTGAGGTAGTTGAACATGTATCACATGAACAATCTGAAATTTCAAATGTAAAGAGTAGAATCGCTGACTTAGAATTAGAAGTGCACGAGTTAACATCCACTGCAGAAACAAATATCCAAGAATCTGCCGTTTCATATCTGGAGATAGATGAACCACAACAAGTAGTTCAGACAATACTTCCAGAAGTACCAACAGAACCTATCGCAGCATATTCAGAACCAATTGAATCTAATGTATTACCAATACCTGAAGATACAATTGCAGCTGAAGTCACAATTGCATTTCCAGAGCCACCTCAGCAGGTAAAATCAGAAATCTCTAAAGGTGACAACGATAACGATTGGTTAGCTAGAATGGAAGCACAATAATTTTTTTAATTTATTTTTTTATTATTTACCCGCACTGGTAAGTGTGGTCTTTATTTTTATGCTCAGGAGATTCAACATATTGAGGGCGTTTGGATTAGGCGGTCCAATATCTGGATGTATGAAAATTAACTAATTTAGATATTTTTCAAATTCTTCTTTTGAAATAATCTTGTGTTCTAATTGTTTTATTTCATTGAAACATTTCTTACATGAATACGTGACAAATTGATTCTCATCAACGGTACAAATTGCAAAAACAGCTTGAGATGAGTCTATTCTTATCCCAGAGACATCAATATGGTCACACATTTTGACTTTCATAGATGTCAACTATTGAAATTAAATTTAAAGTCTATTCTAAGACTAATTTTGTAAATATCGACTATACTTGAAGATGATATTGAAACATGTATTGATTATTGCAATGGTATCTGTTGCTATGATTGGGTTGATGATTCCAAGCGTATTTGCTGAAGTGGGTTTATAGATTCAAAAATAATACTAGTAACTGAAATGGTAGATTTGAAGCAAATAGATGAGCAGATTGAAGACATCTATGAGAAACTATTTGAAAATGAACATAGCCTTCATGAGAAATTAGAGGAATTGATTAACGACAAGGGTTGGAATGATCCTGAATTAAGAAAAGAAATTGAAGCCCTAGATGATACTTGGGTGGAACTTCAGCACAACGTCTTTGCCTTAGAGGATAAGAAAGAAGGTAAGCAACATGATCCTGAATGTATGTGTGGGTTCAATGATGATAAAACTAATAATTGATTTCTAAATCTAAAATGAATAATAATCTTCAGGTAGATTACATTTCACTTCAGATTCTATCTTTTTGCTTGAATTAGATTCTGGCAAATCCATTATCAAACAAAATACCTTTCTTTCAAAGCCAGATATCCATGGGTTTTTCATTAATCAATAATGTTTTTCTATCATTTAGGTTCTCCTCTACTTTTTCTTTAAATTCATTTAGAAAACAACCAAAAAAAGACATGATACCTTTCAATAACTTACCAAAATTAGCAATTTTGTTTTTAACACTTAGAAAGATCTAACTTCATACATTTTTTGATGTCTGAAAAATATGATATTGGATTAGGAAATAATAATGATGATTTAAGAAAACAAGCAAATTCTGACTTTGTTTCTTTTTGGAGTGATCAGGCCAAAAATTTACTGTGGTTTTCTACTTGGCAAAAAACACTTGATTGGAGTCCTCCTTTCGCTAAATGGTTTGTTGGGGGTAAAATTAACGCATCCTATAATGCCCTTGATGTACATCAAAATAGTAAATATGATAAACCTGCAATTTTGTGGGAAGGTGAAAATGGTGATTCTAGGACACTCACTTATGGTGATTTATTCATTGAAGTTCAAAAGTTTGCCAATGTCTTAAAATCCCTCGGAGTAAAAAAAGGCGATAGAGTAACAATCTATCTTCCGATGGTTCCTGAGTTACCTATTACAATGCTTGCTTGTGCACGAATAGGTGCTATTCACACTGTTATTTTTTCTGGATTTAGTGTTGAATCTATTAGAGATAGAATTAATGATTCTAAATCTAAAATTGTAGTTACTGCTGATGGTGGATATAGACGAGGAAAAATTGTTAAACTTAAAGAAGTAATAGATGAAGCAATTCATGATTTTGAATTTGTTGAACATGTAGTTGTTTTGGAACGAACAAAAAATAAAATTTCAATTTTACCTAAGGATAAACTTTGGAATGATTTGATGGCTACTGCTTCTGATTCATGTGATGCTGAAAAATTAGATAGTGATCACCCTCTTTACATCCTATACACTTCTGGAACTACTGGAAAACCTAAGGGTGTTTTACATGGAACTGGTGGATATCTAACTCATCTTTATTCTACTTTCAAATGGACATTTGACATTAAAGATTCTGATATCTTTTTTTGTACAGCTGACATTGGATGGGTCACTGGTCATAGCTATGTTGTTTATGCTCCCTTACTTCACGGTGCAACTCAAATAATGTATGAAGGTGCACCTGACTTTCCTGATATGTCTAGAATGTGGCATATTTTAGAAAAATACCGCGTTTCTATTTTTTACACCACTCCAACTGCTCTTAGAATGTTTATGAAATTTGGTGATGACATTCCAAATTCATTTAATCTTTCTTCATTACGATTACTTGGAACTGTTGGAGAGCCAATTAATCCTGAAGTTTGGAGGTGGTATTACAAAATTATTGGAAAAGAGAAATGTCCTATTATTGATACTTGGTGGCAAACTGAAACTGGTGGTATCATGATTTCTCCACTACCTGGATTGGAGACAATTCCTCTAAAACCTGGCTCTGCGACTCTTCCAATTCCGGGTGTAGATATCTCTGTAGTTGATGAATTTGGTTCAGAAGTTCCTCCAAACACTAAGGGCTATCTAATTATTAAAAATCCCTGGCCTGGTATGCTTCTTACGTTATGGGGAAATGATAAAAAATATAAAAATGTCTACTGGTCAAAATATTCTAATTGTTACTATCCTGGTGATTATGCTCTAAAAGATAGTGATGGATACCTGTGGTTACTTGGACGTGCAGATGATATTTTAAAAATAGCCGGACATAGAATTGGCACTGCTGAACTTGAAAGTTGTATTGTGTCTGATCATTCCGTAGCAGAATCTGCTGTATGTGGAATTCCTGATGAAATTAAAGGTGAAGTGATTATTGTATTTGCTGTTTTAAAAGATGGAGTTACAACTGATAAAACTATTCTAGAAAAAAATCTTTTTAATAAAATTAGATCCGATATTGGACCTATTGCTACCCCTAAACAAATCTATTTTGTTTCAAAACTACCGAAGACTCGTAGCGGAAAAATTATGCGAAGATTATTGAAATCTATTGCAAGTGGTGAAAAAATTGGTGATACTAGTACACTAGATGATCCATCCGCTGTCGACGAAATTAAAAAAATCGTAACACAAAATTAATATTTTATTTTAATTTTTTTAAATCTATTTCTAAAAGCATTTGAAACATTTCTTTTAGTCCATCATACTCTGATTTTGAATTTTTATCTAATTGATCATATTCTTTTTCTTTTATCTCATCTAATCTTTGATTTGTTTCTATGAAAAACAATTCATATTTTTTTATATTCTCATCTGTCATTTGTGTTAGATCAAAAATTACTGTATTGCTCCCAAGCACATTCTTGTTCTCATCATAAAGGCTTGTAGCCTGCAATAATCCTGAAAATATAGTTTTATCTTGTCTGATGAATGTAATTTTTCTATCTGTAACTTTACCTGTTTCAAACCATATTTTTAGAGAATCATTCATGATTCCCCAAGATTCTTTTGATACGTGTTCAAATATTGGTTTTCCTAGAATTTCTGATTTTGCATATCCTAAGTTTGCAGCATATGTTGAATTACAGTCTAAAATCATGCCTATTGAGTTGATTCTCCTCCACATTATTGGTGCGTCTTTCAATGTTTTTCTTGCTTCTGTTTGAGGCATTTCTTAAAATTAGATTACCTGCTTATTAAATTGAAATATTTCTAAAACCACTGATCTAAATTTTGACTTTTCTTCTCAAGTGCTTTTTTTAATCTGTTTAATGTGGATTGTATTCTATCTTCAGAAAAACTTCTTTCTTTCACCAAATAATTCATAATTCCGTCATAATCCACCTCATTAAAGATAATTTCATCTACATCTGCCACTTCTGGATTTAGAAATATTTTTCTAATTTGTTGAAAATCTATGTCCTCTAACTGTTCTTGAATTTGTGGAATATCTTCTAATCTTGAATGCTGTTTAATTAATTTCATTGCTGTTTTTGGACCTATTCTTTCAAATCCATTAGGGTTGAAATCTGTACCAATTAGTATTCCTACATCTACTAATTCTTCTCTGGTCATTTTTATTGAATCTAATGTTTTTTGTGTTTCAATAATTTCTGGAAGTACCTCGATGTATGTATTCCTGTTTGGAATTTTGCGTCTTCCACTACTTGTAAAATTTCTTACTAATCTTTTTGCACCGCACAAAACTGAATCATAATCTTGACTTGCAGATGCATATGCTTGCCCTGTATTTGTTAAATGTGCTGCAGTTGCTTCTCCCTCTGAAGGTGCTTCGACATACGGTATTCCAAAATACGTTAAAAATTCTTTTGATTCTTTTACCATTCCATCTCTCATACTGGTAGTTTGCTGTGCATACTTTCTAGCATCTTCCATATTTCCTTCAGACACTGCTTTTTCATATTTTATTGTTGCATCTTTTTTAATTTGTTTTCTACGTTCAATCTCTGCTGTTTTTAGTGATGGAGGTTTTCCATCAAAGACATAAACTGGTTTTATTCCCAATGATAAGAAATTAACATTTCTATAAAGTAATCCACTTAGATGACTTGTAATTCTTCCTTCTGCATCTGTTAATTGTAATCCATCTGGACCTCTTATGCTTGCTAGAAATTGATAAATTGCATTGTATGCATCAATTGCAACTATTTTATTTGAAAATGCTTCTAGTGTTGTTTTCTCTTTTACGACTAAGTCTTTTAGATTTAATCCCATAATTATTTGATTATTTTATGGTATTTTGTCTTTATCTTTTAAAACCGATCTAAGTTTTGTTCTAATTTGCCTGATCTTTTTTTATTTTCCTTCATATGTGGAAATTAATTTAACGTCTCTTTACTTTCCAATAATCACCTTGAAGCCTTTTAACATTCCTGATAATATTGAGGATAAAATTTTTGAAATAAAATCTCATTCTGATAAATCTATTTTAAAAATTATTTCTTATTTTCCTTTATCTGAAGCAGAACGACAAATAATTATTTCTGCATTAGATCAACCTGATTTCTCAGCATTTTATTCTATTTTTACTGATACTATATCTGATGATGATTGGAATAAAACTAAAAACCAAATAAAGCAGAGATTTCAAAATGAACTTTTTGACATTAACTCAAAAATATAATTTTAATCCAATTTGTTTTATTATGGATGATTCTAATATTAAATGCCGGGGTAGCCAAGCGGTAAGGCGGCTGTCTCGAAAACAGCTACGTGAAAGCGTGCAGGGGTTCGAATCCCTTTCCCGGCGTTATCTTTTTAGTCAAATATCTTTAATCTCTTATATTTTCTTTTTTTCAAGAATATTATTTGTAAAAGATTCCTTTTTCTCATGTTCCTCACATACTAACCATTTTTCTTCACATCCAAAACCCATATCATAAGTCACAATGAATTTTTCTTTTTTATGACAACATTTGTTAACTATCGTGGTTTCTGATGTAGTTGAAGTTTCATCATAAGATTTGAACCATTCTGGATTTGAATAAACTTCCTTAACAATTTCTTCAATCTCGATTGCATTGCTGGATTCTTCAATAATTTGTGCGATGTCACTCATTGTTTCTGAAGCACGAGTATCGGGATTACCTACAGTTGATTCTTTGATGATTTTAGATATTCGAATTAATGTATTTTTTGCTGAAATAGCCCTATGAATTAGTCTCATATCTGGTTCAGTTTTTTGCACTACTCACTATGGTGTTTCAATAAAATAAACATGATCCTTGCTCTCATATTGAACATGAGTGACAACATAATGAAAAATATCTTTAGATTTTTTATTTTATTTTAAAAAAGAACTTTCTGAATCTGCAACTCTTTTGATTTTAGGTCTAGTTTTTGATAAATTTCTATATGGATTATTTTGAAAAATTATTAATCTACCTATAAACATCAAAAAATATTGGCTCAAACTAATGAAGATTTTCAATTAATTTTAAAAACCTTTGAAATTAGCAAAAAAACAATTTTAGATGAAATTAAAAAATTACAATATAATCTTAGAACTGAGACAAGGTCGAGGTCACGGTCAGGGTCTTACAAATTAACTACACGTGCAAAAGATCTGTTTAAACATGTTCAGGCTGAGATTGATAGAGCCATGATTGTTATGGTTGAATTAAGAAATCAAGAATTATTAGAGTTAATTCCCCACACAACTGTAAACCGAAGACTACAATCCATTCAAAAAATAATGAATACAATATTCAATGCATTAGACAAATTTGATGATCAGGAAATAATTCAAGAACATTTTCAATTTCATATTGAAAAAATGAATGCAGTTTTAGAAGATGAATCTTGAAATATTAAAAAATAAATCTAAAATACGGACAATGCATCTATCTCACAACTTAAGATATCGCATTGAATCTTCCAATCATTTTTGATGTTTACCAAATTTAGATGAGCCTTTTCATACATGAATCATTTTGGCATATTTTTTGAAATAATCTGAGAATAATTCTAGGTGGTCAAAACTGTATTTACCGAATTTGTAACAAGAAATGTTATTCCAATTGCAGTAGCACTAATTATCCCTACAACTACGACAATTGTCCATTTAATTATATTCATACAACACCTTTCAATTTTTCAAAGTTAAATGTTTTGAAACTTATGATTTTTTCTGCTGTGAGGTATGAATTCTTGACACAGTGAGTTTTTTTAGTGTAATGCCTACCAGATTAACATGGTTAATTCGGATCAAGATCCTGATAAATATGAAACAATATCTATCGAATCAAAAATCAGAGAGGGTGTTTTTCATAAAGTCGTTAAAGACTTGGAAACCGGAAAAGCTGTTTCTTGTTCTTGTAAATGTTGGAGTAAAGGAAAAAAGCAATGTGCTGCCATGAGAACCATTAATTAAAAAAATAATTGTTTTCTTCTTTTAAAAGAATTGAAAATCTATGTGCTCTGATAATTGATAATAATTGAATACAATGTGTTATGGCAAATTGAATCTAAATTACCTCTTGAAATCTGTATTCTAAACTTCAAATCTACTTCTATTGAAGAATTTAGACAGGCGTTCAAACCTTTACTTCTAACACCTTTTAGGATGTTACTATCATTAAGTTTAAACTTACTTCACGTTTGATGTTTATTATGACTAGTGAAACTCAAGTAAAAATTGAAAAATCAGAACTTTCTACTGGTGAATTAATTAGCTATTTTAGAGAAAAATGTTCAATTT
>Ga0308010_1001655_pt1 | contig 12171 bp, 8 predicted proteins | sample Neamet129_FD_202368 | JGI IMG/M metagenome (GOLD analysis project Ga0308010, IMG submission 202368) | Marine microbial communities from water near the shore, Antarctic Ocean - #129 | ecosystem: Environmental > Aquatic > Marine > Unclassified | place: Southern Ocean | collected 2014-07-24 | reverse complement strand
GCCTTGGCACTTTCCACCAAGAACTCTGTATGAATGTAAATCTTCATGGCTGATGAAACCCATCTCTGCCAATACTGCATACATTCCAGGAGAGGCATGACCCTTGGATAGGATGAATCGGTCTCTATCTTCCCACTTTGGCTGGTCTGGGCGTACTCGCATACGAGTAGCATAAAGTGCTGAAATTAGGTCTATTTCTGATAGTGAACCGCCAGGGTGTCCGGCTTGAGCACGGTAAACCATCTTGACGATTTCAACTCTACATTTTCTTGCAAACTCTTCAAGTTCTGATATTGACAATGTCATGAAAAACACCCTATTGACCCATTGGCTATGAGGGGGCTCTTTGATACTTGCGCCTCAGCCGTAAGACGAATTCATTAACGCTTAGGCATTAGTGATTGATATGCTCTTAAAATCGCATTTCTTACAACTGCTATAGCATCGGTTAGTAAATTGCCACCTTCAGGCAATGCTCTTGTAGCCAACCAGATAAAGATGCCAACAAACCAAGCGAAGAAGGCAAGTGAAAGTAGGTTTCCTAATTCACCGATTCCTAATAGTTCAGGGAGATTAATTTTCATGACGATCAATATTGCTACAAAGACACCCATTATTGATTCACCCGCAATAAATCCAGCTCCAATTAAGACACCTCTACTTTCTACCTCTTTGGCAGCAGTAACTGCTTCTGTACTTGGTTCTCTGTCGAGCGTACCATCTATTCTCAAATGAGCACTTCTAAGAGCTATGTATGAAATTACACCACCTAGCATGATAGGGACTGATAATCCGAGTGGCAAATATATTCCAATTGCAACGCTCATCACCGGCATACTTAGTCTAATTAATACAACGGCGATAATTGCTCCGAGTAATACCATTTGTAGATTTAAACCTCCTCCAAAGGCACCTTCGACAATGGCTCCAATCAGTTCAGCCTGCGGAGCGAACAGTGCATTTTTACATTCAGGGTCACCCGGTAGCGGATCTAAAGCACAAGCAGTACTTGAAATTCTAAATGCCTCGTGTAGTAATTTCAAAGTCGGTCCAATTACAATAGCACCGGTCACAACACCAATAATTTCGGCAATCTGCTGCTTCCATGGTGTCGCACCCACCATGTGGCCTGTTTTCAAATCCTGCATGACATCTCCAGCAATAGCTGCGGAAGAGGCTACGATTGCCGCAATTAGCAATGTTGCGTACATTAGAGTGCCCGTGGACAATCCAAGAATCAAGTCACCTACGACCCATACAAGTGCAACTGTGAATAATAAAGTTGCAATCGTCATTCCCGAAACGGGAGAATTAGAAGAGCCAACTACACCGGCTATATATCCGGCGACCGCTGCGAAAAAGAATGAAACAATAGCCAAAAATGCTGCACCAGCAAAGGCTAATACAACCGATTCTAATGCAATGGCATAGAATATAAATGTCGCTAGGACAAGTAGTCCACATACCATCAAAACTTTGCGAAGTGGTAAATCTTGTTCAGTGCGTACGACTTCAAATGCAGCCTCATCATTCTTTTCAAACGCTTTCGATAATCCTGTAAAGATGGTACCTTTCATTGACCAAAGGGTGTAAATTCCCCCGACCACCATAGCGCCAACACCAACATAACGGATTTGTGAAGACCATACACTATAGAAGGCCTCTACCCCGTTTGATGCTTCAGGCCAGCCGTTTATCAATCCATAAATTGGAACCAATATTCCAAAGCCAATAACTCCGCCCAAGAAAATGAATGAAGCGATTCTTATTCCAACAATATATCCCACAGATAATAGCGCAATTGACAAATCCATACCAGCGTATAATTTTGTGCTCAAGAAATCTACAGAACTTTCAACGGTGTGATGTGTCACATTGAAACCTTTTACCATGAATCCATATATTGCACCGATTGCTAGAGCATAAATTATTGCTAATGCTCCTTCTCCGCCCTCTTCACCAGCAACCAATACCTCTCTACAGGCAACTCCTTCTGGATAGGGAAGGGCTTCTTCTACAATGAATAATCTTCTAAGTGCAATGGTGAACATTGTACCTAATAATCCACCGATAAGGGCAATTATAAATGTTTCAACAAATTGAATATCTTCCCATAGCCCAATTACTAGTAGTGCGGGAACTGTAAAAATGATTCCAGCTGCAAGTGATTCACCAGCACTTGCCATTGTTTGAACTGCATTGTTTTCCAGAATTGTAACATCATCAAATAAAGTACGTAAAATGATCATCGACATTACTGCGGCAGGAATTGAAGCAGATACGGTCATACCTGCGTACAACCCGAGATATGCATTGGCTGCCGTCATCAAAACACCAAGAACAATACCTACGATTATGACCCTAAGAGTCAATTCCATAGGAGACTCATCGGCTGGGATATATGGTTCGCCCAAAGCGCTCATAATCTCAGCCAAGTGAATTGGGATTTTGAACCTAATGCACATATAATGTCCGTGTTATAAGATTTATTAGTATCCAAAACATTACCAAAATATCTACTATATTCAATCTTGGTTGATGGGAACCCCTCCATTATACTCATAAATCATCAATTCTTCGCAGGGTTATTGGATGGCTCTTCCGTTCAAGGTGAATACTATGTCTACAATTACTTGGCACGACCTTGAAACTGCAGATATTTTGCTTGAATTAGATGTGAATTTGGATGGTTTATCACCTTCTGAGGTTGTCGAGAGGCAAGAAAAGTATGGTTTTAACAAATTACAAGAACCTGTAAAAACATCTGCCATAATGAGATTTTTATCACAATATCACGATCCTCTCAATTATTTGCTGATAGCAGCAGCGTTAGTTGCACTAGCATTACCGGGGCATAATGCTGGAGATGCAATATTTATTTTTATTGTCCTAACGGCAAATGCAATATTTGGTTTTTGGCAAGAAGGTCAAGCCGAGCAAGCAATGGATGCATTAAAACAAATGTCTGTTTCTCAATGCGTTGTTATACGTGAGGGAATTGATGTAGAAGTTTCTACACTAGAATTGGTTCCTGGTGACATTGTAAAGTTAGAAGGAGGCTTGAATGTACCTGCTGACATAAGGATAATAGAAGCATTCCAGTGCAAAATAGATGAATCGGCTCTAACCGGGGAATCGCACTCTGTTAGGAAAAATCCTAACTCTTGTGCTAATGATACAATACTTGCAGAAAGAATAAACATGGCCTATATGGGTACTTGTGTAGCAACTGGGAGAGCGGTTGGTATTGTTGTTGAAACTGGTATGACGACCGAGTTAGGCAGAATCGCGACAGATATTGTCGATAATGTGGCCCCACCTACACCCTTGGAAATGAAATTAGAATCCTTGGGCAAATTCCTCGGATTTGTCGCTCTAATAGTGGCATTTCTCCTAGTATCACTAAAAATGCTAATTGCCTATGGAAATCCTGAAATTGATATTTGGGATGCCGCAGTTGAGCAATTCATGGTCGCTGTAGCAATTTTCGTTGCAATTGTCCCCGAAGGATTACCGATTATTTTGGTAATAACTCTCGCCCTCGGAATGCGAAATATGGCCCAACATAAAGCGATTATCCGTAGAATGAAAGCTGTAGAAACACTCGGTTCAACCACTGTTATTTGTTCAGATAAAACTGGTACTCTAACTAAAAATCAAATGACTGCACGTCAAATGAGCACTCCTTTTGGAACATTCGATATCTCTGGTAACGGATTCAAGCCAGAAGGATCTTTAATGAAAAATGGTTCAGATCTATCCAATGAACAAATGTCAACATTGCAAAATGACCTCGGTTTTAGATTAACTGCTGCATGCTTAGCATTATGCCATAATTCTCAAATTTCAAAGGTTGATGGGCGATGGCAAGCGATAGGAGATCCAACAGATTCTGCTTGTGCAGTTGCTGGATGGAAAATCAATGGCGATGTAAAGAAATTCGCTCAACGCCATCCACGTATTCACGAGTTCTTTTTCGACTCGGTCAGAAAGAGAATGACAGTTATTCATGAATACGAGGGAGAGAGATGGGTATTTTCTAAGGGTGGAGCAGGTGGATTCAAGTCTTTGGTCGATCGGAAAATTGTCGATGGAGAGATTCAATCAATCAGCCAATCTGATTTTGATAGCGCCGTGGAATCCAATAAGGACATGGCATCGAAAGCAATGCGCGTTTTAGCATTGTGTGCTAGAAAGATGAATGATGGTGAAAGCATTGATGATGTAGATACAATTGAGTCTGGATTTATTTTCTTAGGACTTGTAGGGATAATGGATCCGCCGAGACCTGAAGTGAAAGATGCTATAGCAATTTGTCAAAGAGCTGGAATAAAAGTAAAGATGATTACGGGAGATCAACAAATTACTGCTGATGCAATCGGTCTAGAACTGAACATCACCGATGGGTTGGCCGCAGCAGTGAATGGTAATCAATTATCTAATTTCACTGATGAAGAAATGCTAGATGTGTGTGCGGATACGAGTATTTTCTCTCGCGTGACGCCAGATCAAAAGATGAGAATCGTTTCATCCCTACAAGAGAAAGGCGAAATCGTTGCAATGACTGGTGATGGAGTAAATGATGCGCCAGCATTATCCCGGGCAAATATTGGTATAGCGATGGGGATAGCGGGTACTGACGTTGCAAAAGATGCCTCAGATATGGTTTTACAAGATGACAACTTTGCAAATATTGTATCTGCGATAGAAGAAGGAAGAAAAATCTACCAAAACATACGCAACTTTGTAAGATATCAGATCTCAACAAATGTTGCAGCGGTAGCATTGATCATTGTCTCAACATTCATATTTGGCTGGAACTTACCTTTGACAGCCACTCAAATTTTAGTGATCAATATTCTAATGGATGGACCACCCGCGGTTGCACTGGGTGTTGAAAAGAAACATGGAAGTGTTATGAATCGGCCACCGCGTCCAGTTCAGGAAGGATTGCCGAGTCTATCTGATATCGCATTGATATTCTATCTCGGAATTGTCATGGTAACAGGCACTCTCATAATTTTCTTCCTCGCTGGTGGAGGGGTTGATACCTGCGAAGGAATGCCATTTACTGAGGAAGATTTGTCACAATACTTTGACCGTAATGCGTGCTTGACAGGAGACTCTGCTGCAATAGAAGGCTGGGAGAGTTATGCAGACGATAAATTCGTTTATGCGCAAACAATGACATTCGCAGTTTTCGTGGTATTCCAATTATTCAATGTAATGAATTGCCGAAGTAGTGAGGATAGTGTTTTCAAATTGGGACTATTCTCTAACAAAGCGATAAATTACGCAGTTGTAATCTCATTTTCTCTACTGTGGTTAATAATTCACAACTCATCAGAAGTAATACCTATTCTCGATGTCAAGGTTGGTTCATTATTGTCCACAATAGAACTACAAGGAAAGGATTGGTTGATTATTATAGCAGTTGCATCTGGAGTATTTATTGTTGAAGAGTTTAGAAAATTCATGATCTATTCGGAAGTGTTTGCAATCGGTAAGAAAAGAGTATAATCAAAGGTGGAAACATTATGGAACAATGGACATCAACACAGTCGCTTGCAGGTTGCCTAAAGGACTGGCAACAGAGGCTAGCCAATTCGCTACAACCTGAGTTGTGGAGTGATAGTATCACCCCAATTGCTGAAAAGGTTGCTCTAGGGGAAAGATTGAGCATTGAGGATGGATTAGTATTATTTGAACATCCGAATCTTAACGAAGTTGGCAGGTTAGCAGATTTTGTACGTAAAGCACGCTTTGAAAACTTTGCATTTTTCAATTCCAATGTCCACGTAAATCAAACTAATGTTTGCGTCTTAGCATGCCGCTTTTGTGCCTTTAGAAGAAGTAAGAACTCTGCTGATGCCTATTCATTGGATATTGAAGCATATGTGGAAGATTTATCACAATACGCAGATTATGTAGATGAAGTTCATTCTGTTGGAGGATTGCATCCTGATTGGGATGTTTATCATTATCGAGACTTATTCAAAACAGTCAAAGCCAAATTCCCTCATATCACAATTAAAGCATTGACAGCAGTTGAAATAAAGCACCTTTCACAGTTGTCTAGTATGTCCTACAGGGAAGTATTGACGATACTAAAGGATGCAGGTCTAGGTAGTTTACCTGGCGGCGGTGCTGAAATATTGGATGACGAAGTTAGGTCTATTATCTGTAATGGCAAAGAGAGTTCCGAAGAGTACTTGGAGATCCATAGAACTGCTCATGAAATAGGATTACCCTCAAATTGCACCATGCTATTTGGAACGGTTGAAACATTGAGGCATAGACTAGTCCACATGGATAAATTGCGCAGATTGGCTGACGAAAGCGGAGGATTCCAGTGTTTTGTACCCTATCCGTTCCTACCAGATTCATCTCGGCTGCCAGAAGCCCAATGTGCTACTGGAACTGAAATATTGAGAACGATCGCAGTTTCAAGGTTAATGCTCGACTCAATACCGCATATCAAGGCATACCGAATGAATATTGGTGATGGCTTGGCTGAATTAGCATTGCAATTCGGTGCCGATGATATTGATGGAACAGTGCAAAAGGAATCTATTATGCATTTAGCGGGTTCTACCGCGCCATTAGATCATGATTTGAGTAGATTATCCAAATTGATTGAAAACGCTGGATGTATCCCTGTAAAGAGAAATACAACCTATCAACGTTTTGAGATATTTATCGCCCCAACCCCCAAGCCAATACGCGGTTTGAAAATGGCCCAATAACTCAAACCAATCATGAGTTACACCTTTCAGTAGTTGGCCTACCCTCGCAACATGGCGACCCATAGTTGGACCAGAACAATCGGTCGTGTTTCCTTTCTCAATTGTGATCCGTTATTCCATGGCCTAGATGAAACATGGAACGTTTTACCAGCGCCTCCCTCATGGCTAACAGGTCATTTGCTACGCAGAGATTGCGTACTAGCGCCAATTCCAGCAGCCGATTATGCAAAACATGCAGACGAATTGATCTTAATACCAGATATTGGGATTTGTTCTAAGGGAGAGGTCGGGAGTGTACTCCTGTTTTCTGATAAGAAATTGGATAAAATGGAATCGATTGCCCTACCTTCAGATTCTGCAACATCGGTAGCACTTTTGAAGCATCTTTTGAAAATCAAGGGGTTAAATCCGACGCTGACCGATATGGGTCCCGATTTTGATTTGATGCTCGATAGTTGTGATGGGGCGCTATTGATTGGAGATCGGGCCCTTGAAAGTGCAAAGCAACACCCTTCCATGGTACAATTAGATTTGGGCCAAGCATGGTTAGAAAAATCGGGTAAACCGATGGTCTTCGGAGTTTTCGCAGCTAGAATCGACACTCCTAAGGAAATGCTAATTGCGGCACATAACGCTCTTGAATCAAAGTTGGCTCTATTCGAGAATAGTTCTGAACAAAGAACTGCCGTAATAAATTGGTCCATCAGCCGGTCCGAATTATCTTATGAGAGATTAGATAGATATTTTGGAGAGGTTTTCAATAGGCTTGATGATGACCACCTAGCCGGATTAAACCAATTTTTGATAGAAGCATGTGGCTTGAGCACTGGTGCCCGATTCTGCTGGTAATCAGTCATCCTTAGTCAAACGGTCAAGGGCATCGTCCATTACTCGGTCATCGTTTTGCGAAGTAACCACTCTGCGGGTTTTAACAGCCACTTTCTTGGTTGCTACTTTCTTAGCAGTAACTGGAGTAGCATGTTCGTCTCCGGAACTCAATGTAGTTCGTTTTCCCGTCACAATGGTGCCGTCGCGGCTTCGCTTAACATTTGCAGACCTTCTCCTTACGACTACGGGAGCAACAAAATCTTCATCGTCGTAATATATCTCGGCAGTGGTTTCGGAATCTGACTGCAGAACATCCTCACTAGATTGCGTTTTCTTGCGGCCGATTTTTCTCTTTATCTGTCGATTCCTCATCAATTCTTCATGGGTTAGCGATTCATCAACTTCACCCAATTCTTCTTCAAGAACTTCCTCTTTGTTTTCTTCAGGGATGTCTTCAAAGTCGTCAAATGCAAATTCCAAATCAACATTACTAGCATTTCTAGTCCGAATATAGGTTAATACAGAAGCGGTTAACATCAAGATGACAAATACCGCAATCCATGGATATTCGATGGTGGTTTCAACAAACTGTTCTAACATTGTTGGGCTAGGTGGAATATCTTCTACCAGTTGTAAATTGATTTTATTTTCTTCAACCCACCATGGGCTCCAAGCAACCGGGAGTCCTTGTTCTCCATCTAGCATAACATGGATTGGGTGTGCTTCTGCTAAATTGGCTATTGAACCATCAGTTGCCTCTGGTTGATACATAAGTGATAATTGAAGTGGATAGCGCGCATCTGGGAACAGTGCAAATGAAATCTTCAATACGATCTTTATTCTTGTTCTTTCATCGCCTATCTCGGTTAATGTCATTCCACTCCGAGTATTGCAACTGACAATCCCATTTTCGACTTGCCCTACAGATAATTCAATTGCGGCCTTCCATGAGTCAATGAAATCCGCAGTATCCATATTCTCGCAAACAGAGTTGGAGAACATCACCGCTTCAGAGCGACTTAACTGCTGGTCTGAAATAACAGATTTACGAGACATGTTTCTAATGAGAGATGATTGCTGAGAACTTAATGTTATTACGTCTTCAAGTTCTAATGTAGTTTGATTAATCCAAATATTTAGATTTCTAATATCATCTTGGTCTGGTACGTTTGAACACACTTCAGCAGTTGAATCACAATTGATATCCCACTCATCCGAAATAGAATCGCCATCATCGTCATTATCTAAATTATCAGGAACCCCATCTCCATCTAAATCGGCACCATTTTCACCATATCCAATTGGTAATTCAGCTGAGCCGTAGATGGCAATATTTTGAGTATCCGAGGTGACAAATATCTTTTCTGGCAAAAAGTTTGAATTTTCAATAACTGCAAAATCGGATGCCCGGTGAAATAGAATCGTTTCTTCCTTGATTTCAAATGTAGAGGTTTCAATAGTAATTATCTTTGATTGGGTGCTGGATTCTATGATATGGATGTAAGTTCCATCACCAGACCATAACATCTCACTTCCAGAAATAAAGTCGCTTTGATGTATCTCTCCCCCATTTGGATCTACAGTTTTTAGCCTTCCATTTTCACCGAGTAGTCCAATTCTTAAGTTTTCGCTATCAAAGCCACATCCTACGACTTCGCTATCTAATTCCCATTGTTTCCCCGTAGGGTTGCCTTGTCGATCCCAGGTCAATACTCTACCTGATTCATCACCGGTTAGCACCATGTTTCCATCAGTTGAAAATGCAATACAAGATACATCAGTATTATGCTCACTGGATAAACTTCTCTCGACACTTAGGTCTGACTTTCTTAATATGTCTACGCCATTATCTGAATTAGGTACTGCCAGAACAGTACTATCCGGGCTCCAAGAAATAGATTTTGTTTCAGAGTTAGAATTACTATTTATATTGGCCAATTGAAGACTTTCAACGTCAATCAATTGAATATTATCGGTGCGGACTTCAGAACCGATTAACGATAGTGCCAATGTCGCTCCATCGGGAGAAAATTTCAAATCCACAATTTGCCTAATTAATTCAAAACTTGCTAGTAATGAGTTGTCTTCAATACTATGAATTGTTAGAACTCCGTTATATCCAGTCGCTACCAATGTGTTATCATAGTTAATGTCCACTGCTTGGCTATTTGATGATTCTAAGGGATTTGATAGCCCTCCTGTATAGGATAACCCTGATGATGTGGCAGTGGTCGCTGGAGCGAGAATAATTAACAATAACATCGCTATAGATGAGAATTGAAAATCAATTATTCGGCTTCTTAGCATATGCGCCCCTAATTTGCTGAAAGCATATGGTTTGAAAACATCTCGGTAAAAAACCCCTTGAATCTCTATTTTTCGCGATTTAGTTCATGTCGCATATAGATTGAATGCGGTTGATTGATGAAGGGCCTCTTGGTCGGGCGCTTCATGCACACTGAGTTGCCACTAGACGCGGAAGGAAATAAGATAGTCCGGATTGGACATTCACCTGACCCAGATGATGCCTTTATGTTCCACGCAATGACCACTGGAGCATTTCCAACACCTGGCTATAATTTCGTACATGAACTGCAAGATATTGAAACTCTCAATCACAGAGCCATGAATCAAGAACTTGAAGTTTCAGCAGTTTCCATTCACGCATACCCAGAAATTTCACAGCACTATGCTTTGATGAACTGTGGTGCTTCAATGGGAGAGGGATATGGGCCAATGGTAGTTTCGATGCAAGGGGTGTCTGAAGATGATGTTCGCTCCAATGTGATCGCAGTACCTGGTATGAAAACTAGTGCATATCTTGGTTTGAGGTTGGCGTGGGGAGATTGCCAAGTTGAAGTAGTTCCCTTTGACGAAATAATACCGAGAGTCCTAGATGGGACATTTTTATCTGGATTAATTATCCATGAAGGCCAATTAACTTATGTCGAACATGACTTGAATGTCCTATTGGATTTGGGAGTTTGGTGGAATGAGCGCACAAAGGGTTGGCCAATGCCGCTTGGCGGGAATGTCGTTAGGAGAGATTTGGGTCAGCAAGTTATGGAAGATATCACTCTCTACACTAAAATGAGCATTGAACATGCGATTGCTCATCCTGCTGACGCTCTTGAATTTGCTAAGGCATGGGGTAGAGGAATTGATGATGAAACAAATAAGGAATTTGTTTCTATGTATGTAAATGACAGAACCATTGATTATGAAGACGAGGGGCGTTCTGCGGTACGTCAATTCATCAAGGAAGGGCAAGAGCTTGGACTCATAGATTCAACTTTCGATACCAATAGCATGGTATTTATTGGTTCTCCTGAATGAAAAGGTGATTAAATGGATATTGTAGATAGGTCGCCGGGTGTCAGCCAATATGGTTCGGTTGATCCAGCACCGCCGTCTAGTGAAAATGACGTTGAAAAACTAAAACTAAACCTCCTGGATGAAAACAATCAGATGTTCCTACGGATGAGAGCTGTTTTTTCATTGAGAAACAATGGTACAGATGAGGCTTGCTTAGCATTATGTTCAGCCTTTATCACAAAGAGTGCTCTTTTACGTCATGAATTGGCCTATGTTCTTGGACAGATGCAAAATGTCGTTGCCATCCCTACCTTGGTAGAGAGATTGAGTGATCTCGAAGAACATATCATGGTTAGGCATGAGGCTGCTGAGGCAATGGGTGCAATCGGAGATTCTTCGGCTAAACCGATTCTAGAGAAATTCCTCAATGATGAAAATATAGAAGTTGCAGAATCATGTGAAGTTGCATTGGACTTGCTAAATTGGTGTCGGACAGCAGAATGGGAAGATGCTTCTTGGTGAGATTTTGATGCTCAAGTTCAAAGACTAGCCAGCACCCGCATAATTTAGAGGCAAACCCTATGCCACACGAACACATACAATTGGCTCAGACTCCAAATGGAGAAATCGGTCCGCGGTGCCATAAATGTGGAGAACGTTTAACTTTTGGAAATGCTATGGTTGTGGACAAGTATTACATGTGCTGGGAACATTATGTTGAAGCAACCGGTGCAGATACTGCAACTACCATCAATGAATCCGAAGGAAGATTTTGGATGCAAAAGGAATGAACTTTCACTTAGTTCAAAAACCGTCGCCTTCTGTCCTACTATGGGAGGATGATTAATGTCAACTGGTTGGGCTCGATTCGCACATCGTTTTGGTCAGTATTATCGTACTTCTGATTTCTGGACCCCTCCACGATTAAAGTCAAGAGAATGGATGTTTATTCCCTTTGGAGGTTCTCCTCCAATAAGGCACAAAGGTTTCACTGATATGCAGGATGTTAGGACCTTTCTGTCGGAAAGAGCAATGCATTCCTGTTTCTACTCAACGGCTTATTGGAAACGGCCATATGAGTTGAAAATGAATGATAAAATCTGGCAAGGTGCCGATTTGATTTTCGACTTAGACGGTGACCATTTACCAGGCGTTACAGATAGAGATTTTCCCGCCATGCTAGAGGTTATCCAAGAACAAGGGTGGAGTCTTTGGAACGATTTTTTACAACCAGAATTCGGTTTTGATGAAAAATATTTACAAGTTACCTTTTCAGGGCATA
>Ga0308010_1001648_pt1 | contig 12189 bp, 13 predicted proteins | sample Neamet129_FD_202368 | JGI IMG/M metagenome (GOLD analysis project Ga0308010, IMG submission 202368) | Marine microbial communities from water near the shore, Antarctic Ocean - #129 | ecosystem: Environmental > Aquatic > Marine > Unclassified | place: Southern Ocean | collected 2014-07-24 | reverse complement strand
AACTATTTTTATGATTTTAAAAGTAATATGATGTATTAATTCAGGATTAAAAAGAAATAAGAAAAAACGGACGATTCTGTACATTATAAAGATTTTATGCAAAAATAGAAAATGCTTTTAAACTTATGAGTTTAGCTGCTCAAAAGAATTATCATCATAAAACACGACCACTTTCCCTATTTTCTTAGTAGAAACCACCTCTTTTTGCTTAATATCGTTCTGCATATAGCCAATTCCGCTTATTAACCAATTGGCATTTATGTTAGGATAGGCACTTAATAGCTTTTCTAAAAAGTCAATACTTGGCTTATTTCGGCCTGAAAGTATATGCGAAATTGTAGCACGATTTACGCCAATAGTATCCGCCAAAGCTGAAGGTTTTAAGCCCTCAGATTCCATCCAATTTTTAAGCCTTTCGTACATAAATTATAAATTTACAATTGTAAACCCCAAAACTACAATTAGTTTTTTTCTTAAAGCTGATTAGGTGGTTATTTCTTTTATAATCGCTATATATTCACTTTATATAAATAGTGTAACTAATTGATTATATTAATATTAACGTATAATTGTAGTGAAATTTAAAAATGTAGTGAATTTGTAACTTAACTGGACTTTATTTTGTTTACAAAAGTAAATTCTAGGCATAAAAAAAGCCCCCTTAAACTAAGAGGATTTTCTATAATTATTTTAGTTTTGAAGCTTAAAGTAAGCGAGTTAAAAATTACTTAAAGCTAGTATTATATAGACTTTAATGTAAGTCCAAAATAGATTGTTCTTGGCAAGCTAGGACCATAAATAAAGTTACTATCACGATTTTTAAGAGAATCAAATTCTTGCTGAAAATCATTAGTCAAATTCTTCACCCCTACGCTATACTCAATTTTAATTCCTGATTCTTTTAAAACCTGAATGTAAGTTGATTTTATACCAATTGCATTAAAAACAGGAGATTCTAAGAATTCATCCTCCAATTGCCCTGGCGCTCCAGCTAAATGAATCAGACTCATTGCCCCTGTATGAACTAAATTAGCAGCAAAACTTAATTTAGCACTAGGATTATAAGAAATGGTGGCATAACCATAATAATCTGGTGACCTTAAAAACTCTTTCATTAGGGGTAAATTATCAGAGTATTCAACCGCTTCATCATATAAGGACTGCTGCAGAGTAAAACCAGATTCTAACTGAACCTTTTGCTTAAAATTTGCTCTTAATTCCATAGTTAAACCCTTAACTGTAGCTCCTGCCCCATTTCTTTTAACAAAGATATCTCCATAAGAATCACTGTCACCGGTTGGATCCTGATAAAATGCATCATTTAAATGCGTGTAGAATCCTTCAAAAGTAAAACCATAAACATATTCCTCTGTTGCCCTATCGTAGTTTACAGAAGCGCTTAAACTCTTTGAGCGTTCTTGCTTTAAATCATCAGCTAGTATAATTCTAGAAACTCCACCTCCTGAAAATGCCATATGCAAATCAGTATCAAAAGCTTGAGGAGCTCTAAATCCTGTACTATAAGTTAACCTAAACTGTGTTTCCCTTCTCAATTTATACAAAAAGGATAATCTAGGACTAACCACAATATCATCTAATAATGAATGCTTATCAAATCTAGCGCCACTAAGCAAATTAAAACTTTCTGTCAATTCCCAATCAGATTGAAAAAAGACACCCTGAGTTACAACCTTTTGATCAACTATATAATTATAAGTAGAAATTTCATCCATAACATCATCCGAAACAATTTCTGAACCAATAGTCAACACATTTGGTCCGAAAAATTTGTTGACCGTATGATTTATCTGAAAACCCCCTTGCTTTGTAGTATTTAATGATGTTCCGTAAGGAGGGTTTTCCAAATGCACAACATCAGCAGCAGAACCTATCTCTGGTCTTATTCCAGTATAATGCGTACGATTAGTTTGCTGTGCCGCTAAATAAGCTATAAAAGACGACCTTGAATCATTGAAATTAATTTGATAATCTAAATTACCCAACAATACATCATGCACTCTTTCTTCTGATTGCATTGAAAAGTGCGGAACCCTATCAATCATCTCACCTCCGTAGCGATATTCATGTATACTTCCTAAATTTGCTTCTATTTTTTGATTTTTTGATGGCAAAAGAAATAAGGTAGCCCCAAAAGTATTATCCTTTAATGAAGGAAGCTCTGAAAAATTATCTCCATTGTGATCATACAAACCTCTATTCCGGTTATTTACAAAAAAGGTAGCTCCTGAATTTTTGTTATCTGAGATAACTGTGGCATTTCCATAAATAACCTTATCCTGAGTATCTCCATTTATAATACTAAAATCATATCCTAAACTATAATTATTGCTAGTAGGAATTTTTGTAATTACATTTACAATACCTCCAATTGCTGACGAACCATATAAAGAGCTTCCCCCACCTCTGACCACCTCAATTCTATCAATCATATTAGTAGGTATTTGCTCCATACCATATAGGCCTGTAAGCGGACTAAAAATCGCCCTTCCATTTATAAGTATTTGAGAATAACCACCAGTCAATCCATTCATTCTTAGTTGAGTGTAATTACAAGTTTGACAATCAGTTTCTACACGTAAACCTGGCTGAAACTTTAAACCCTCAGCCAGATTACAGGCCTGAACATTTTCTAACTGTCTACTATCAATAACATTAACAATTACAGGAGATTGAGTTCTTCTCTTAAATGTTTTTGTTCCAGTTACTACCACTTGATCCAAATTATAAATACTAGCATTTAAATCAAAATCAATAACATTTAAACCTTCTTTTATATCAACATCCAATTTCTTCTTAATCATCCCCAAAGAAGAAACAATAATCTGATGATATCCCTTTTTTAATTTTTCGAACTTATAAAACCCATCTTTATTAGCTGAAACACCAACACCACTATTTTTAAAAACAATATTTGCAAAAGGAACCTCAACTCCCTCAGATGTAATTTTTCCCTGCAAAGTCTGTGAACTCACATTTAAAGGATTAATACATATTATTAAAACAACTAGCTTACTTATAAATCTCATTTAAATACTTTTTAATTTCTAAGCAAAATTAAATAAATATTTAGACATGACTAAACTTATCTTTATATTAATTTAATTTATTATTTTTGCCTTATGATTACTTTAGCTGAAGAAAATTATTTAAAAGCCATACTCTCTATTTCATTAAATGAAGATGGAAAGGTGTCAACCAATGCGATTGCTAGTGAAATTGGCACTTCTGCGGCCTCTGTTTCAGACATGTTAAAAAAGCTACAGGAAAAGAAATTTATTAAATACGAGAAGTACAAAGGAGTTGAACTTAGTGAATTAGGGAAGAATAAAGCAATAAACATACTAAGGAAACATAGGCTATGGGAAACTTTTTTGGTAAACAAATTAGGCTTTAACTGGGGTGAAGTGCATGATGTAGCCGAGCAATTGGAACACATACAATCACCAGAACTTATTGACCGATTAGACATTTTTTTAGAACACCCAAAATTTGACCCCCATGGTGAGCCTATACCAACAAAAGAGGGCGAAATACCAAGCACAAACACAACACCTTTAAACGAGCTACTGGTCAATACGAAAGGAAAAATAATGGGCGTAAGCCTAGATGAAAAAGATTTTTTGGACTACTTAACTAAGCTAAACATAACTATAGGTACGGAAGTAATATTGTTAGAGAAAATCAGCTTTGACAAATCTTTAAGCATAAAAATAGAAAACACAAAACAGCACATTAGCAATGATGTTGCCAAACACCTTTTAATAAAAATAAGTTAAACAATGGAAAATTACGAATTATACAAATGGTTTATACTACAGACACCAGTAATGCAAGCACTTTATGCAGGGCTTTTTACTTGGGGATTAACTGCCTTGGGTGCTGCTTTAGTTTTCTTATTCAACTCTAGTAACCGTAAAGCTTTGGACATGTCTTTAGGATTTACCGGTGGTGTAATGATTGCAGCTAGTTTCTGGTCACTCCTATCTCCTGCCATTGCATATGTTGAAATGCAAAACGAAATGGGAATATCTGATTCTCCATCATGGTTGGCGCCAGCTATAGGCTTCTTCCTAGGAGCATCATTCCTTTTTGTATTGGATAAAATTATTCCTCATCTGCACATTTTCGCCAAAAGAGAAGAAGCAGAAGGCATGGAAACTAATTGGCGTAAAACCATCCTTTTAGTATTAGCAATTGCCTTACATAATATCCCTGAAGGATTGGCAGTTGGTGTTGCATTTGGTGCGCTCGCCAACCCTGAAATTTTAGGAATGGAAGGCCATTCAGTTTTCACTATGGGTTCAGCAATTGCATTAGCTATAGGGATTGGAATTCAGAATTTCCCTGAAGGATTTGCTGTATCTATGCCACTAAGAAGGCAAGGGCTAAGCAAATGGAAATCATGGAAATGGGGGCAACTATCCGCTATTGTAGAGCCAGTATTTGCTGTAATTGGAGCTGCAATTGTAATGCAAGTACTTCCTATTTTGCCTTACGCCCTATCCTTTGCAGCAGGCGCTATGATATTTATTGTGGTGGAGGAAGTAATTCCTGAAAGCCAAAGAGGCGGGAACACTGACCTAGCTACAATGGGGCTAATAGCTGGTTTTATCGTTATGATGGTGCTTGATGTAGCTTTGGGATAGATTTTAGTTTAAGTAGCAAGACATGAGATATTTCTAGCTAATATCTAAGATCTAAATACTATCTTTGCAATATGTCAAGTAAAATCAACATTAAAAATCGTAAGGCTAGCTTTGAATATGAATTCATAGCTACTTTTGTTGCCGGAATGTCTCTATTAGGAACAGAAATAAAGTCAATTCGTAATAATAAAGCCAATATTTCGGATGCACATTGCGTTTTTATTGAAGATGAGTTATATGTTAAAAGCTTGCACATTGCTGAATATACGAATGGAGGTTATATTAATCATGAGCCAAAAAGAGACCGTAAGCTTTTACTAAACCGACAAGAACTCAACAAAATGTTCGGGAAAGTAACCGAAAAAGGAAACGCTATTATTCCTATTCGCCTATTTATTAACGAAAAAGGAAAAGCAAAACTAGAAATTGCTTTAGCTAAAGGAAAAAAAGTGTACGACAAAAGAGAAAGCATAAAAGAGAAAGATCAAAAACGCGATATGGCTAGAATCAGAAATATAAGGTAATGAATAAATACTTTCTTCCTCTCCTACTTACAATACTACTTTTTGCTTGCAAAAAAGACATTATGGAAAATAATCAAAGTGCTACTTTGCATTTTTCAAATGATACCATTACTTTTGATACGGTATTTGCTTCTATTGGCTCAATTACCAAAACGCTTACCGTTTACAATCGTAATAATTTTGATGTAAAAAGTAATATTGTGCTCTTAGGAAATTCAGCTGCTAATTTTCGTATGAATATTGATGGTATTGCAGGCAATAGCCAGACTAATATTGAGATTCCTGCTAAGGATAGTATTTTTATTTTCTTAGAAGTTACTATTGATCCTTCAAGTAGCAACACTCCTTATATCCTGTCTGACTCTTTAGTATTTACTACCGGAACAAAAAAACAACATGTTGATGTAGTGGCTTGGGGACAAGATGCCTATTTTCATACTGCTAATACTTATGGAGATATCATTAATGGAACGGACACTACTCGTTTCTACTATCACCTTTTAGACTGTAGCCAGCCTTGGACAAATGATAAACCTCATGTTATCTACGGCTATGCAATTGTTGACCCAGAAAAAACCCTTACTATAAATGAAGGGTGTAATGTATATTTACACAATAATTCAGGAATCCTTGTAGGAAATCCTTTCTTAGAAGCAAGTGGCGGCAGCATAAAAGTAAATGGAACATTAGGAAATGAAGTTACTTTTCAAGGAGACAGATTAGACCCATGGTATAAAGATATTCCTGGGCAATGGGATAGAATTTGGCTCATGCCAGGAAGTATTGATAATGAAATTAACTATGCCATCATCCGAAACGGAAACATAGGAATTCATGCCGATACGGTAGCCAATAATAACCCGACAGTAAAGATTAGTAATACAATCATTGAAAACATGTCCTCCATAGGAATATTGGGGCAAGGCGCTAATATTACGGCAACTAATACTGTTATAAGTAAATGCGGACAATATGCAGTGGCTTGTAATATTGGCGGGACTTATAATTTTACACATTGTACCTTTGCTAATTATTGGGATTACAACCATAGAAACACTCCTTCTATCCTACTTAACAACTACTATGAAGGATCTGATGGAAATATTTATGTAAGAGATTTGAATGCAGCTAATTTTACTAATTGTATCATTGATGGGAACCTATCTACTGAAGTAAGTTTTCAAGAAAAAGAGTTAGGTACATTCAACTATACTTTTGACCATTCCCTTATCAAATTAGACCCTACAATTAGTACTGATAATACGCATTACCAAAACGCAATAATTAATCAATCACCAAAATTTAAAGATAATTTAGAAGGTGATTTTCATTTAGCAGAAGACTCCCCTGCTATTGATTCAGGTAATAATTCAACTGATGATACTTCTGATATTGAAGGTAACCCTAGAAACAATGCTGATATAGGGGCTTATGAGTTTAATGAATAATTATAGCTCTCTTAAAAAATCTACTGTATCCACCCCATCCGCATAATCCCAAAGGTTAGGTTGTTGGGTGTTTCCAAAGGGAATATCCTTTTTTGAAACTACACATTGTAATTGTTCAGTATTTTCTTCAACAAACTGCTCCACAGTATGTACATCATTATAGTATTCATAATACAACATAGCTACTGGTGAAAGCAAAGATTTATCCTCTTTCATCAATAGAAATCCGTTTTCCACCAATTTATTACTTCCCATTAGGAATATAGCTTTATTGTAATCGTAATTATTTCCGTATTTTTTATGCTCTACCACATGAGAATAAGGGAAAAACGCTTCAAACAATTTATTTAAATCATATCCCTTTGGCAAAAATAACTTAGACACATTACGACACCCTAGTCCAAAATAAGCGAACACATCAACAGCAAGGCCTTTTAGCTCCATAGCAGATTCAGTGCCATCTAGTACAGCAACTGATCTTCTGTTTTTACGAATTATCTTTTTAGCTCCTTTAAAATAATACTCAAAATACTGAGCTGAATTATCACTCCCGGTAGCAATCACCCCATCAAACTTCCTGTTTTTTACATCATCAATAAAAGCAATACTATCTTTAAAATCAGGAGCAATACTTATAAGTTTTTCAATAAGCACTTTTAAAAGCACATTATCAGTGCTGGACATTTTAACGACTACTTTATGCCCTGAAATAAGCACGGTAAGAAAATCATGAAAACCAACCAAAGGAATATTCCCTGCCATGATGATAAGGACCTTTTTAGGGGTGGATACTTCCTGTAGTTTATAAGGATTTATCCAAGCGGTAAGCATATCTACTTTTAACTGCTCGTGCCAAGCATTTAGGGCTTTATCAATATTTCCCTTAGTAAACCAAGGGTTAAGCACTTTCGCCAAATTTAACTCTTCTATTGCTTCTTGGTATATATCTGTTTTTAGATATTCACCTAAATGAGTAAATGCCTGTATTCTTGCTTGTAAATTCATTGCGCAAAAATACTTTTTTAAATAAAAATATTTAGCAAATTGTTATGGATTTTCTGTTACTAAACCTTTACTTTAAAAGACCACTTAATAAAAAACTCTGCCACTACATCACCATTCTCATCTCTAGCAATAGTTAAGGCTTCAATAGTTTTCCCTTCTCCTGTATCTATACTTTTTTGTATTGTCTGATAAATTTCCTTTCCTTGATTGCATTCAAAAGTAATTATACCAACTGCTTTTTTAGTAAATTTGATTGTAACACCTATAACTAACATTGAAATTTTTGGATTGCTCTTGAAAGCCATTGAGGCTGCCAGCATTCCTGAAGCCAATTCCCCAGCCATAGAAAGGCATGCAAAATAAATAGATCCAAAAGGATTTTTATTCAAGTACTTATATCTCATGAGTACCACAGCATGATCGTCAGTTAATTCTTTTAGCTTTAGGCCTGCCAGAAAAGCCATAGGAAGTTTTAATAATAGGAATAGTTTAAAAAAAAAAGGATTTAACATCTTTTTTTGAAACGACTTATTTGGCCTAGATTGAATCATAGTTATAAAGTTTCTTCATTAGCCTTAAATTCAGCGAGTCCTTGTATAGTTGCTTTAATACATTCACAAGGTGTTGGTCCTCCTTCCCAAGCATCTTCACAAGGCTTCTCAATTAATTCTGGACGATTCTGTCTTATCCAATCCTTTGCTTCATAATATACGTCAGGGTCATTTGAGGATGTCTTAACAGATTGTATTTTTTTATCTTTTATGATTATATGAAACGTGTCCGTAACATTTAAATCTATCTGAAGCGCGCTCATTAGGTCATCCTTTACAGTAACAGGACAAATAACAAGAGAATCATTTATTTCTTTACAGGTAGAACGATTTAATACTTTGTAATTTCCGCATTCTGCCCATTTCTGATAATACAAAATAGAAGGGTGAGATACCTCAGCATATGAGAGAGATAACTTCAAAGAATCTTCATTAAATGAATAGAATGCATCAATAAACTGATTTGCTATATCAATATTATTTTTTTGGTAATTATTGTTACAAGAAAATAAAGAAATTGATAATAATATTAGAAGCAGTTTTTTCATTGTTAATCTTTTGTTTTATTCTATAACTATTCTTTTCTCTAATGTTCCATCATCATAGATGTAAAAGAGAGGAGCATTTCTTCTGTAGGGTGTTTCTTGACCTAACATATTAGTAATCTTTACTAAGTTGCACTTAGTATTAGCTATGTCAGATATTCCTGTTGCTGTAACTGTTAGATTAAGATTTACAATACTATCACATCCTACTGAGTTAATTAGAGCAGTTGAATAATCACCAGAAACACTAAGAGGAAGTCCATTCCATACTATACTTGCAGTAACAGTTAAAGTGTCATATAATGAGGTGTTATAATCCATTGTAATGCTAGTGTACACAATGCTATCACATCCATTTGTAGTCACTAATGTATCTGTATAAAATCCTGCAGTATTATAAACGCTATTACCTACAACAACACTATCAGTATTACAAATTGAAAATGATTGTTGATTTCCTGTAGGATAAACACAAGAACTGTCATCAATATTAGCTGAAGTATTATAATTACAAGCTAATACATCAGTACAACCATATAGCATATTGCAGGTATTAGAATAATTACAATTTGTATTTAGAGCAGTGAAAGAGTCAAATAGCCAATTATTTGTAGCGTAGCCAATATTATCTACTTCAGCACACAAAAGATTATTAGATATAGCATTTACATACAGATTATTTATCCAATTGCTATTCTTAGTATTTAATTGGTCTATCAAATTATTACTACAATTTAAATTAGTTAAAACCAAATTAACACTTACATCCAAACAGCTTATTAAGTTGTCATTACAAGATAAATAAGTTAAAGCCAAATTTTGACTTACATCAAGGCTTGTGAGTTGATTGTTATGACAACTCAAATTAGTTAAAGCAGTAGCACCACTTACTTCAAGGTTGGTTAGTTGATTGTTATTATTACAATCCAAATATTCTAAAGCAGTAGCTCCACTTACATTAAGGCTTGTTAGTTGATTGTTATTATTACAATACAATTCCTCTAAAGCAGTAGCTCCACTTACATTAAGGCTTGTTAGTTGATTACTTTGACAAAACAACGTATTTAAAGCAGTATTTTGACTTACATCAAGGTTTGTGAATGGATTATTACCACAAACTAAATAGGTTAAATTAGTAAAGTCTTCTATTCCTGTTAAATTAGATATATTCTGACTATAAAGATTTAAAGTAGTCACTGTATCAATACTTGCTGTGTAAACAGAGCCGTTTAAATTATTATCGTAACCCAAATTAATAAGTTCTTGTTCAAAGTTAGCATCAGGTATCATTGTTAATTGCCCAAACCCAATTAAAGGCAAACAAAGTAATATAAGTAGTAGTTTTTTCATTTTTTAAGTTTTCTCTTTTGTTGAATTAATTCTAAGCAATGAATTTCCGTCCTTATCCTTCATAATAACTCTGGTTTTAATAATTTCATCCGACTTAAAATTTTCAATTATTTTACCACTAATACCAGAGCTTGTAAAATCTATAAAGTCCCAAGTCATTGAATTATCACTGTTGTTCCATTTCCCTGTCCAAAAAGTATTACTGCCGTCGCTTTTAAATTCCCAGCGATTGAATTGATTTGACATTTGGTCATAACAAATAATATGTTTACTTACATTATTATCATTATAAACCATTATTTCAAGGTAATTATTGGAAAGAATTAAATTTGTTTCTGTTGTCCCACGAGTTTCAATACTTTGAGGCGTCCAAACGGATTTTTCAAAAACTGCTTCACTTGTCCACTTACCTTCCCATTTTGCCAATATATCAAATGCACTATTTTTAGACAATTTCTGAGCGTTTAAATAACCTGTCCCTAAAAAAGGTATTATCATAATAATCAATAATAATCTTTTCATTTTTGTATTTTTAGTTAATATAAGTAGTAGTTTTTTCATAATCTTAATTTAAATGTTCATACAAATAAAGTAAATATTTATCATTTAAAAGATACACCTTTGATACAAAATAAATTATAAAACTAAATACCGCAAACAACACCTCAACTTCTACTTCAAGCAACAGACTTAAACATTCACAACTAAAGTTCAATTTTATAACTCTCTATAATCTTTAATTTAAGTAGTTTAGTTATTGCATTAATATACTCCGCTAGAGAGCCTATCTTATCTAGCATCTCCATTATCTTATTTCCGTCAATTGCTTGGCTTATATGCTCTCTTATGAGCTTGGAAGTTGTACTTATTGAACCTTTAGGTCTTCCTATAGGGTTTCCGCTTGTTCCTTTCTTAAATGGCATAGTCTTTTACTATAGATATAAAAAAAAGGTTAATAAATTTTAAATTCAATCTTGTTAAAGGGGTAAATAATTAAAAAGTCTTCTTAATTTTTCTTATAATCATATAATCTAGCTGTAGAAATAATTTGACTAAAAAGTCTTTTTAAATAATATCTTCTTCCTTCCAGAGATTCAAAATTAACATTATCCTTATCACCTGTATATTTAACAACTACTCTAAATACAATACCATCATTAACTGCATAATAAGTATCGTGTATACCATACTCATAATCATCCTCATATATTATAGTTGATAAATACCCAGAATTTCCACAGACTTGAGCTTTATTTATATCCTTTTTGTGAAGGAAACCCAAATTCATCAATTCACCTTCTTTAAGATTCCTTTTTTTAGCATACTCCTCTGCACCTTTACTTATTATTTTATGCATCCAACTACCTTTATATTTTTTTCTCTCTTTCTTTTTTAATCCTTCTAGATGAAATGGAGCCATAAATTCAAGTGTAGTTGTTATATTCTTTTCACTAATGTTTTGATATTTCCAATTACCCAAATCATTCATTAATGATGAATGAGGCTTTTTCCATTTAAAACTTAATTTTTTAAACCCCCAGTCAGTAGCTTTTCCATTTTGATTAGGCCCAAGGACAGTCAATAAACCTCTATTCTCAATTGCAGCATCTAAAAGTCTGCTACGTGAATGAGCTGACCATATTTTTGTTTCCCCAAAATCATAAGCTTTAATAGGATTAGAAGCTATCTCTAAAGAGATTAATCTGTCTTTTTGATCAGCATATTTTAACTTTTCTAATCTATTCTTTTCTGCTTCTGCTTCTGCTAATGCTAATTGTCCATAATCAATTGTCTTAATATTTTGCGTTACGATCACTTCTCCTGAAATATTTACATTATGATCTATAGTTCCTGAAACATTTACATCCTTTTTTATATAATAATCTGAATACTGCCCAAACCCAATCATAGGTAAAGCAATTAATATAAGTAGTAGTTTTTTCATAGTCTTAGTTTTAATTGTTCACACAAATAAAGTAAATATTTATCACTTCAAAGATACACCGTTGATAAAAAATAGGTTGTAAAGCTAAATACCGTAAACAACACCTCAACTACCAACTCAAGCAATACATTTAAATAGCCACATCTAAAGTTCA
>Ga0308010_1001647_pt1 | contig 12195 bp, 9 predicted proteins | sample Neamet129_FD_202368 | JGI IMG/M metagenome (GOLD analysis project Ga0308010, IMG submission 202368) | Marine microbial communities from water near the shore, Antarctic Ocean - #129 | ecosystem: Environmental > Aquatic > Marine > Unclassified | place: Southern Ocean | collected 2014-07-24 | reverse complement strand
TGAATCTCGATTATTACTTCCGTTGTCGTCTCCATTAATAGCAGCAAGGTTGTTCCACATGTGCGCACGCACATAATCTTGTATGACACCGTGTCCTAGGTCATACATCAAACCTAGATTAGTTTGCGCTCCAGCGACCCCTTTCCTCGCAGCTTTTCGATACCATTTAACTGATTCTTCATAATCTTGTAAAACTCCTTGTCCTTTTTCATACATCACACCAAGGTTATATTGCGCCTTCCCATGCCCTTGCCTCGCAGCCTTTCGATACCATTTAACCGCTTCTTTAACATCCTGTTCTACTCCATAACCATTTTGATACATAAAACCCAGGTAATGTTTCGCCTTTGCAATTCCCTCCTCTGCTAGCGGTTGCCATAATTTAAAGGCAGTCGCATAATCTTTTTTTTCATATGCCTTCTCAGCATCATCTATATCATCTGCCCTAGCAACACTGCTGCACATAACAGCTAATACTAGAATTAATAGTAGTTTTTTCATTTGATCTCTTTAGTATTAATCGCAGTTCTTATATATTTTTCGACTCTTAATCCGAAGGTCGAGAGTTCGATCGCACGACCCACCAGAAAAACAAAGAGTTACAGGTTAATACCTGTAACTCTTTTTAATTCCAGGAGGAAAAAGTTTCCACATTAAAAATGTCCATACTAAGAATATACAATATAAAATGATAAAAAATTGAGCTGGTGCATCCCAATAAATAATTTGCTTAATCCAATAAGATACAAATGACGTAGATTCATAAATTCCACGTAAATTATTTTCAATGGAAGTCAGTGGACAAGTTATTCCCAATACTGTTTCCAAAGTAACAAATATCATCATTCCACAATGAAATATTCTTAATTTTAAATTTGCAACCCAAGCCCAACCAAACTTGTAACCAATTGGTATAAGAAAAAAACCAAAAGTTATAAAAATCACAATACAAAAATGAAAAATTAGAACAATGTCAGCAATTAAGATCATTTGCCCTAACCACACTGCTGCACATAACAGCTAGTTCTAAAATTAATAGCAATTTCTTCACTTATTATCCCGCCCTCTTGGGATTCTCAGAAAGCCACGAATAATATATCCTGTTGCACAAGTAAAGCCCCAGATAATAATTGCTGGTACAAAGATCATGCCAAACATCAAATACCAGCTTGTAGTATTGGGACTGTTGTCAATATAAATAGAAAAAAAGAACATAGTGGCCAAAATTAACCATAATCCAATTATAATCTTAGAAGCTCTACGCCCCCCTTCAAATATATTCATTGCCATTACATATTCCCTTCATGGTTTTACATGATCATATACCTACAATGGTATTTGTCTAGAAAGTAAACTCAGATAAGTTATATAAATATAATTTGTGTTTCTTTTTGTTATTTGTATACTGAATTTAATGAAAAAAATAATCCTCATATTGTTGTTCTCCACAGTAATGTTCTCATCACCTTCGTATGCAGAATGGTTCTCATCAACCTCCGATGCAGAATGGACAAAGGTGAATAAAGATGTGGATGGAAATACCAACTATGTGGATTTTGAAAAAATAAGACAAAAAGATGGGTATGTTTATTGGTGGATTTTGAGTGATATCTTGAAACCAACCCTACAAGGGAATTTGTCTTCTAAAACCTATAACCAAGGTGACTGTAAATTATTTCGGGTTAAGTATTTGAGTTGGATTTTTTACAGAAAACCGATGGGTGGTGGAACTGGTAACAGTGGCGGTCCTAAAAGCCCACAATGGGATTATCCTGATCCTAACTCAGTAATGGGAAACATTCTAAGAATAGTCTGCAGTCGTTAAGTTTTAGGGTAATGCAGAGGTAACTCTATACCAAGGATTTAGATAAGAAATATACTTGAAATTTAAGTAGAATGATTGCGTAGGGGACACGCTTAGCCTCGGATTAAGAGAATACCCATAATTTCCGTAACAGACTTGTATAATAAATTTATAAAGTATTGGCAGATAAACTATCTATTGCATGGCAGACATTCTTAGCGCCCGTAGCTCAGTTGGATAGAGCACTTGGCTTCGAACCAAGGGGTCGGGCGTTCGAATCGCTCCGGGCGCACCAGTAAATTAACGAATTCTTAATGGCTATGTCTTTTTTCTTTTGTGGGGACACGAATAGAGAAATTGGAGTTAGTAGTAGGTTATCTAAACAAATGGAAAAATATCCCATACTACATTGCTACTTTAGAAATAATTTCAGAGGGATATAAAGTCCTTGTTAAAAACAAAATCACATATCAATTTTGATAACAGTTATTCTCGGTTGCCCGGGCAATTTTATACGCGTCAGAACCCGGTGCCAGTTTCTGCACCTTCACTTATCAGGATTAATCATGCGCTAGCCGAAAAGCTTGGTATTGATCCGATATGGCTAGAATCAGAGGAAGGAATATCTACCGTTACAGGCAACAAAATTCCCGTTGGGGGAGATCCAATTGCCACAGTCTACGCTGGACATCAGTTCGGTGGGTGGAGCCCACAATTGGGCGATGGCCGCGCCATTTTATTAGGTGAAGTTTTAGATAAACAAAATCAGCGCTATGATTTTCAATTAAAAGGTTCTGGTCCTACTCCTTATTCGAGGGGGGGCGATGGTCGCGCATCATTAGGACCTATTTTACGTGAATACATAGTTAGTGAGGCCATGGCTGCTTTTCATATTCCTACAACACGGATATTAGCTGCCGCTGCAACCGGTGATCACGTATATCGACAAAATATTTTGCCAGGAGCCATTCTTGTCCGTATTGCAAAAAGTCATATCCGCATCGGCACATTCGAGTTCTTCTCTTCTCGAAATGATCAAGAAAGTCTCAGGCTTTTAGCCGAACATGTCATACAGCGGCATTATCCTGAGGCTGCCAAACAGGAGAATCCGGTTCTTGCAATGCTCGATTCTGTCATTGAAAACCAAGCACACTTAATCGCTTCCTGGCAACAAATCGGGTTTATTCATGGGGTCATGAATACGGATAACATTTTACTGTCTGGAGAAACCGTCGATTATGGCCCATGTGCTTTTATGGACGAATATCATCCGGAAACCGTGTTCAGCTCCATTGATCGAAATGGTCGTTATGCTTATGGAAATCAACCTACCATCGGGCGCTGGAATTTGATCCAGCTGGCTCAAGTCTTGATCCCTTTGCTAGATAGGGACCGTGAAAAAGCAAGAGAATTAGCGCAAGAATCTGTCAATAAATACATGAATTTACTGACAAAATACTATCAAAATAGCATGGCACTGAAACTTGGCATATGTAATGCCATGCCAGATGATATAAAACTAATTAAAGATTTATTAGATATTATGGCTGAAGATAAAATGGACTACACATTGACCTTCAGATACCTGTCTGATCTGGCAGGTGATGACGCCAGAAATGGGGTTGGCGATCTTGTCACTCTCTCTGAAAAATTTAGCTTTTGGCTAGAGCGCTGGAAAAAAAGATTATTATTAGATGCGCAGACCTCTATACAACGGCAGGCTAGAATGTACGCCAAGAATCCAGTCTTTATACCACGAAATCATCTTATTGAAGAAGCCATCCAAGCCGCTGAGAATGGCAATCTTAATCTTTTTCATCAACTTGTAGATATTTTAACTCATCCCTTTGAGTACAAAGTAGAACTAAAGAAATATGCCTTGGCACCACGACCCGAACAGGTAGTGAAAGAAACTTTTTGTGGAACATAATTCTTTTCAATCTTAATTAATGAGAATTTGCTTCTTTTATTGCCTCAGATATTTTTTCATTAATTTTCCTCATATCAGCATTCGCAATACCTATATATTCTTTTATGCACTTTCTATATATTTCTGTTTGTGAATTATAGTCCTCTACTTCGGAATTAAAATCTGCTATTTCAGAATTATATTTCTCTACTTCTTTTTCTGCATTCTTGTCCCCACTAAATAAACTCAACTCACCTGGTTTAGCGGGAGGAGGGGAACAAGTATGTGAAGGATACTCTGAAAAAACCGAATTTGAACTATCTGTCTCTGCTGCAATTACAACAGAAGGAAAGAGAGTTAGTGCAAATATAAGCATAATTAATGAACGATTCATTTACTCTCCAATTTATAAGAAATAATTACATCTAGAAGCTAGCATTACTCTCTGCTGATACATCTATTTCTTGATTGCCAAATAGAAATTAGGAAATACAAGGTGAACAGATGAACAACAGAAATATATTCCATAATTAAAACACAGAAGGATCCATAAGGAGCAGGTACTACAAAAAAATCTGTATGGGGACTCCGGTCGATGATGGGCTGTTCTATTTAATCCAGCAGAAGCAAATCTAAATAGCTTTGTAGTAATCAGCTATATCTAACCACTATTCCTTAACCAACTAGCGACACCATTGATAGCCAGATGAATTGCAAGCTTTATCGAATCGTCTTTATCGCCTGCACGATAACGACGAAGTAATTCTATTTGCAAATGATTCAATGGGTCTATATAGGGGGTGCGGTTACGAATACTACGTGCAAGGGTAGGATTGTCTGTAAGCAGTTCACTATGCTTTGTAATGGCAAACAACCATTTTTTACTACGCTCGTATTCTTCCTGAATACGAGTAAGTACTTCTTCACGCAAATTACTATCTGTTACCAACTCAGCATAACTTGATGCAATACCCATATCCGTTTTCGCTAGTACCATATCCATATTAGATAATAACGTTTGCATAAACGGCCAAGTTTGATACATTTCCTGTAGTAATTTAAGCCCATCCTCACCCTGACCCTTGTGCGAAATAAATTCTTCCACAGCAGAACCAAAACCATACCAACCAGGAATTGTGGAGCGATTTACACTCCAACTAAATACCCATGGGATTGCTCGTAAATCTTCAATAAGCTCAGATTTCTTACGTGATGATGGGCGACTACCTATAAACAATCCTGCAATTTCTCTGATTGGTGTAGATTCCTGAAAATACTTCCTGAAGCCAGGAGTTTCATACACCAAATTCCGATAAGCAGAAAATGCACCTTGTGATAATGATTCAATAGCCTGAAAGTATCTTTCTGTATGCGTACCTGATACATCTCGGTTTAATAACGAAGCTTCAACAGTAGCTGCCACCAGAATTTCAAGATTACGTCGTCCTATTTCAGGGTTACCATATTTACTGCTTATGACCTCTCCCTGCTCTGTAACACGTATTTGACCATTAACAGAACCTGGTGGTTGGGCTAATATCGCCTGATAACTCGGCCCTCCCCCACGCCCTACTGTTCCGCCGCGCCCATGAAATAATCTCAATTTAATTGAGTGCTTAGAGAAAAGCTTTGTCAATTCTGTTTCGGCCTTGTAAAGCTCCCAATTAGCCGTTAAAAATCCACCGTCCTTATTACTATCAGAATACCCCAGCATTATTTCCTGCACATCACCACGCGAATTAAGCAATTTTCGATAGTATGGCAGTGAGAATAATTCATCCATAATGTCAATACAGTTTCGTAAATCATCAATCGTCTCAAACAACGGAATAATATTGAGCTGTAAATTAGGTGTCTCTCCGGTTTTCAATAATCCAACTTCCTTTAGCAACAATGCTATTTCCAGAATATCGGAGGCGTTATCAGCTTTAGAAATAATATAATTTGGTAAAGAATTATGACCAAATCTACTATGAATTTCTGCCATCATTTTTAGAATACGAAGCTCGCTCTGACTGGTTTCTGAGTATTCCAGATAAGGCGAAAATAGCGGACGGGGATTGCTAATTTCAGCAAGTAAACATTGGGTACGTTCGGCTTCACTCATCTCGGAATAGCAAACTCCCGTGCTATTCTGTAACAATTCCGCCACCACATGTTCATGGACATGACTATGCTGACGTATATCTAACGATGCAAGATGAAAACCAAATACTTCGGCTGCTCGCCGCAAATGACGCAATGACCCATTAGCCAAATAATCCGATTTATGATATTTGAGTGAGTTAATAACAATATCTAAATCGTGAATAAATTCCGTGCATTGTGTATATGGCTCAGCAGGATCAACTGGGCGTAGAGGTGTGACTGTGTGGCCAAGGTGTTTACTGGTAGCAACAAGACGTGCATAGATACCAATCAATGCGCGCCGGTAAGGCTCATCTTTACGACTAACCGCACGATCAGGGGATGAGGCAGCCAACTCTTCCATCTCATCACTCACTTCCACCAATATACTGGTCAGACTTAGTTCGCGACCAATTTGGTGCGTTTGTTTCATATAATAATCTAGTGCTAGTGCTGACTGGCGCTCAATTGCGCTCAACATCGTCTTATCACTTACAAATGGATTGCCATCACGGTCTCCTCCTATCCAACTACCAATACGCAAGAAAGGCGGAATGTGTGGAGCATTTTTACCCATACTACCTTCAAGTATATCTTCGATTTCTGCATAGACATGTGGCACTTCAGAGAGAAAAGTATGTTGATAATAAGACAGGCCATTTTTTATTTCATCATCTACTGTTAAGCGATCAAAGCGCAACATACGAGTCTGCCAAAGTGTCAAGATAGCACGACGTAAACCCTCTTCATTACTCTTTAATTCATCAGGAGTAAGCTGTAATCGATCCCTTTCATTTAGCAAACTAGCTATAGTTGAATGACAGTCTAGTATGCTTTTTCGTTGCACTTCTGTGGGGTGAGCAGTTAATACTGGAGACATTGCGGTCTCTTTGAGAAATTCAGCTACAGTATTGCCAGATGCTCCGTCTGCGAATACTCTTTCTAGTGCCAGCGCAATACTACCCTCTTGGTGCTCTGACCCAGCGCAAAGATGAGCACGGCGGCGGCGATTATGATGTATATCTTCAGCAATATTGGAGAGCTGTGATAAATAACTAAATGCTCTTACCACCATAACAGTGTCCCTATTGCCTAATTGTTTAAGCAACATATCAAGATGCTGGCGTGCCTCTGAGCTCTGTTCCCGATGCATGCGTACAGCAGTCTGACGAATATTTTCAATCAAATCAAAAGTAGCTACACCCTCTTGCTCGCGTAATGTATCGCCCAATATACGACCCAACATGCGAATGTCTTCACGTAACGGTGAATCTTTATCTTTATCTTTATCAATAGAAATCTGGGAACTCATTATCTAATATCCTTCATAAGTACTAATACAAACTATGTGCATTTCAGCCTAGCCTAATTTTAACATTACTAAAAAATAGGAGCTCAGCTAACTGTCAGCTGCTCCAAATAGGCTAAATTAATTTATTAATGGCTAGAAAATCAGACCGTTGTCGATTCTCTCCGAAAGAAAAATTAAATAATACCTATTTATCAGAATTTGAGGCAGGAGTCAGATGCGGTGGCAAAGACATTCCTTTGCCCAGATCAGGAATTTGGTCCTTATTCCCACTTATTATGTGCAAATCACGCTGCGGAAAGGGAACACCGATATCTGCCTGCTTGAGTGCTTCCTGAACAGCAACAGCTAATTCACTACGAATTGAGTAACCGTAATTAACGTCAACCCAAGTCCAGAGCTTAAATTCAAGTGCACTGTCACCAAAATTAACGAAAAATGCGAGGGGCTCAGGATCAGAAAAGACTCTCTGATTAGACTTTGCCACTTTAACAAGAAGATCGATCACGTCTTGGGCCGGTGTCCCATACTCTACACCGACATCTAATTCAAGCCGACGGACTCTGTCCGTAAGAGTCCAGTTCACAACTTTATCAGATACCAACATACTGTTTGGAACAATCACTTCTGATCCGTCAAATTTCCGGATTACACTTGCACGTATTCCGATTCGTTTCATTTCCCCCCAGATTTCTGGTAGTTCTATAATGTCACCTACTCCGATTGGCCGCTCAAAAAGAAGAATCAACCCTGATACAAAATTATTTACTACATTCTGAAGACCAAACCCGATACCAACGCCAAGGCCGCCTGCTATGATACTTAGCTTTGTAAGTTCAATTCCTGCCGCTGCTAGAGCAACAAAAAATCCGATAAAAACTAATGAATATCGTACAAGACCTGAAATAGCCTGAGGGACGCCTCTCCCTGTACGCACTCTCGGAAATACATCCTCACGAAGAACAAAATTAACAAAACGTGCAATTAGACGGGAGAGCCAGACAATCAAAACGAATGTCATGATATCTCCCAATGAAACGGAAAGAGAACCGATCGAAGTAGTGGCACTAAGTAATCTAGCGATGCTGTCCAACATAAGATCGAGCAGACCAATCGGCCGGAGCACAAGCACCCCCCACAAGCCAACTGCAATTATTTTGAGCCCTCCTCCAATCCTCCTCCGAACGAGTTGCCGGTTTCTTGAAACCATACGAAGGAGACTAAGTGGCCGGAATAGCAGAACAAAAGTTATCAGGCTTTGAAATACTAGGAACAAAACATAAACCCCAATACTTGCATAACCACCTCCAAGAATGCTCGCACGAAGCACTCTGGCTAAATTATCCCATCCGATCAAATCAGAGAATATTGCCACTGCCAGAACAACGGCAGCTAATTTCATTGCAAAATTCAGGAGCGGAAGAAATGGAGCTAATGGAGAGGTCTCAGTTTGACGTTGTGATCGCAGGAACCAGAACAAAAAGAAGAGGGCTACGATCATCTCTATCAAGAAGACAACATGTTCTAGTGTAGGTGACGAACCAAACAGGTCAAGTGCTACCCGATCAAATATGGCTATAATCATGAGACCCCATATTAAAGGGGCAACAATAGGTAACTGAAAACGCCTGATTATCGATAAAATAGCTACACCACAGAGTGAGACCACAATGAAACTAACATTGCTGGTTCCCAGCCATTCCAAAGGAGTAGTAAAGCTTGCAGTAATCAGTAAGGCCATCGCCAATGGCACTTCAAAAACCTCTCTCGCATTCTGTAAATCATAGTTCTTATTAGCCTTTGTTGTCCGGACACGGGAACGGAGCCAGTACAGAATAAAAGTCAAAGTTGCAAATAATAACAACTGGAAGTTTAGTAAAGGTGCTTGTTCGATCGTGTCCTTCTTGAGCCTATAAAATAATTGCTGTGGCTCAAGTGCAGTCCATTCTTTGAGAAGAGACTCACGTATCAGAGGGCTCCACAGTGGCGGACGGTTAGCTCCAAGGATACTTTTAATTCTTGTGCCATTTGTATTTTGTAATTGCTTAAAATCAGCCTCAAGAGAACTGCTAGGTATAATCAGTTTGTCACGTACAGCCAGTATTTGATTACGATGTTCTACAATCTTTGAACGTGCATTTTCGATATCACTACGTACTATAGCTATTCGCTTCACAGTAGTCTCAGCCACATTATCCTGCCGGTTAACCTCAGCTGAAGTTTCTGCCCAGACTGCTACGATCTCATCTGTTTTCTGAAGAGTTTTTTGAATTCCGACTAGTTCATTATCAAGTTCCTTAATCCATGGCTGTATACGCTCTTTAAGAATTCTACTATTTTTATTTTCTAGCTCTTGTAAAGTACGGATATTAGGTTCGCCCGAAAGCGCTTCCCGAGTCGCTGATAGCAGAGAGTTTACTTCCGGAAGAGCAAGATCAAGCTTCAGGTCGATGCGTTTAAGTTTCTGGCTAGATTCCTCTGTTGGAAGAAGAGCGCTAAGCTCGACACCAGTCTTTGCTGCACGATCCGATACTGCTTCTAATGGGATTGCCTGTACTTTAGATTCTAAGTTTTCAGGAACTTCGATTTCTGATCTATCAGGTAAAGATTCCTGAGCTGAAGCAGGAGCCCAGACAAATGTGGTAATCAGGCAGGTTAAGCATGCTAAGCGTATAAATCTTACTGAAAGTGCCATAAATATGGACCTTTTTTCTGTATAGTAATTGTATTCAAATACTAATTTTTAGTATCTATTCCTAATATGGCTAGTTATCACACCTTCCCATGAAACAGAATAAGACATTGGAAATCTTAGTAAATACGCCAAAAGTCTCTTTAGGAAAAAAATTTACTTCTTAATAACCTGTTCCTGGGCAACATATCCCTCATAAGACAAAAGTGCCACTTCCGCCAGAATCCCAATAACTGCAATTACAACCATTGTCATAATTAGGGTAAGGCCAAATTGATTTTTCTTTGTTTTTATATACTTCATAAATCTTATGATCCTCATCATTCAAATATTATTATTTGCCTCTTGCAAGCAACCATTTTTCAAAAATTTGATTACATCAAACAATCTGCGATCTCTTAATTCTTAACGGACAAATAGCATCCAAAACCTTCATGCCTTCTTTAATTAATGAAAGAGTATATTCATCTGGATCTGTTCATCCTATCTAACAGTGTAATAAAGCTACCCCTTGATGCTTATATGAATTTAAGAATCTCGCTAAAGTATACAGCTATTCTCTATTAGGTATAGTTAATACATCTTGTAATCCCTCTTCTGCTCTTACCTAAACTCAGAAATTGTGTAGGACGCTCAAGGGTAGAAACCCTACTATAATTTAATTCCCCTCCCCCTACATGCTTGAAGATTTTTTAGTTTTACTCTTTGCATATTCCACTATGATTTCGTTACGCCTTAAAAAAGGTAATGTCCATGGCGGATCATATCGGGAAAGCTCAATAGATCCAGTGGAAATGAGATTATTTTTATCCATCCATTTGAGAAGTTCTTGAGTTCTGTTAGCAGTATTCTTTTCATTAGCGAACCCAGAGAACTCTAGAACTGCAACTTTCCTAGCTGGAACTTTACGCAACATAATTTGCTTGTTATTTGGAAGTGGTATCGTATCGAGCGTATATTTACTTGGCATTACAAAACTGACCTGCCACCGACCAGAAATATTTTTCAGGCTAACCGGTATTGTCATAGAGATTTCTTCGGATCTTGGCTCTATCGTTACAGGTGCTGTCATTTTAATTTTCTTACTGCTACCAGTTTCTGTAATATTGTTACCAAAAATATAATCTGCAATTAGGCGAAAACCTTTACCAGATGCCTGGTCCATGTCTCCATCAACTAGGACCTCTGCGATTAACATCGGTTGATACTGACGTAATTCAAACTCGCCTGATTTCTCAATTAGCTCATATTTAGGTTCTTCAGCTGCCATTACATTCATTGGAGAAATAAAAGAAAATGTACTAAATAATATCAGAAAATATATATGTAATTTCATATTGAAAATTCCCTATATCGGAGTTATATAATCAAATCATAAGGATTTGTTGCCAAATTCTAATCATACGAGTTAAAACTTAGTGTATCTAGATATCTTCCATATGTAATTTATTTCTATTCCTTCCATACAGAATGGAAATACAAAATTTTATGAATAAGCTTCAGCACGTAGCCATCGAATAAAAAGGGCAAAGGATCCTTCTTGTCGATCGGCGATCATGAAGCCGATCTGATTTATTCGTGAAAAATCTAGTGGAGGTGCAGATATGGGGTGCCCATGAAAACATGGCTTAAAATCATCATAACTAAATGTAATTTCTGACCATCTATCAGGCGGTGTAAATAAAGCCTGATAATTAACACCATCAGGGTAATTATCCATACGTAGATTTAGTTTGTAGTGATGACCATCACCTAGAATGCATAGGCATAGCTTTTTAATGTTTACTATCGAGTAATTATTTGGAGCAGAACGTATTGAAGCAAAGCCGCCGTTATTCTTTAGCGAAACCTCACCCGTAAATTCCATATGACCATCCGGATTGAAATTAAGTTGGCTGCATGAAGCTCCTCCCATCACTACATCATTAACAGGCGTCCAGCCAAGAGTGCTCTTTGGATCATCAAAAGCAAGAAGTGTCGAATATAATGAGGAAGAATTCATATCTAATATAAACCTATTTTTCTAGGGTTATTTCCTAACTTCTATAATACACAATATCTAGATGTAATGAGTTTCTAAGAAGAAAAACAGCCCCTAAAAATACTTTGAACTATTCTCTGTAATATCGACCTCAATAGTTAAGATTAATTAAGTGGAAGTTGCATATGAAAACCTATCGAATCCTTAGCGGTTCCCTTCTTATTGGTGCGGTACTTGGCATCATCTTGACTGCCGTAGTATTAGCGGGTGAAGCAGCTGTTTCTACTAATGAGTTTTGTACCAGTTGTCATTCCATGACCTACCCAGAGAAAGAATTAAAAGATTCTTCCCATTATGGTGCATTGGGTGCCAA
>Ga0308010_1001641_pt1 | contig 12229 bp, 15 predicted proteins | sample Neamet129_FD_202368 | JGI IMG/M metagenome (GOLD analysis project Ga0308010, IMG submission 202368) | Marine microbial communities from water near the shore, Antarctic Ocean - #129 | ecosystem: Environmental > Aquatic > Marine > Unclassified | place: Southern Ocean | collected 2014-07-24 | reverse complement strand
TCCGATGAATAGGAAAGCTGAATGGGCGTCGAAAAGCGACCACTGGAGGCATAACGACTACGTATGGATTCACTAACAGGGCCACACTGACTGCCTCTTGGACCACCAAGACTGGGGGAGGTAGAGGCAGATCACTCTTCTTGTTCCGATGAATAGGAAAGCTGAATGGGCGTCGAAAAGCGACCACTGGAGGCATAACGACTACGTATGGATTCACTAACAGGGCCACACTGACTGCCTCTTGGACCACCAAGACTGGGGGAGGTAGAGGCAGTTGCATCTTCTTGCTCCGATGAATAGGAAAGCTGAATGGGGGTCGATAAGCGACCACTGGAGGCATAACGACTACGTATGGATTCACTAGCAGGACCACACTGACTGCCTCTTGGACCACCAAGACTGGGGGGGGTAGAGGCAGTTGCCTATGCTTGCTCCGATGAATAGGAAAGCTGAATGGGCGTCGATAAGCGACCACTGGAGGCATAACGACTACGTATGGATTCACTAGCAGGACCACATTAACTGCCTCTTGGACCACCAAGACTGGGGGAGGTAGGGGCAGATCACTCTTCTTGTTCCGATGAATAGGAAAGCTGAATGGGGGTCGATAAGCGACCACTGGAGGCATAACGACTACGTGTGGATTCACTAGCAGGGCCACACTAACTGCCTCTTGGACCACCAAGACTGGGGGAGGTAGAGGTAGTTGCCTCTTCTTGCTCCGATGAATAGGAAAGCTGAATGGGGGTCGATAAGCGACCACTGGAGGCATAACGACTACGTGTGGATTCACTAGCAGGGCCACACTAACTGCCTCTTGGACCACCAAGACTGGGGGAGGCCTGGGTTGCATCTTCCTTCTCAGCCTGGTACGCTTGACGGGAAAGGCGAAGGGGGTCCGATACACTACCGATACGGGCAACGTGACCACGTGGGGTTTCATTAGTACAGCTATATCGAATGCACGAAAGACTGTGACAGGAAGTGACAGTCGTGGTTTCTTACTACACTTGATAGGGCGACAGGTCTGGGTTACCGTAGCCACTCGTGGCTTGGCCCAGGGCTCGAGCAACGACCAGCCGAGTCCAGATGGGATAAAGTGCAACGGGAACGCCCGGTTGATCTCGCATGTGACTGGTATAACACTCGAGTCATGGCTATATTCGATGCGACCGTGAACAAGAGCAAGGTACATACACGGGTTATTTATCAGGTACGATTTATAAAATGTATCATCTGTCGCAGTTTGCGACGGAGAATGAACGTACTAGTCGACATACACGACTTTGCCTCTAATCAGCACAAAGCGTCGTTTGTGTTGACCAAGGTGGCAGGGGAATGTCACCTCTGCGCACGCCCCAGTAGACTTTGGTACATTCGTGGACTTTCGCACCTTCGTGGACTTCCGCGCCTTCACTTCCCGTGCCTTCACCGCCCGTGCCTCCTCCTTCGCCTTCGCCTTCACTGCCCGTTCCTCCTTCTTCGCCTTCGCATTCTCTTTCCGTGCCTGATCGCGTAATTGTTTCAGTTGCATCTTGTAAGCGCCGACCTGCAATCTAATTACATTTTTCTCAGTGATGTACCTACGTGCCTTAGCTTTGTCGAGCATTGATCGGAACCACTTCGGTATCGTCGTCTCATCTTCGACGCTCCCCATCATGTCTACCAGATGACGCCACTGCGCGTGCGTCCTATCCGTAACCTTGGCATTGAAGTCCATTCCATCATTGTCATTGGATTCCATAGTTGCAATTCACCAAGAAAAAAAAACAGTGATGGCCCACAACAGTTCTTGTCGTCATAACTTAAGCACGCTGTATTCAGAGTCTTGTTTTTCTCTTCTAGGTACTAATCAAGATGGCCCGCAACACTTACTTCGCAAGAATTGAAAACGACTTCACTGAGCTCAGTGCGAGCCAGCGCAAGTTGTTGTCGGAAATAAGTGCAGCTTTGCGCGAGGGGGGCTACACGGTAGTTCAGCTGCGCAAACAATTGCGAGGCATCACGACTAGACAGGCGAAGAAGGTGCCTAATGCATATGCCAAGTACGTGAAGCAAAACTGGAAGCGAGTCGCCGCAGCGAATCCAGATGCCAAGTTTGTGGATGTATCGAGGATCATATCACATGAGTGGAAAGCCAGTCAGGCCACAGACAGCGATCAGGTGGATGATGAGTCTGAGAAAGACACTCAACCTGTCGAGACGGTGGCAGAGGCGGTAGCTGAGCCAGTAGCTGAGGCGATGCAAGAATAACTATTTAATAAAACCAAAGTTACCGTGTAAATTTATTCCCGTAAATTCGAATTCACGCATTTTGCTTGAATTCATCGTGATATTTGATTTCTGAATTTCTCAAAACCAAAGTTACCGTGTAAATTTATTCCCGTAAATTCGAGTTCAGACATTTTGTCTGAACTCAGATCAAGGTTCAGATTTCATCGTGATATTTGATTTCTGAATTTCTCACACGTACTTGGCAGTGGCGTCTACTACCTTGACCCCGCTGCCCAGTCCCACACGAGCTCCCAGATTTTGCACCCGCTGCTCCTGGATCCACTGCATGCCCAAGGGGGTGTGCGTGATGGCCGGCGCCGCAGTCTCGATGCGGTGCGCTGCAGCAGGTTGCAGCCTAGTCTTGGTGACGACCGTGCCACCTTTCTTGGAGCTCGTGGTAGTCATGGCAGAGTCATCGGCAGCGATGAAGAAGTCGGGGTCAAAGCGCTTGTAGTGGTAGCGCCACCAGGTACCGCTTTTATTGACCTTGAACTTCCTCCCGCCTGGGACGTATTTGGACTTGTACCAGTAGACGTTGTCCTCGGGGCTGTCGCTCTGCGTGTCCCCTGCGGAGCTCAGCACGAACGTCTCGAAGTTGAGGGTGCACTGCATCATGCACTTGTCGAACTGCTCAGCGGTCTTGAAACATACGTTGTAGTTGTTGTAAAGCTTTTCTCTGTAATGTGGGTTCTTCTCCCGGCTTAGCAGCACGAAGTCGATCTGCTGGCGCAAGCTGGGATGCAGGTCCATGCTGTACTGCATGGACAACACGAAGAAGATGAGCGCATGTCTCCCGTTCATGAAAATCCTGCGGATGTTGGCATCGCCCAAAATAGACTTCTTCTCCCACATGCAGTCGTCCACGAGAATGAAGATGGGTCTGGCCACCCCGCGCTCGACGTCGCGTTCCTGCTTGTCTACTATACGTCCAAGCACGTCCGAGTGGTACCCGTCGTAGATGAACGATGACGGTATGTGGTTCTCGTACTCTTTGATAGTGGCTTTGGAGCCGCAGAACACGACTCCGGTCCTGAACGAGTTACGCTTCTTGTGGAAGATGTCTATGATGTTCACGGTCTTGCCCGACTTTCGTCGACCGATACAGACGACAACCCCGCTGTCTGGCACCGTACTCCAGTCGAGCTCGGATATACGCATAGTAGTTACAAGTATGAAATGAGTTTTTATTTATATCTATTTCCTGACGGCTGACAATCCAGGACCAGCCGTCTTGAATTCGCAATTGTATTTCATATCAAAACGGGGAATCGTATCCCCTTTGAATAGTTTCATATACACCCCTTCACGCCTGGCCCTGGCGATGTACGCATGGCACAGAGACTCGTACTGGACTGCGCTCATGGTCTGCTTGCTATTGAACTTCTTGAACAGTGCAGTGAATTCAGTCATGATGGTCCGTGATTGCGATTGGCTGGTGCCGCCTGCTGCGACCAGCGCCCTGCGCACAGGGGCAGTCACCTGTATCACGTACGTCCCCTCTCTGGAGTAGAGCAGGTGGCACAGAGTGCCGAGGGCAGCCCCTTGGAGCACATTGACCAGGTCTGCCGGTGAGGGCAGGCCCATGGTGCATTCGTTTACCTTGCGGCATGTGGCTGGGTGCGTGTGCCAGTCCACCAGACCTCTTTGCAGGTCCACTGAGTTGAATGTACCGTTCTGCGTGGTAGACGGATAGACAATACCATCCGTGAAGTCTACAATGGAGTCACCCCCGTATTCCACCCCCTTGTTCATCACCATCGCTCGGATGCGTGCGTGGAACGCCGGGTGTACCGAAAACAACCTTTTACAGGCGGGGTTTGTTGCTACAGCGTGTGCATCAGTCATGAATGCTTCGATGACCAAGGCAAAGATATTAAAGAGCCAGAACGCTCATGGCGGAAGGCTTGAGGCTTGAGGCTTAAGCCTCAAACGTGTCCCCGACAGAGATGTCCGGGCGTACCATGGATTGGACCATGCCACCTACATTGGCTCCTGCGTCGAACGTAGCGGTGGCGACAACGGGAGCGGCACCCATCAACGACTGCCCCCGGTATAACACCGTGTATGCGGCCCATGCGGCGGCGACCAACAGTGCAATCTTAAGAGGGGTCCACCCCTCGTACTTAGGGGAACCATCGGAGTGATACAGTTGTGCGGGTCTGATTACATGCAGCGCTGCCCCGACGCCGACACCGAGAACTAGACTTTGGGTAAGAGGTTGATCGAATCCCATACTGATTTACTGTCATACAAGATAAAATTATTGTGTGTGCAGAAATATCCACGGCTTCTTAGAGTTTTTTTTTCTGTAGTTACAGAGTAAACCAATGGGCGCTACACACTCAAACGACCGATTGTTGACCATCGACCGCCACACACAGCCAATAATTACATCTAATGTGGATCCATTGACACAACGGGTATTGCCCGCTGTCAACCCCCTGGCAGAGGTGCCCCGACGCGTCCAGACTGGCCAGGTCACCTCCGTGAAATTCAACGTATCCACCGACCCGCGGGGGGACGTGGACCACCTGGTGGGCGCCTCCATGCCGTCGAGCAGCGCGGATCCCCGTGCGTTCGGGGCCCTCAGGGACAGACAGAACCTGGCAACCATGTTCGACAACGATCGCGTGTACCACATTCCCGAAGATAACACGTTCAAATAACTGCGTCATGGATTGGAATAAGTATGTAGTGTTACCGTAGGGAATCACGAGTATACAGTGATCTACTATGTCTGGCATAACCAACGAAGAGCTCAAGCAGATGGTGGGGGATATGATAAAACTGAACGGTCTCATGAAGACCAAGCAAGCGGAGGTCAAGAAGATCCGGGATGCGTACGCCACCATCAGCGGTAAAGTCAAGGAATACTCCAGGCAACAACAGCTGAAGTTCATAGACCTTGATGGTCACCAAGTGCATGTGTACAACCACATGCGCGAGCCGCCGCTCAACGAGGGGTACATCAACGACCGCCTCGGTGAGTTCTTCTCGGAGAACAAGTGTGGGTCGGGTGTGACAGCTGCCGCGGCGGCGGCGTACATCATCAAGAAGAAGAAGGAGAAGACAGGCGGCACGGACACATGGAGTATCACGCTGCGGGGCATCAAGCCCAAAGCCCGGAAGGCCAAGCGTTCACCAGACAGTGAGTGTCTCGTGGACGATGACCCATCAATGCTGCGAACGACTCAGCACACACCCAAGAAACAGAGGGTGCAGGCAGAGGATGCATCCGTGTCGGAGCACGCACGCGTGGTGCTGTAACACGATAGTCGAGTACATGCACTACAAGTAAAAAGTAAATCAATGTTACCCATAAATAAAGTTATAATTTATTACGAATTAGATTTCGATAGCCCTCTGGTCAACTTTCTAGTTCTCAAGGTCCAGGTCAAATGCGCCACGTTGCGATGGACCCCCCTCCGCCACCAGGGTGTCTGCATCGTGATCATCCCAGTGGCGTTTGTCTGTCCTCGACAGCCAGGTGGATACCCAATCTTTTTTATCAGCTGTATCTATGAATGGTATATCATTAAAGTTTACTTTTCGTGCCATGAGTGCTCGTTTGATGTCAGGCAGGTTGGTCCCTCTGTCTTGCCCGAACTCCAATTGTTGCATGAATGCATCGAATCCACCCTCTTCGTCTTCATCATCGCCTTCTTCTACAATCCTCGGCCTCTTTTTCTTCTTCGGTGGATCCACAGCCAGTATTTCAATGTTCGGTGGACCCAGAGCCAGTATTTCAGTGTCCAATTCTTCGGTAGTCATCACGAGGACAAGTCGTTGATTGGTTCTAGCTACCCACTCGGCCAGTTTGTCTTTCGGTACCCAATCAGCATGATCTTTGACTTGTGGCGCTGCCTGCTCGTACTCCTGCGCGGCCACGGCCAGAGAGTGAATCTCCAACATCCACGCCTGTACGATGTCTCCCCGGTGCTTGCCCGCCCCGTCCAATACTTCATCGAGATATTGATCGGCATAACCCTCTGCATCCTCTTTGGACAGAACTGGCTGGTCCATCACAACATCACGGAGTGCTTGCAACGAAGCCAGCCTGACAGCATGCCCCCCGCTACCATTGAGCCATTTTTTGGCCCCACTAGTGTCCAGCATGCCGGGCAAGTGCACATGACGCAACGATTCCTTGGCAACCGATTCCTTGGCAGCTGGCTCTGCCACCACCCGTTTCATGGCATCTTTTCTCCGAATCCCATCACGAACCAGTTTCACCATATTGTCCACTACCTTGCGATTTGCGCCGCTGTCCACCAGCACGTCCTTCTTGCCCTTGTCCACAGCCTCCATCGCTTGCTTGGCGATGTCATCGGCGCCTTCCAGGATGTCTTGCAGCTGTTTGGACTGGAGCCCCCCCTGTATCACAAGGGCTTGGAGATCAGTCTCGATGGCGGTCTGGCGCACTCGCAACATGATCAGGTCCCTGATATCGGTGCTCGTGTCGTCCCGGCACCGGGCGAGGCGATTCTTGTTAGCAGTGTTTCGGAGCCTGGCCCTGGTCAGTCGCCGCTGCAGATCGTACACTGTGGGGACTGACTTGCTGATGAGGTTCTGCATCTCTACCACTGAACCCTCGTTCATGCTCACCATGAGACGTTGGGCGTAGTCAGACATAGCCCGCACGACTGCGCGTCTCTCCGAGTCCGTAAGCTTAGCGATCAAGCTATGCGGCAGCATCTGCGCAGTAGCCTGTTTCATCATGTCTTGGTTACGGTCCAGAGCTACTGCCTGGATGTGAGCGTCCAGTGCATCCACCGCCGCGGTTGGCGCCTTCTTCGCTACTGGCGCCTTCTTCGCTACTGGCGCCTTCTTCGCTACTGGCGCCTTCTTCGCTACTGGTGCCTTCTTCGCTACTGGCGCTTTATTCGCTACTGGCGCTTTGTTCGCTACTGGCGCTTTGTTCGCTACTGGCGCTTTGTTCGCTGCTGGTGCTCCCGCCTTCTTCTTTGTCCGTTTTCTTTTCGCTTTGGGTGGTGCAGCAGTTATCCGCACCCCGAACCTGCGGATTTGCTTGGAGCACTCGTTGACTGTGCCGATACGCTTGCCATTAGGGGGCTTCAGGCGCTGACCACAATATACCGTGTCCGTCGGCAGGCCAGTGGGAATAGACCCGGATGGCGCCTGGCCAAACTGCTCGAGGCCGTACTGCCGGATCTGTCCTAACTTTTCACATTCGGTCCTGGTGCCGGGTTTGTGTCCTTTTGGTGCTCTGCCTATTCCACAATAGGGCTTCGCGTTGTTCGCATTGTCAAGAGCCGACCAGAATAAAGGCGAGCCGCTCATTTGAAGCTAGTGCAAGATAATTATATGTGCGCCGGACTGATTGTATTTATAATGTCATCGTACCATGTAAGTCAACACACAGTACGCACAAATAATGACTGATGTGATGGAAGTGGTACATTCCCAGCCCGGGAGCAACATATGCAGCGCCCTGGCGCGAGTTCTAACCAGAAACAACCGTATTCGGCAGCACACCAAGCTTTGGTACACCACCCGGACCAGAATGATCACTGCGTCTGATATCGCTTCGGTGGTCGGGCTTAATCCGTACAATTCACAGAAGCAGGTGTTCAAGAAAAAGACGGGGCAAAGTAAACCATTCAAAGGGAACTTCGCCACGCGCAGAGGCAATCGACTCGAAGCGGTGGCGCTCGCGGCGTACGAGAAGAAGAGTGGCAATGTAGCCTGGCACGAGGATCTGGGGCTCATGCAGCACAAGGACTACCCTGTCATCGGAGGCAGTCCGGACGGGATCACACTGGATGGTATTCTAATCGAAATCAAGTGTCCCCTGACACGCACGATCATCCCGGGTACCGTTCCCGGCTATTACGGACCGCAAATGCAGATCCTGATGGAGATCTTCGACTTAGAGACCGCCCACTTTGTGCAGTTCAAGCCAGCCACCAAAGTTGTTGCGGAGGTGCTGGACATCACGGTCGTGAAGCGTGACCGCGCACTGTTTGCGGCGTGGCTGCCGATATTACTTGACTTTATGGAGTCTGTGTTCGAGTTCTACAAGCAAGTGAATTTACCCGTTGGGACGCCGATGATCGACTGGGAGGCAGAGGACCGAGTCGCATTCGACAAGCTGGCCAAGGAGCAGGCGATTGGAATCGGTAAGGTCTGTGCATTTGTAGACGATGTATTCGTCGTGGAAGAATACACTGGGGTCGGTAATCCGGTAATTAGAACAGAGCACACGCTAAGCGACGCGGCGATGGCCAGTGCGCAGGCGATGCCACAGGCGCAAGAGACGATAGCGTTGCTGGTGAGTGACAGCGAGGACAGCAGCGCGTTCGTAGATCGCATCATAGAGGCGTTGCCGTCACATCTTCGAGGGGACAAGCGGAAGCGAGAGGAGGAGGATGAGGATGACAAAGAGTTCATCGACATCGAGGCAATCCAGGCTCGCATCAACGCTGCGCGTCGTCCTCTTCTTCATCCGTAGCAGATTCGAATTCCTCTACCTCGTCGGTGGGCTCCAGCAGCAAGTGTGCAAAGCGCGATGCCACCTCTGCGTCTGCAGCAGCGGTACGCACCGGACTCATGAAATCATGCACCAAGAGTCGACCACCGACTCGTCCGTGTGGTCCGCGGGGACTGTCTATGGTTGAGAGTCGAGCCACGCACGCACAGAAGGAACAGAAATCAGCTTTATCAAAGATCCAGGGCATTTCATGTGCCTGTAGATTGTCATATATACACACGAGCTCGTCTTCGTGCTCTTCCAGCCATATTATTACATGTCGCGGTAATTGATGCACACGCTGGAGCGTTTCTCTCGAGTTGAACAGATTCATGGGATGCACGTGCGGCCTATATCAAGTAATTAACATAATAAAAAGACCAGTTATAACTTGTTTATTCGGTTAAATCGAAAGTTTCCCCGGCGGTTACAGGGGCAAGGGGGGCGGGGGCGCGTGGCGGACGCACGTAGCATTTTTTATACTGTTTCGTCACCGGATCATGTTTTAAGACGAATGTCCCGCCTCTAGGACCGTTGTGAGTAACGTTTGGGATCTTCGGCTTCTTTGTCGTGGGAATCATAGTGGATTTGCTCATCGGTGTACATCAATGTGTGAGATAAATAATACAGCCCAATCAACGCTACTATTACGAAATGAAAATCGGGATCCCATCAGCCACAACCGGCTTCGAGATTGCTTTACGGGATTTATCAATCGCTGATGATCGCCGCTGCATCAGATATGGTTGCATCACCCCCTTAGTCCATTGCTCAAATAGACCCACAGCCAATGTTAACACGAATGCAAAGATCAACAGCTTATGGATGGAGCCGAGGGGCGTAAACGGAATCAGTGCAAGAGTCACTATTTCGCCCCATCGCCGGTCGAGGTAAAAGGTCAGAGCTCTGATCAGAGCAGGGATTGCAAGTTCGAGGCACGTTAATAACATTTCTTGTTGTACGCTGACATTTTAAACGCGGCGCGACACAAATTTGGCCATGCCCACATTCGCATACACATCATCGGATGGATCGTGCTGCGGCGCGCGACTGAACACTGTAGTCGCCTCGGCGTGCTTAATAGGCACGCGACTGCCAGCTTCGCGTGGATCGATGCGCAATTTCGGGTCGGGGTCCACGGCAGGTGGCAGCGGCTTGCTTTTGGCTCTCGATTCAAATAACGCGGCCAGCCCCAGTAGAATGCAGATCGCGACCAGCAGCTCCACAGAGGCGCCGCTGGTGATTGTGTATACTATTACAAGGGCTATGATGATACGCGCTATGGCGTGGGCGTTTCTGACACGGGAGAGGTCCTTTGAAGGAAGTAAGTCGATTGGTTTTTGAAATAGATCGGTGATCCAGTCGCCAGTCATTATATTAATTATACAACACATATTTTTTTGTGCTGTGTATATCAAATGGGAATGTGTATTAATAACATTAAACACCAATTGATTTCGATTGATAGCCGATCACGCGATGCGGTACACGCTGCCAACGAATATAAGGTAAAGTTCGATCGCATCCGGAATGTCGTCAGCATCAAGCTCGTGAGTGCAATCATCCACAACACACTGGTGGACGTCGACGCAACCAACAACACACTCGATTTTGATATAACTTACAATACGCCAGACGGGGCCTATGTGTCTGGCTACTCATACACCATCATTGTGCCGATCGGCGCATATTCCGGGATGGAATTGCAGGCCGCCATGCAGAGTGCCATCAACAACGTGACTGCGTTGATAACGGTCACATTTTCAGAGCGTGAAAATCGATTCTCATTCGCAGTCGATGCTCCACATGAGCTCAGGCTGCTCGGTGCCACTGGTGCCTCCCTGCCAGTGACCATGCTACCGGTCATTGGGTTCCCGCTGGCTGACATTAGCACACTGGGGACGATTGTCGCACCCATCCCCTCGCAGCTGAGAGTGTGCGAGGATTATCTACTTGTGCACCTTTCGACGAATAATGTCGAACTCGGTAACATGAGCACCAGTGACGGGATCGTCAATGCATTCGCAAAAATCACCACTGATTCATTCACAGATCAGTTTAACTTGGTGCAATCCGTGCCGCGGGTGTACTCGACTGATTCACCCCTGCCCAACTTGATGGACATCGGCGTGCGCATCGTACGACGGGACGGCAGCAAATATGACAACCGGCACAAGCCCAATTCATTCACATTGGACATTGCGTATTTGGGCTAGATGTGCGTCATGCACCCGAATAAAAATCTCTTTCATTACAACATGCACCAACAACATGCCCAAACGCACGTACTGCCAGTACGTGGCGGCAGGTCAACAGCAGGCCATCATGAGCCTCCAGCTTCAGTTCCCTTCGATGGCCACGGCCATCGTAGCCCGAGCTGAAGCACACCTGGGGGTGAATAACAGAAAGGGTGTGAAACGACGTAAAGCCAGAGCGGACGGAGGGTGCATTGACTGCGGCCGTACCGACCAGCCGATGAAGACTGGTACAACCTGCAGGAAATGTGCTTCGGAAGCGGGTGTGCACAGGAGAAATACCACAGTGCGTGGCATTGTCGGCCTTTTGGTCAGGAACACAAGAACGAGTCACATGAAGAAAAACAACGGTAGCGCTGACGGGTTTGACGTGACGGTCGACAAGGTCATACAGAAAATTATCGAATTGGGTGGGTACTGCGGGATTTCCCGGGTCGTACCGCTATCATTCAACAAACAGAGTCCATTTTTCATGAGTATTGAGCATCTGCCCGGCACGACCCCTGGCTACCACGAGGGTGGATGGACCGTCTGCACCCATCTGTTCAATGTAGGGAGCCAGCCTATCACAGCTGATTTCGAAATGTTGGGCCAATGTAAAGTAGAGTACAGCGTGACTGACGTCGCTCGTCCCGTTAAGACCGATGTGCGACCCATAAAGCCCGACAGAGAGTGTGTCATCTGCAGCGTGTGTTGGGGAGAGAGTACGAGCGGGGGCACCCGTTGCAAAGACTGTATGTCCTGGTACAATCAAACCATGAACGGCAAGCTGTCAAAGATGGCGGTTAATGGCAAGGAGGCGGACAAAGAGCATAAACGCCCTGAACCGGTGGATTTGTCGAAAGCGACGCTGCGGGTCATGCTGGAGGCGCAAGACTACAAATGCGCGGTGTCTGGGTTGCCTTTTGCGCGTGGCGTCAAACAAGGCGAGCGGTATGCGCCGTTCGCCATCTCCTGTGACCGACTGGATAATGACCGGCCGCACGACTTGGACAATATCCGCCTAGTTTGTGCGCTGTTCAACCCATCAGACGGTAACCGGCTTAGAGCGAGTCTCGGTGTGCATTGCCCGCCTGAAGGGACAGTGGAGCCGTACTCGTATGGCTGGACTAAAAATGACTACGAGATACTAGCGCGGCTGTGCCGAGAGCGCTGGGGGGGGGATAACTAAAAACACTGCTTTTTTTTTTCTTTCCAGATTAATAAACAC
>Ga0308010_1001622_pt1 | contig 12302 bp, 13 predicted proteins | sample Neamet129_FD_202368 | JGI IMG/M metagenome (GOLD analysis project Ga0308010, IMG submission 202368) | Marine microbial communities from water near the shore, Antarctic Ocean - #129 | ecosystem: Environmental > Aquatic > Marine > Unclassified | place: Southern Ocean | collected 2014-07-24 | reverse complement strand
GATTCTTTCTGTAATTTTGGATGCTTCAACTAAACTTGGCTGCTCGCCTTCTAAACCTAATATTACAGCTTTAGGGGTGCCATGAGCTCTTCCTGTTGCACCAAGTGAACCATACATCTCAGAGGTTATTCGAGTTACGCTTGTTAGTAGATTAGATTTTTTCAGGGCAAGGGTAAATTTTCGAGCTGCTATCATGGGTCCTACGGTATGAGAACTGGAAGGCCCAATACCAATTTTAAATAAATCAAAAACACTGATTGCCACAATATTTCACAAGATAAGTGACCAAATAATTATTAGATAGCATGTATCAAGTTTTTACAAACTTAAATAATAATTAGAAGAAGCTTTGATTATTTAGACTTTTTTACAAAACTCATTAAACGTTTTCTTTTCCTATCTTGTCGTGGAGTTAATTTATTACGCCTACCTTTAAATGGATTATCACCAGTTTTAAATACAAGGCGAACAGGAGTACCTTTTAAACGAAACTTTTTTCTAAATCGTTTCGTTAAATAACGCTTATAAGTCAGTGGCAGGCTCTCAGTCTGATTGCCGTGTATTACGATAGTTGGTGGATTTCGTCCGCCTTGATGAGCGTATCTTAATCGAATTCGTCGACCTCTAACTAACGGTGGTGCATGCTCAATTAAAGCCGCCTCGAGCTCTGAAGTTAAATTATTAGTTGATAAATCTCGAGTTGCAGCAAGATATGCTCTCTGAGCAGCAGCCAAAAGATCACCTACACCGGTTCCATGTAGAGCTGAAATCGTATGTTGCTCTGCAAAATCGAGAAATGGCAAACGACGCTCAATTTGCCCTCTTAAATACTTTTTCTGTTCATTAGTGAGTCCATCCCATTTATTAATGACCACCACTAATGCTCGGCCTCTCTGAACAATTAAACCCATTAAGCTTATATCTTGCTCAGTTATACCCTCTTTTGCATCCATCATGGCAAATACTACATTAGATTTTTCGATTGCTTGTAATGACTTGATGATACTGAATTTTTCTATAACTTCCTTTACCTTTCCTTTTCGACGGACACCTGCAGTATCAACAAATAAGTATTTTTTATCGTCTCGTTCCAAGGGAACAGAGACGCTATCTCTAGTAGTTCCTGGTTGGTCAAAAACTACCAATCTATCTTCGCCAATCAACCGATTTATCAAGGTTGATTTACCTACATTTGGTCTACCTATGAAGGCTATATTTAAAGCATTCTTATCAGTATTTACTTGCTCTTCGCCCTCATTATGTAGCGAATCATTTTCAAATGGGGCTAATATTTCATCCATTAATGCAGAAACACGATCGCCGTGAGCTGCTGAAATAGCTATTGGATCACTTAACCCTAAGCCATGAAATTCAGAAGTAGAAATATCTGCATCCAAACCTTCCGTTTTGTTAGCTACAAGCCATATACTTTTAGCATTCTCTCTTGTCATTTGAACAATGTATTCATCTACAGAAGTTAATCCAGCTCTTCCATCGACCATGATGATCGCTACATCTGCTTCCTGAAGTGCTTGTTTGGATTGCTGGGCCATTAACTCATGGATACCTTCCTCACCACCGGTTATACCGCCCGTATCGACGACAAGATAAGGAATAGCGCCCATTTTCCCATAGCCATACTGACGATCTCTTGTTAAGCCAGGATAGTCAGCGACTAGGGCATCACGAGATTTAGTGAGTCGGTTAAAAAGAGTTGATTTCCCGACATTGGGACGACCAATTAATGCTATTACAGGCAGCATAATCAATAACCTTTGCCATAATGGCTCAGGTTCCTCCATTTATTTGGACGTCAGAAGAATTTGATTTATTTTCTTCGGGGATGGTAAATACCGCCATCTCGCTGGATTCATTTTGAACATATAAATATTCACCTATTACAACCGGCGAACCAGAAATAGCCCCTTTTCCTACTCTTTTTCTTGAGACTAACTCACCAGTATTATGATCAAAAAAATGTAAATACCCCTCATAATCACCAACTACTATAGTGGATTTGAATTTGGTTGGCGCAGTGACTTCCCTTCTTATTAAAATATCTTTTCGCCATATTTCGGATCCATCTAATCGCTTCATTCCAACCAAATCATCGGTATCTGTAACTGCATAAATCAGATCCTCATCAATAGCTACTCCAGCAGTGCTTGATAAATCTTTGGCCCATAATATTTGACCTGACTCAGCAGCAATACTGGCTATTTGACTTTGGTAACCTACCGCATAAATATCTTGTCCCATTGATTTAATGACACCATCTATATCCGTCAATCTCTCTAAGTCGGTACTTCCGGATGGGGGTGATAGCATCGATTCCCATTCTACAACTCCCGTATCTATATTGACTGAAATCAATCGACCATTATCGAACCCAGCAATAACATTATTTCCAATTGCAATTGGTGAAGAGGCGCCACGTACTGTTAATGAAGGCATATCTTGATCTGTCATCCATCGCTCAGTTCCATCAAATATTGAAAAATTTCTTAATTGTCCATCTATAGTTAAAACCGTTACCGCATCATTTCTTATCAAGGGTAAAGCAATGGATTCACCTTTAATATTTACTCGCCAAACTTCAGATCCATCGTCCTCTCTCAAGCAAATTAATTCTCCATTCTTACTAATAATGATGACTCTATTGCTTCCAAATGAAGGACCGCTGGTCAGTTCTGTTTCGAGATTCACAGCCCATAATTTCTCTCCGTTTTTAGCTTGATGAGCTGCGACATTTCCATCGTGACTCGCTAAAAAAATTCTGGTTTTATCTCCACTGGGAAGTAACGAGAGATGAAGAAACTCAGAACCTTCACCAATCTTTGTTTTCCAGACTTGTTGTATATCTACTTTTTCATCGAATTTAATTAATTCTGCCGGCAAAATCTCTTCATCTTTGTCTTGAAAGAAAGAGCAACCATTTATAATTAAAATACTAGTTAAGACGATTATAAGTCTTAATGAACATCTCATTGAGAATCGACCTTTGATTCATCAACTATGAGTTCCAAATCAACAATCGTATTTTCAGGCAAGTCATTGATTTTCATCTGTACCAATGCGGCATCAATTACTTGAGGTGCACCTGCTGTATTTTGCAGTGCACTCATATAAGCAAATTCCGCACTTTGATAATCCTCAAGACCATAATAGGCATCCCCAAGAAGTTCACTATATTTTGTCTCAAAAGCATGACCAACATTACCTTCAAGTAAATCCAAAACTTCCTGGTATTTACTTTGATATAGCAGAATTTTTGCCAAACGCATTTGCCCTATGAGTACTAATTCATGTTTCTTGGAATCAGCAATCAATTGCCGTAGTTCATTCGCTGCATCTTCATCACGACTCTGACTCATATAGAAAAAGGCCATTGCCAATCGCGCCTGATCAGCATAAATAGAATCGTTATGATCAGTATAAATTTCTTCAGCGATTATAGTGCCAGCTTCTAAATTATTTTCTGAAATCTCAACTGCAAGAGACTCATAAAGAGAAGAGGCCATCAATTGGTTATTCTCTACACTGCTTTTCCATGCATTTGTGCCAGCAACGCTTCCTATAACTAATGCACCAAAAATAAAGATGTAGTTACGATTTTCACGCCACCAATCACGTATGTACTGAATTTGCTCTTTTTCTGAAAATAATTCGTCCACGAGTACTGCCTTTTTTAATTAAAATTATTAATTGAATTAATGCTTAACTGAAAATAATTATATCACTCAAAGATCTTTTTAACTTCGTCTAAGATATTCTCAAAAGAAATATCTATTTGATCTTCATTACTTCGAAGAGGTTTAAAGCCAACTCGATTATTCTTCATTTCCTCTTCTCCGATAATTATCGCATAAATCGCTAGACTTTTATCGGCCCGTTTTAGCTGTGACTTAAAACTTCCTCCGCCCATATTCAATTTAAATCTGAGAGAAGGAAAACTTTCTCGTAACTCTTCAGACAACTCAAAGCCCTTATGAAGAGCTTTGCCCTCATCTGTTACGATATATATATGTGGCGCTGGGTTCGCGATACGCTCATTAGATATTTCATATAAACTAACCAACCTTTCAATACCCATTGCCCAACCCACTGCAGGTGTAGCGCGACCACCTAACTTTTCTACTAAGCCATCATACCTTCCACCGGAGCATACGGCACCTTGAGCGCCCAGATCATCAGTTATCCATTCAAATACGGTTTTATTGTAGTAATCAAGGCCGCGAACTAACCTTGGGTTAATCTTATATTTAATATTCGCATTATCCAGATACTCTCTCAGTAAATCAAAATGCTTTTTTGACTCACTATCAAGATAATCAAGCATAATCGGCGCCTCTTTTATAACTGAAAGCAATTCAGGGTTCTTGCTATCAAGAATTCTTAAAGGGTTAGAGTGAAGTCGATCAAGGCTATTTTGATCTAATATTTCTTTGTGTGCTGAAAAATAAGTTATTAATTCATTTCTATAAATCGCTCGTGAGTCTTGATTACCCAATGAGTTAATTTCTAATCTTAGATTTTTTAAATTAAGAACTTTCCACATTCTAGCGCACATCATTATCAATTCTGCATCTATATCAGGACCTTCATAACCCATCGCTTCTACATTAAATTGATGAAATTGACGATATCGACCTTTCTGTGGCTTTTCATAACGGAACATCGGACCCATCGTCCATAACTTTTGCTGTTGATTATGAAGCAAGCCATTAGTAATACCTGCACGAACTGTGCTTGCTGTGGCTTCTGGCCTTAGAGTGATACTTTCATCATTTCTATCTTTAAAGGTATACATCTCCTTTTCCACTATATCGGTATCGGCACCAATAGATCGTTGAAATAATTCAGTTCGCTCTATAATTGGTAATCGAATCTCACTAAAACCATAAGATTCAACTATCTGCATTACTGTTTTCTCAAGAGACCGCCAGGTCCCAATAATTTCAGGCAATAAGTCATTCATTCCTCTAATTGTTTTTGGTTTCATAACTCCTCTCACAAGTTCGATACACTAAATCTAAGCACTTCATCTTGACGTGATGATTCCGGGAGCGGGTAATTTTGATTATCAACTCTTAAACTGAGCACTTCTGATGCAGCGCCAAATAATACATCCAAAGGACCAATTCCAATAACGACCACTGTTTTGTCAAAATTACCCATGTCATAAAAAAGCAATTGCCCATTCACGTCATAAATTTCAGTCCAGCATAATCCACTGTATTCGATTATTAAACTCAATGCTTCGGGCTCTAAAAACAAAGCACCCGACTCTTCTATCACTGATTCTTGCATTGCTATCGGGCTGATCTCATTCAATACTGGATTTATATCTTGGTCATCAATGGGTTTTAGTTCTTCCATCACTGACTCTTGCATTTCTATTGGGCTGATCTCATTCAATACTGGATTTATATCTTGGTCATCAATGGGTTTTAGTTCTTCTATCACTGACTCTTGCATTTCTATCGGGCTGATCTCATTCAATACCGATAAATCATCTATAATTAAATCTTCAATGCTAGCTTCCTGATTAGATACAGCTTCTGTTTGAGATAATGAAGATACAATCATAGAAATTATAAGTAACACCAAAAAAAATGAAGCGATCATTAAAATCAATTTTGGAGTGAGAACGTACTTACTGATCTGCTCTGCAGTTTTATTTACTATTGGAGCAGAATTTTTATCAGGATTTAATTGATTATATTCTTCTAATAATGACTCTGCTGATAACCCCAAAATATTTGCATACTGGCGAAGATATCCTTTCGCAAAAACAGGAGCGCCAATTGATTGAAAATCATTGTCTTCCATCATCTCTATTACTGAAATATTAATACGTAATTCTTTGGCGATCTCTTCAGCGTTAAGACCTTTTTCGCGTCTAGTTTGAGCTAATAATTCTCCGCAACTAATCTCATTAAAAAGATTATTGTTGTTATCATTTTCTTTGGAATCTTTGTTCATTTAAAGTTCGATAGTATTAATTAAATTTTATAATACCACTGCCCTCCGTTTTTTCTCACTTAATCTAACTAAGACTTTATTATTCACTTTACCAGCTAATTGCCCACATGCAGCATCGATATCATCACCGCGAGTTTTTCTAGTTGTGACGATTAATCCTAATTCTTTTAATTTAGCTTGAAATAATCTTATTTTTATAGATGAAGAGCGTTGATAATCACAACCAGAGAAAGGGTTAAAAGGGATTAAGTTTATCTTGGCAGGTTTATTTTTTAATAACTTCGCTAATTCTCTAGCATGCAAAATTGAATCATTAATATCTCTTAACATTACATATTCAAACGTAATATAACGATTTGAGTGTTTTTTTGCATAAGTCCAACAAGCTTCTAGTAATTCAGCAATTGGGTGAATCCTATTGATAGGGACAAGCTTATCTCTTAATTCATCATTAGGTGCATGCAATGAAACCGCTAAAGAAACATTACAATCATCACCAAGAGAATTAAGATTAGGCACTATTCCAGACGTACTCAAGGTGACTCGTCTTTTTGATAAACCGTATGCATTATCTGACAGTAAAATTCTTAGAGCTTTAAGCACATTCCTGTAATTCGCTAATGGTTCTCCCATTCCCATAAAAACAACATTGGTAATAGCAGATAATCCATTTTTTCTTTTCGGTAGCAGGCTGTTTGCAAAGCATACTTGAGCAATAATTTCTGAGGACGAAAGATTTCTATTGAAACCTTGATAGCCAGTAGCACAAAATGAACAATCTAGGGCGCATCCTACTTGAGATGAAATACATAAAGTGCCACGATCAGACTCAGGAATAAAAACCGTTTCGATAGCTTGGCCAACACCTGAATTAAATAACCATTTTATCGTCCCATCACTTGATGAGGTTTCTGAAATAATTTCAGGAAGGCTAACTGATGCTATTAAGTTCAACTTATCTCTCAGACTTTTAGAGAAATCCGACATCAAGTCAAAATCTAGTACATATTTCTGATGCATCCATTGCAGAAGCTGTTTTGCACGAAACTTTTTGTGCCCAAGATCCAAAAAGAACAGCTCTAGCTCATCTTGGGTCAATCCTAATAAATTTTTCTTCTGCTCTTGCATTGGTAGTTATCTTCATCAGATTATGTTCTGGTTCGCTCGCAAATTTCTTGATCTTCAAAAAAGAATCCAATTTCTTGTACGGCAGTTTCCGGGCCATCTGAACCATGAACAATGTTTTCCTCAATACTATCAGCAAAGTCTGCTCTAATTGAACCAGCAGCGGCCTCAGAAGGATTGGTAGCGCCCATAATTTTTCGATTTGCATCTATCGCGGATTCACCTTCAAGAACTTGTACCATGACTGGGCCTGATCTCATATAGCTTACCAAATCATTATAAAATGGACGTTCGTTGTGAACGGAATAGAATCCTTCTGCTTGCTCTCTAGATAAATGGATCATTTTAGAGGCAATTATTTTAAGCCCCGCTTTTTCAAAACGATTGTATATCTCACCTATGAGATTTTTCTGTACTCCATCGGGTTTAATAATTGAGAGTGTTTGCTCAACAGACATAATAACCACCTTTAATTTAGTTAAAAAATAATTTAAATTTATTTATATAAAATTTGATTCGATCTTGTGAGATTCAGATATTCAAGGTGGGCTAGATACTAATATAGCCTCTATATACTAAAACTTTCACCGCAGCCGCATTCACCAGTAACTTTCGGATTACGAAAACGAAACGCTTCATTTAGGCCTTCTTTATAGAAATCAACTTCAGTCCCATCTATTAGCGCTAAACTTGTTTTATCGACAATAATTTTAATATCATGATCGATGAATATCTCATCATCATCTTCTATTTTATCAGAATAATTAATTACATACGCATAGCCATTACAACCCGTTTTCTTTACTCCGATACGAAGATTTACTCCATTTTTCGAAGCTTGACTCGAATAGTTTTTTATTCTTTTTACTGCTGCATTTGTAAGTGAAATTGCCATAATATTTATATATATAATTATTTCAGACCCAATTGTAACCTAATCTCATCCATGACGTCTTCTAATAATAATATCAATGAAGTTTTTTCAACTGGGATCAATAATAATATTTTCAATTTGACTATCTCAATTTTATTCAAATTATCAATTGCCTTTCCTTCAATTTGTTCGCATAACCATTCAATTGAGGCAATTGTATGAGGACATCCATACACTCGGTATTTTGCAGTTATTATCTTGTGATTTTTTTCTATGTAATTAAGTTGTATATATTGCCCCCTATCAATATTGCCTTTTTTGACTCCCGTAATTTTTCCTTCAGAGTATGTAAAATTATCTACGTACTTACCACGAAAAAATAACTCTCGAGTCAAATCATTATAAGGCTCCATCTGTTCTGGCATTATTTTATTCATATAAGTTCATCTGGAGAGATTTTTCTTAAATATCGCACAGCTTTATTATACTTTTCTATCGCAATATCAATCTCTTCATTCGTTGTATTTCTATTAAAACTGAACCTAATGGCGCTTTGAGCTTGATGATCGGTTCGCCCTAGTGCTTTAAGTACAAATGATGGTTCATTATTTTTTGAATTACAGGCCGAGCCATTCGCAACACAAAGCGGTTCTAGCATTAATATTAAACTCTCGCCATCAATGCCAGAAATGGAAACATTCAGGATGCCGTGGTATTTGGATTCAACTGAACCATTTATTGCTATCCCTGGTATATCTTTCAGCCCATCCCATAAACGCTCATGGAACAATTGCATCATCAAGCAATCATGCTCTATTCTCTCTAAGGCTAATTTCGCAGCTAGGCCAAAACCGACAATTTGATGAACTGGAAGTGTTCCAGGTCGAATCCATTTCTCTTGTTCACCGCCATAGTGAAGAGGAACTACACCACAGCCGGCTGCTTTACGTATATAAAGTGCACCAATGCCTTGGGGACCGTAAAACTTATGCGCCGAAACAGATAATAAATCAATGGGTAATTGATCTAAATATAAAGGAATCTTGCCTACAGACTGGGCTGCATCAGTATGAAAAAGCACACCCAGCTCACGACATAATGAACCAATTTGAGTGATATCTTGAGTCACTCCGGTTTCATTATTAACGTGCATTATAGATACTAATTGCGTCTCATCATGAATCGCTTCTTTTAGATCATCGATGTTTAGAAGTCCATTTGCATCTGGTGGTAATCTTGTTACCTGAAACCCATTCTTCTCTAGGTAATCGAAAGCTCCCAACACAGCTTTATGCTCAGTTTTCATAGTAATTACATGACGGCCCAGATCAGCTCGAAATCTAGCTGCACCAATAATAGCTAGATTATTTGATTCAGTTGCCCCTGAAGTCCAGATCACATTTTCAGCATCAGTATGCAATAAAGCCGCGAGTTGTTGCCGAGCCACCTCAATATCATGCATCGCTTTTCGACCAGGACTGTTCGATGAAGATGGATTACCTATAACTTCAGCATGATCCAAGCAAGCCATCATTGCGCTTTTAACTTGGGGATCAATCGGCATCGTTGCTGCGCTATCCAGATAAACAAGATCCTCAATCAATCTTTTCATGTTTTAACTCTTCTTCTTGTTGAGATTCAAATGAAGAAAGTATACCTCGTAAGATATTAACTTCGTTTTGATCGGGGGATGCTTTTGTAAAAAGACGACGAATTCGTCGCATAAGATATCTTGGCCTCTCAGGGTTTAAGAATTCATTCTTAATCAGGAGCGACTCTAAATGAATATAAAAATTCTCCATTTCCTTTGCTGAAGCTAAAGGCATGCCAGAATCAAAAGCTGGAATTTGACTGGTGGAAGCTTGCATATAGAGTTCGTAACAAAAAATTTGTACGGCCATTGCTAGATTCAATGAACTAAAATCTGGATTAGTTGGAATACTTAATAAAAAATTACAATGATCAAGACTTTCATTTTTAAGGCCAGATTTTTCTGGACCGAATATAACGGCAGTATAATTGTCTCTATGCTCAGTAAGAATTTTTTTTACACATTGTCTTGGCTCCACGCTCGGCCAATTAATAGATCTTGATCTCGCGCTAGCACCCACCACAAGATTGCAATCCTGAATAGCTTCAACAAGATTATTCACTACTACGGCTGTTTCTAAGATATCTTCGGCACCGGATGCTCTCGATATTGCTTCCTCATGCGGGAAGTTCAGTGGATTAACCAGAACAAGTTCTTTTAGTCCCATATTCTTCATAGCTCTTGCCACTGCACCTATATTCCCGGGGTGAGAGGTTTCTATAAGAATTATTTTTATTTTTAAATTCACTAATTAATACCCATATCAATATATATTTTTCATTATATCGTTATATCATTTAATAGGTCTGTTATTCTATACGCTCTGGGGCAAACAATAAAAGCCACAGAGAAATGTTCTTTTTAAATCTATTGGAATCAAAAAAATGCATGCATTATTAAATGTCGCTGTTATCGCCGCCCATCGCGCTGGTGATTCATTAATTCGTAATCTTAATAAGCTCGAAAAAATTAAATCCAAAGTGACATTAAAAGGGCGCAATGACTTTGTTAGTGAAGCAGATGTAGTTGCGGAAAAAATAGCCATTGAGACTATTTTTAGACACTATCCTGATCATGCAATTCTTGCTGAAGAAAGCGGTCAACAAGGCGAATCTGATTACCTTTGGATAATTGACCCGCTTGATGGAACGACTAATTTCTTACATGGTTTTCCAAACTTTTGCGTCTCTATTGCTCTTATGCATGAGAAGAAACTTATTCATGCCGCCGTTTATGATCCAATTCGTCAGGAGCTTTTTACAGCTTCAGAAGGTCAAGGTGCGCAATTAGATGGACGAAAGATTCGTGTGAGTGGTGAGAGGAATATAAATAGAGCTCTAATTGGCACAGGTTTTCCGTATAGAGATTCTAATAAAGCTACTCAGCCTTATATGAATATGTTGCAAATTGCGATAGAAGAAACAGCTGGTGTGCGTCGCCCAGGAGCGGCCGCACTAGATCTATGTTATGTGGCAGCTGGAAGGCTTGACGCCTTCTGGGAGACTGGTTTAAGTATCTGGGATATAGCTGGAGGAGCATTAATTATTCAAGAAGCTGGAGGTATAATAAGTGGTTTAGATGGATCCGATAAATTCCTAGAACAAGGCCATGTACTGACTGGCTCACCAAGAATTCACTCAGCCTTAACCGACCTCTTCGCTAAAGATACTGAAACTATGTTCAAATAAATCTCAGCTTTAGTTTAAGGAAGATCATCAATTAAGTCTGGGTTTTTCTCTGCTGGCAATAAGTCCTTAGTATTCACATCCAGCATTAACGCAACTGCACCAGCGGTATATATAGAAGAGTATGTGCCGATAATAATACCCACAATTAATGCAATTGAGAATGGCCTAACCGACTCACCACCAAGAAGTAGTAATGCAATCAATACTACTAATGTTGTTACACCGGTAATAATGGTTCTGGCCAACATTTCGTTTATTGAAATATTCATCGCCTCATCCGATGCAACGCCGCGTAACTTGATGAAATTTTCTCGAATACGATCGAATGCTACAACCGTATCATTTAATGAATAACCAATAACTGCCAAGACAGCAGCAACAACCGTTAAATCGAACTCAAAGCCAAATAAAGAAAAGAAACCAACTGTAATAATCACATCATGACCAAGAGCGCAAACCGCACCTGCAGCAAATTTCCATTGAAAACGAAACATTACAAAAGCAAAAATCATCAGCAGAGCAAAGATCATGGCTAAGCCACCTTGCTCGGTTAAATCCTTACCTACTTGTGGCCCCACAAACTCAACTCGCCTCAGGTCAACGTCGGGTTCATCTGTGGCTAATATATTACGTAATCGATCTCGAATATCATTTGGATTACCTTCAGATTGAGGTGGAAGTCGCAATAAGACATCTTTTTCTGAGCCAAAACTCTGAACCTGAACATCTTTGAATCCATCATTAACCAAAAGCGATCGTATTTTTGGTAGATTGGCATCCTCAGGATAACCAACTTCGAGTAAAACACCGCCAGTAAAATCAATACCTAAATCTAAACCACGAGTAGTTAATGAAATCAGAGAAATAAGCACCAATGCAATCGATAGCCCAATAGCCGCCTTCCTTCTGCTCGCGCCAAGAAAATTTATTGTAGTTTTTTTGGTTATAAATTTCATTTACTGCCCTATATTGGAAGCTTCTGAAGGCGTCTATTACCAAAGACAAGATTTACAATAGCGCGCGTACCAATAATCGCTGT
>Ga0308010_1001621_pt1 | contig 12303 bp, 13 predicted proteins | sample Neamet129_FD_202368 | JGI IMG/M metagenome (GOLD analysis project Ga0308010, IMG submission 202368) | Marine microbial communities from water near the shore, Antarctic Ocean - #129 | ecosystem: Environmental > Aquatic > Marine > Unclassified | place: Southern Ocean | collected 2014-07-24 | reverse complement strand
GGTTCCGAAGAAAACGATTCAAATCCTTATTTATTGTAAAACGCTTAATAGAATAATTCATTGTCTTTTAGAATTGCATGACATACATAATATATTCCTTATATTTTCATGGTCTGTAATAGAATGATCATGATCTAAACATGCGGTTTCACGACATCTAGGGTGCGGTGGTTTCACCAATTTACAATTACAATTATCACAATATAGAGTTTTGATATATCTGTCATATGTTTTATCCCAATTATCAGACAGAATCCCCTGTTTTTTCCATCCTGTTATTTTGCTTGATTTAGGCGGGTGTGTGACCCTATAATATAATATAATCTGAGGTTCCATTTTAAATAAATTACTAAATAAGTAATAGAAATCAAATTTATTTAAAACGAAATTAATAAAACAAAGATAATGAATCAACTAAGGAAATTATCTGAAAAGATTAGTGATGATCAGAAGGTTCTTTTCATCAACCGATTTCATAGTATATTCGCTTTATATTTGTTGTTCGGATGGATCTTTGTCTCACAACGACAAGTGCTAGTATTTATCATACCGACATTACAGTTTCAATTCCTAGTGAATGATAATATGTGTATTTTAACCCAGTTAGAGAACCGATATCTGAAGGAAGAAAAAAAAGAAGATTCATTAATTGGTAAGAAACTGGCAGAATATAAAATTGAGTTGAGTGATAGGAATCGCGAGATTATGATCAATGGCCCCATCTATTTAAGTTTCTCATTAAGTTATTGGTGGATGTAACTAAATTCAAATTTGTATCCTTCTCTTAATTTTTTAGTGAATTTATTTTCTTTGTATGATCCACATAAAGGATCATATACTTTGACGAATGTTTCGCCAGATAAGGTAATTCTTTCATTCCATGAGCTGGTTGTTTCGTATGGCATTACTTTATCTGTGAAATAATTTGAATTACGATGTTGAATCAATGAATGCATATGTTTTTCCATGATAGTAATTTCGTTATCTTTCTGACAGAAATCACACTGACATCCCATGATCCATTTTCTGTTTTCGGGTAAGGTATTGAAAGGTAAATGTAGGAAGTGAATATTCTTTTGTCTTGCTTCCCACAATGTTTTTTTGACATAATTCGCACTTTTCAGCCATGAAGATGGTTTAGCGGTTAAAGGAACATAATTCCTCCAATAAAGACGCCATGTATAGATACATATTTTGGCTTGCAATTCTTTAGGTAACAAGGTGATCTTATCTTTCCAACCTGACTTAAGAAAGATACATCTTTCTCTATATTCTTTTTTCTCTTTCTTTTTCAATCGCATCTTATATCTCTTTTCATTTCTTGTTTTTTGATTCATTTTTAAGGATATCTATACTTGTTAAGAAGTAGTATTTTTAAATCAAATTTGATTTTACATTGCTATATCATAAAGTAATAGAATGTCATTGAACCTTGTTAAGAATAGAGATATCAGATTTAAACTTCAAGGAAAAAGATACGCTGATGATATAAGATATTTGAATGATAATAATTATTATTATCTTGTAGAATTAGATCATTTAATCTATTTGGAGACATTAATGACGAGGAACGAAGAAGCAACTCAAAGGGTAAAAAAATATGAAATAAAATACAACGATTTCATGAGATCTCTCAGGGATAAATATGATTATTCAGAAGTTTAGATTTTCTCTAATTTACATCCTAGTTTAGGATTATTTTTCTCTATTTCCTTTTCTCTTTCTTTTTTATAATCATAGAGACAATTATGAGTATGAGGATTGTGATGATTAATACAGAAATTATATTCGCACTTACAAGTAAAAGAAATCATTTTAAGTTTTTTGTTACATAGATGACATCTCATTCTCTTAGGTTTCTGAACAGGAACACATACAGGGTTAGATTCCAGTTTCTGAACTGGAATACATTCAGGGTTAGATTCCAGTTTCTGAACTGGAATACATTCAGGGTTAGATTCGGGGTTTTTTACTTCATTCATAGTTATTAGATTTATTAGATTTATAAATATCGTCAATCAAATTTTTGTCTTTATCTCTGAAAGTTTTGATGAATTCTAAAATAGGTTTATCCTCATTTTGTTTGAATTGATGTTTTGTATTTAGTAGAGATCTTCCGATAATAATTTTGTGATAGTTTGGTTCTGAATCATCAGAATATCCATAATCAATAGGTTTGAACATGTTATCTTTTATTTAATGAATAAAAAAAATAATTCATTTATCAAATTTACAATGTCCATGCCCACTGATATTTCATGAAATTCTCTTTTGATATATTTCTTCTGATAGTGTGTGGAGAAAGATTATTTAATCCTTTATTAAATCTTGGCGAATTTCCGGGCAGGGATTTCAAGTGAGGTGATTTAGGTTGATTACTATCATTTGATTTAGGTTGTTCCTTATCATTTAATTTTTGGGATTGGTAATCATTTACGGTAAGATAAAATCGGTGCATTATATGATATCTTAAGAAAATAATTTTAAATAATTAATTTGTTAGAAATCTTGGTCCGATGCTCATTGTCATTAATTCCTGCATGAGAAGTTTACACGCGTATGGGATATAGACCTTCGTAAAATCTCCATAGTTGGAGCATTTTCTACATTCATAGATATTGTCTTTATTATTTCCACATGCTATCATATTACAATCATTGCATATATAGACGCTATATTTGTCGGAAACATCCATTAATCTTTCCTTAAGGAAAGATGCGGAACCGTGTGCTATCATACAATCCCGTTCCATTTCCCCGAACCTTAATCCACCATGAGATAACCGTCCTTCGGCAGGTTGCCTTGTCATAGAGACGATCGGTCCGCTAGCTCTGCTATGAACTTTATCAGCTGACATATGTTTGAGTCGCTGATAGTAAGTAGGTCCGATAAAGATAGATGTCTTGAGTTGATTGCCGGTGAAACCATCATAAAGGACTTCATTACCCTTCCCTTCGTATCCGCATGTTTCTAATGTTTCAATAATATCATTCACATTTGTTTCATTGAATCCGGTTCCATCGCCATGATATCCCATTTCACAGCATGTTTTACCGAGAATACATTCCAGAAGTTGAGCAATAGTCATCCTACTAGGAACAGCATGAGGGTTCATGATAATATCAGGGACGATACCATCTTTGGTCCGTGGCATATCTTCTTGTCTATATGTCATACCTACAGTTCCCTTTTGTCCATGACGACTAGAGAATTTGTCTCCAATTTGAGGAATCTTAATTTGTCTGAGTTTAACGTTGCAGAAACGATATCCGTCGCTATTAATTCCGATATAACTTTGGTCAATGATTCCACTTTCATTGGATCTCGGTGTCGTGCTACAATCTCGATAATTATATTCAGGCATATTTTTGATAGGAATTACTTTTCCGATAATGATATCATTTGATGATACATGAGTATTTTCTTTGACCATCCCATCTGAGCCAAGTTTATCATAATTTGCTGGTTTAGGAAATAATAATTTACTCTTATCTGGTGAACAGAATTTATCTTCATCACCAGTTAATTGATTCTTTTGTTCTTCATCTTTGTATGTTCTGTAAAAGGTAGATGAAAAGAGACCACGATCAATCGCTGACTGATTAATGATAACAGAATCTTCTTGATTGTATCCGGCGCATGTTGCGATGGCTACAATAACATTATTCCCATTCGGAAGACTATTAAAATTCAGATGCTTCATCATTTTAGTATTAATCATTGGTTTTTGCGAATAATGAAGGACATGAGCAAATGTATCAAATCTCTGATTAAAATTAGTACAATGAACTCCGATTGCTTGCTTACCCATAGCTGATTGATATGTATTCCTTGGTGCTTGATTATGATTCAAGAAAGGGATAGTTGAAGCAATTGCTCCTAAGATAAGAGTCGGATTGAGTTCATAATGAGTATAATTTTTAGATTTATCATGTATTCTGGTACCAATCAATGTATTTTCAACTTCATGAAAATCAATATATTCAATTATTTGTTCTTTATCATTGTTAATAAGAATTTCATCCCATGTATCGTGTATGACATAATTAGAGATATCACTTATGTTCCCTTTCAATAAAGGTCTAGTACATCTCCCACCATCTGAAAAGATATAAATAGAATTATCAGTATGATTCCAATAGATAGAGCAATGAGGATGAATGAGATTTTTTGTTCTCATCTGTTTAAATTCCACTACTAATTCAGATGGAGAAGGAGTGTATCCGACCCAATCTCCATTTACGAATACTTTTGTTATTTGCGATTTATTGAAACTATATAAATCATATTTATCAACAGATTCAATGTATTTTTTAATATATGACATATAGGTATCAGGTGAAATATCTGAAGTAATTTCACACATCATTGATAAATTTTTAACAACTCCTACAGATTGCCCTTCGGGTGTTTCTGTAGGACAGATATATCCCCACTGTGAGTTTTGTAATTTTCTAGGTGCGATCAATTTACCCGTAGTATCAATCGGGGTTGATAATCTCCTCATGTGAGACAATGTACTCATAAAAGTAAGACGATTCAATACCTGAGATACTCCTTGCTTGTTAACATTGTTTTTCATCCCCCAGTTTCCGGTGGCGAGGGCACTTTTCAATACTGTCTCAATATAATTAGACTTAATCATCTTAGAAATATTGATATCGTTAATTATATCTTCATAATTATTGTTTAAGCTCCATATACCGGTGGATACCTCTTTATTAACGTAAAGTTTGATATCTTTTGCTATTCTATTCATACATTGATTGATCAGGTTACCCATTAATATACCGACGGGTTCAATCCTTTTATTCGCATAATTGTCCCGATTACTAGGGCTAATCGCACCGATATCACATTTGAGCAACTTATTTATCATGAGACCTAGATACTGTATTTTCTTTTTCCCATCATTTCCCAGGTGAGGCAATAAATCTCTTTTTAAAATATTCTTACAATATTCATATTTCATTTCGGGAGGAAATGAAGTATTTGAATGATTGATATACTTAGTAATATACATTATCGCATCAAACTCCGTTTGACAATCGGTTGTTTCCGTAAAAGATTTCCGGATCATTTTCAGGATGAAATTATCCATATCAGAATTATCATTATCAATAATATGATAGATTATTTCCTTATCCGTGATACAACCCAGGGCTCTGAATAAGATAGTAATAGGGATATCTGTTCTAATATGAGGAAATGAAACATAAATCATATTTTCAAACATTGAGGGTTTATTTGTTAACTTTATGGAAATGGTCTTTGTTGTGCCATATGTATTGGCACCACAAGATTTCACTTCACATGTGTATTTATACTTTGAAGATGCCTTGGAGTTCTGATGAACTTGAATAATATTTGGAATGACTCTCTCCTGAGTAATAACTACTTTTTCGTTTCCGTTAATGATAGTATATCCCCCAGTATCGAATTTACATTCTGAATAAATATCAGATTTATAAACACAGTGTTCAGATTTTACAATAATAGGTATCTTGCATAACAGGATGTTATCTATAGTTTTACTCGGTAAGATAATTTCAATATCATTCTCTATTTGCGTGTATTTTACACTTACCGAAATGAATACAGATAAGGAATATGTAAAATTACGGAGTCTCGCGATATGAGGAGTCAGCATCTTGGGAACACCATTATTCTCCGTATAATATGGTTTCTCAATACGGATACTGACAATTGAGATTGTTATATTTTTGAGAATTTCATCATTTAAATTAACCGATAAGGGGAATGATTGTGCCAATATCTTAGGTAAAATATTGTCAATAAGATCATTATAAGATTCAATCTGATGATTGACTAGGATATTTTTTTGTTCAAAATATTTACTGACGAGTTGTTCAACAACTTTCTCATCAATCATATTAGAATAACTTCTATTAATTGCTTTATGTAATTTTAAATCAAATTTTAATTAACTTTGTAATGCCATATTCTTAATTTCATCAGACATCTCAATACAATCAAAAATAGTGTCAACTTCAATTTGTTTTTCATTGAGGATATCTGATATATAATCACTGAAATCTTTAAAAATATCATTTGTTTTGTAGAATGTAAGCCAATCCAGATATTTTGATCTAAACACCTCATAACTATGAATTTCATCTGTATCGGATGATATCATCCGGAATTCGCTAAATATTTTTTCACATTGGATCAGTATAATTAGAGCCTGTATTAACATCGGATCAATTAATAAATTCTGAGAAATACATAAATTAACTATCATTTTAAATAAACGCGAAGGATTAATATTCCATGGTTTAATCTCGTCTAAATTATTTTCCAGATATTCGCATACTCTCTGTTTTATATTCTGTTCATCTTTCAATTCGTATTTTAAGAAACATGATAAAATATCTGTCATCATATTTAAATCAACATGCTCTAGATTTTTATCAGAAGTCTCAAATATTTCACAAATATCGTCAATACCTGCAATCTTATGATTTGGGACAGTCCAACAGAAACCAAAATCATAGATAACTAATTGATACTGGTCGCCGAACTTCCGCGCTTTCCAATTCCCTTTATGTAAATCACCATGATGATAATTTAAGATATGTTGATTATTCCTTGTAAATGATGCTAATAATAATGCTATCTTATATTTTTGATATTTATCAGCGTCTACTTTCTCGAAAGTCTGTCCTTCTTCATAACTCATTATCATGATGGATGGGCTCGTTTTTATCAGTTCGGGTATCACAATGAAATCATTATCTTTGTATAACTCTTTGAATTTCAATAAATGATTTGATTCATTTACAAAATCTGATTGCTCATTAAACTGATCTATGAAATTATTGATATCAAAGGGGAATGATTCACTGAGAAGTTTATTAATTGATGGACAAAGTTTCATAATCTTGTAAAATTTACGAAAGAAATTAATCTCATATTTCACATTCGGATGTTGTATCTTCATTACATATTTTTGTCTTTTACTATATTTTGTAAGTGGTTTATCTTGAATTAAATAAACCTGACCAATACTACCCGATCCAATGACATCTAAGATTTCATAGTCTTCGTTAAAGTCTTTTTTGAATACTTCTTTGTAATGTTCAAATGTATAATTAATTGGATGATCATTACAATTTTCATAAAATTCTTCAAGTTTAGATAGCCATAATGGATTATTCTCTGTTATAATATTTTCTTCTTCCAAATACATGATTTCTAATTTAGGAGTGATCCACTGACAAAATTTAATCGCGACAGAACCACACCTTTTAATCCTCTCAATAATCGTGTCTAATAATACGATATCATGAGTCAGATTTTCTTTATACAGAGAGATATATTGATTTACTGAATAAATTAATCGTAAATAGTGATAAAAATAAGAACAGAATTGTATCATTTAATGAAGACTATTTAATTATTTATTGAAATAAACTTAAATAAGTTTAAAAAGTATTAGAATAGTATCCTTAACTTATAATGAGTCTCCAAAAACACATCCGGGATTTGATATTCTTTTATGTGAAAACAAATTATAATGAATACCTGATATCCAATGAGATTAAGATTATCCCGGAATCAGACATAGATAACGTAATTCATGCTCTCTATGATGAACGTAAGGATCATATCAAAGTATTCATTCAAAATTCCTTAAAGAAATTATACGAAAGCAAACCGGATGAATATCCGGGTGATCAGAATGTGAATAATTTATTACTGAATATCTTTCAAGACGATGAACTATGTAAAAATAGATTGAGTGCCGAAATCAAGTTACATCAACAGAAAATGAGAGGCGAGAAGAATGATTATAGTAAATTATTATAAAATAAAATCTAAGGGATAGTATCTTAATGAAAGTAATTACTTCAACAAAGAAGATTAAATCGCCTAAAAGAAGTCCAAAGAAATCTCCAATTAAATCGTTAGATAAATACAGAGCATTTATAGGTGATAAGAATTATGCTCCTGTATCTAAAGATAAAAAAGTTATTCATGTGAAAAGGAAAATATTTTCACCAAAAGCGCCCTCAGTAACAAAATCTTCCAAGACTGATATTAAGGACATCAATGATATTGAACAGAAAATGTTGCAAATGAAAGAAAGTCAAATTAAGATGCCAACCCAAAATACGACGAATGATCCTCAGGTAAAACCGGTTATGAAACCTGTTCAGAAACCTATTCAGAAACCTATTCAGAAACCTATTCAGAAACCTATTCAGAAACCTATTCAGAAACCTATTCAGAAACCTATTCAGAAACCTATTCAGAAACCTAAAGTATCGCGATCCAATCGCAGATCAACGAGTCGCAAATCAAATCGTAAAAATAAGGGTCGTAGAGTTAGTATTAAAACAAGGGTTTTCAATGAAAAAGATGTTAAAGAAGTTGAATCTAGAATTAAGGAAATCAGAGGTAAGAAGACCGGGGAAATTCGGGAAGAGTTGGAAAAGCAGGGTGTGAAGGTATCTGGTAAAAGTAATCGGTTATTAAGAGATATTTATCTATATTCAAAGGTTTGTAATATTAATATTCAGCATGAGAAATAAATAAGTGTTAATTTATAGTATGGATCATGGTAATTTTGATGTCCTAAGCGTAGTTCATTTTTTATTATATTTCTTTTTAGGACTCTATTGGAAGCATAAATATGCGATAGTCTTATTAATAGGTATCGCATGGGAAATTATAGAACATTTAGTAGTCACTAATGAATATACAAAATACTTATTGGGAAGATATTGGATAATCCCTGAAAGATATATAAATGATACATTAGATCATAGTATAACTGATATAATTATGAATATGATTGGATATACTTTGGGTTCTTGTAGTAAATTTAAATTTTAAGTCTAAATTTTTTTATGATTTGAATTATATATAAATGAGTGATAATTCATCAAAATCTACTTTAGAATATAATGATTCATATGCAAATCAAGTCAATGAAATTATTAATACATTAGAGTTAGATTCAGAGACCGATAGAAGTATTTTGAAGAGTAGATTTCTTTCTGAAGTCGTTAAATATGAAGAAAGAAAACTTCATACGAAAAAATATTACGATCGCTTTAGATTTATTGTAACCGTGGGATCAATTATGTTACCGGCAATATTATCATTGGGTCAGATGGATCCTACGAAGCTGCCTAAGAATTTTGATCAGATTATCTATTGGGCTTCATGGACGATTTCTTTATCTGTTACTGCTGCGAATGGTTTCTTGCAATTATTTAGTCTAGACAAAAATTATTTTGAGTATGCTCTGACGACAGAACAATTAAAGACTGAAGGATGGCAATATTTTCAGCTTTCGGGTAAATATGAAGATGATGAAACACATCAGGAAGCTTACAAAGATTTCTCTAAATCAATTGAGAATATTAAGAGAAAACAAGTTGAGAAAGAATATTCGGGTAAAGGTGATGTTAGCAAAAAGAAGAAAGAAAAACCGTTTGATTTTCAAGCTGAACTCATGAAAAATTTACCAGACCATTTGAAACCGGCATCAGACAAAACTGATCCTGAAAAAGGTGAGGGAAAACTAGATAGTAAAATGGGCGAAATTGATAATTTAATGAATGATAAAATGGGTAAACTTGATACACTGATGACGATGCTAGAGAAGAAGAATATAGATAGTGGTGTGGCATCAACCGTCGGAAATGTAAGAGAGATATTAGCGGGGTCTATTAAAGAACAAGTATCCGAAGCAGCTTCCGAAGTTGTTTCTGAAGCAATTGATAAAGCAGATGGTAAATAATTTATGATTTACAAATAAATTTGATTTTTTATATTTAAACTTACTATCATAAGTTTACTATATATCATGAGCGACCTAGGAGAGAAATACAAGAAAGAAAATCTTCAGAATCATATTTACAATACCCCTGATACTTATGTCGGTGGTTGTGATTTGATTTCAGAACCATTACCTCTATTCAATCCAGAATCAAGTAAGATTGAATTTAGAGATGCTGAATTTATCCCTGCTCTATACAATACTTATAATGAAATTTTAGTGAATGCCAAGGACCAAGTTACTAGATTAAATGGTCTTCATGAAAAGGATAACTCCGTTAATTTAGTCACAGAGATTAAGGTTGAAATTGATAAGGAAACGGGTGAGATATCTATTTACAACAATGGAGATGGGATTGATGTGGCGATCCATCCTAAAGAGAAAAAGAATGGGAAACCGATTTATATCCCTCAGCTTATCTTTGGTGAACTTCTTACCTCAACGAATTACAACAAAGAAGAACAAAAGGTGGTCGGTGGAAAGAATGGATATGGGGCGAAGCTGACGAATATCTTCTCAAAGACTTTCAAGATTGAGACAGTTGATCGTATTCGGAAGAAGAAATATTCTCAAGTTTTCAAGGGCAATATGAGATGTATTCAGAAACCGAAGATTACAGATTGTTCAGGGAAACCATATACAAAGATTACATGGACATCAGATTTCAATCGTTTTGGTATTGAGAATTATTCTGATGACATGATAAATTTAATGATTCGGCGTGTTTATGATATCGCGGGTATCACAGACAAGAGCATTTCCGTTTATCTTAATAAGAAGAAGTTATCTGTAAAGAGTTTCTTAGATTATTCGAAGATGTATTTGACAGATGAAACGATTGTTTATGAAGAACTATCGGATAATGGTATTCCTTGGAAGATTGGAGTTACTCTGTCCAAGACAGATAAGTTTGAACAGGTTTCATTCGTGAATGGAATAGCGAATCCAAAGGGAGGGAAGCATGTAGATATGATTTCAAAGCAACTTACTTCAGGTCTAAAGAAATTAATCTTAAAGAAATCTAAGAAAGATGTGAATGAAAATTATATCAAGAATTATCTGCGTATCTTTGTAGATTGTCTGATTGTCAATCCATCTTTTGATAGTCAGACAAAGGAACGATTGATTACAACTCCTTCTAAATTCGGGTCTAAGCCGGTTTTATCGGATAAGTTCATGAAACAAATTCTTGACAAGACTGATTTACAAGACAGAGTTTTACAATTCAGTGAATTTAAGATGAATAAAGAGACAAAGAAGACTGATGGTCAGAAGAAGAACAAGATAAGAGATATTCCGAAACTGGATGATGCAAACTGGGCGGGTACTAAGAAATCAGAACAATGTATTCTTATTTTGACTGAAGGAGATTCAGCGAAGTCTATGGCTATTTCAGGGTTATCGGTTGTGGGAAGAGATATTTATGGAGCTTTCCCTCTGAAGGGTAAGGTTATGAATGTTCGTGATGCTTCATTGGATCAGATTATGAAAAATGCCGAGATTACAAATATGAAGAAAATCTTAGGATTAGAAACAAATAAAGTTTATAAGGATACTAAATCTTTGAGATATGGTAAGATAATGATTATGACAGATCAGGATCATGATGGTTCTCATATCAAAGGTTTAGTTATGAATGTCTTTCATCATATGTGGCCATCTCTTCTAGAGTTAGGATTTATCACATCAATGATTACTCCGATTGTGAAAGTCTCTCTTAAGAAGAAAGTTAAATCATTTTACACATTAACTGAATATAATGATTGGATTAAGAAAACAAAGAATTCTAGAGCATGGAAAACCAAGTATTACAAGGGTCTAGGAACAAGCAATGCTCAGGAAGCCAGGGAATATTTTAGTAATATTAAGATGAACAATTATATTTATACAGAGGAAACGAATCAAACGATGTCTTTAGCATTCAGTAAAGATAAGAGTGATGAGAGGAAGGAATGGTTGTATCAGTTTGATGAGAACAAGATTCTTAATCATACGGAGACAGAAGTTCCTATTCAGGATTTTATCAATTTGGAACTAATTCATTTCTCAAACAGCGATACATTACGATCAATTGGTTCAGTTTATGATGGATTGAAACCGAGTCAGCGAAAGATTCTCTATTCATGTTTCAAGAGGAAATTATATTCAGAGATTAGGGTTGCTCAGTTAGCGGGTTATGTGAGTGAGAATGCTGCTTATCATCATGGCGAAGCATCTTTACAATCGGCTATCGTTGGCATGGCACAAGATTATATGGGATCTAACAATCTGAATTTACTGATGCCGAATGGTCAGTTTGGAACGAGAATTATGGGAGGTCATGATGCCGCGAGTCCTAGGTATATTCATACTGAATTAAATAAGATAGTTGATTTAATCTATCCCTCAGTAGATTTTCCTATTTTAGACTACAATGATGATGATGGTATTCTGGTTGAACCGAAATATTATGTTCCTATTATACCGATGGTTCTGGTGAATGGTATGAATGG
>Ga0308010_1001620_pt1 | contig 12307 bp, 13 predicted proteins | sample Neamet129_FD_202368 | JGI IMG/M metagenome (GOLD analysis project Ga0308010, IMG submission 202368) | Marine microbial communities from water near the shore, Antarctic Ocean - #129 | ecosystem: Environmental > Aquatic > Marine > Unclassified | place: Southern Ocean | collected 2014-07-24 | reverse complement strand
TACAAGATCTTAATCCTAAACATTTTCCATTAATGTTTAGTATGCTAAACACTATATGTGAAAATAAAAAATTAGAAATTAATTGGTAAATTAAAATTATGTCTAATTGGAACTATCCAACAAATATTTGGACAGGTGAAGGCAGATCAACTGATCTACCAAAAGCTTGTTTAGTAGCTAAAATTAAAAAACCATTATTTGTCACAGACAAAAATTTAGTTACGCTACCAATGACAATTAAAACAATCAATAATCTTAAAAAAGTTTTTAAGGATATAAATATTTTTTCTAATTTTTCAGGAAATCCATTTGGTAAAAATATTAATGAAGGTGTTGAGTTGTACAATAAAAATAAATGTGATGGCGTCATTGCCTTCGGAGGGGGAAGTGCACTAGATGTAGGAAAGGGAATTGCCTTTATGTGTGGCCAAACTAGACCGTTATGGGATTTCGAAGACATTGGAGACTATTGGAAAAGAGCAGATGAAAGTAAAATTTCACCAATTATTGCTATACCAACTACAGCAGGTACAGGATCAGAAACAGGTAGAGCTTCTGCAATAGTTAATGAAGAGACAGGTGTGAAAAAGATAATCTTTCACCCAAAATTTATGCCTACTATAGTTATTCTAGATCCAATACTAACAATCGATTTACCACCTAAAATTACTGCTGCAACAGGAATGGATGCGCTAGCACATAACTTAGAGGCATTTTGTGCACCAGGATTTCATCCAATGGCAGACGGAATTGCCTTAGAAGGCATGAGATTAATAAAAAACTCTCTATCTGTAGCAGTTAATGATGGAACAAACCTTAAAGCAAGATCTGAAATGTTAGCAGCAGCAAGTATGGGTTCTACTGCTTTCCAAAAAGGATTAGGTGCAATTCACTCTTTAAGCCATCCTGTGAACGCTCAATTTAACATTCATCATGGTTTATCAAATGCTATTTTTATGCCTTATGTTTTGACATTTAATAAAAATGAAATATCAGAAAGAATAATTTCTATATGTGGCTATTTAGGCTTAGAAAAATCTTTTGACAGTTTTATACAATGGGTAATGAATTTAAGAAAAGAATTTAGCATACCTCATAAACTTTCAGATATTGTTGATGAAGAAAAGATAGATTTAGATAAACTTTCAGAGATGGCTTTTCAAGACCCATCTACAGATGGAAACCCAAAAAAACTAACTAAAGAAGATATGAAAACTATGTATCAGCATAGTATTTCTGGAGAATTATTTTAAATGAAGGAATTAAATATCTTAATCTGTGAAGGAAACACCCCAGAAGAAGGAAAGATTTTTCAAGACGTTGGTATTCCCACGCACACAGAAAGTTTAAAAGAAAGTCTTGCCTACTATAATCAAAATTTAAAAATAGATGTGCTGAACCCTTGTTTGGAATTAGGTTTAAATGAAATTGTTCCTAAATTAAAAAAATATGATGGATTAATTTGGGGTGGAAGTAGTTTAAATATTTATAACGATACACCAGAAATAAGAAGGCAAATTTCTTTCATGAAAGAGTGTTTTAAAAATATAAAAAAAATATTAGCAATTTGCTGGGGTATGCAAGTTGCTGTAACAGCAGCAGGAGGAGAAGTTAAAAAGGGAATTAAAGGCTCTCACATAGGAATTGCAAATGACATTGAGTTAACTAATGACGGTTTAAATAATTCACTTTATAAAGATAAAAATGTTAAGTTTAATACGCCTGCTTTTAATTTTGATGAAGTCGTTACAATACCTATGGATGCTAAACATTTAGCATCAAATAAAATTAATAAGATACAAGGCCTTAATTTTAAAACAGGTGTTAGTGAAATTTGGGGTCTACAATATCATCCAGAGATTACTTATAAAAAAATGGTTGATATTATTAAATTCAGAAAAGATGCACTAATTAAAAAAAGAAATATATTCAAAAATGAAGAAGAGGTCAATAATCATATCAAATTCATTGAAGAAGAGATCAAAATTTCAAAAAAAAATTCCAGAATGTTAGAAATAAGAAATTGGCTAAATTTAATTAACTAACTATTAAAATAAACCTTCTATTTCACCATCTTTATTTAACTTAATAGAGTCTGCTGCTGGAACTCTTGGTAGTCCTGGCATGGTCATAACCGCCCCACAGACAACTACTATGAATTCTGCACCAGAAGAAAGTCTAATCTCTCTTATGGGTAAAGCATGCCCTGTAGGTGCACCTTTTAAGCTCGGATCTGTTGAAAAACTGTATTGAGTTTTTGCGATACAGATAGGAAAGTCCCCATAACCAGCTTCTTCAAAGCCCTTTAATTGATCTCTAATCTTTGTATCGGCAATAACTTCATCTGCTCTATAAATTTCTTTTGCAATCGTTTCAATTTTCTTAAATAGAGGAGTTTTACTTTCATATAAGAATTTGAATTTATCATCATTATTTTCACATAATTCAGCTACATGGCTTGCTAACTCTTTTGTTCCTTCTCCACCATTTGCCCAATGTGTACAAAGACTTGCTTTAACTCCAATACCATCACAAAATTCTATTAAAGCTTTCACTTCATTATCTGTATCCTTAATAAAATGATTAACAGCAACTGCAACAGGCAAGTTAAACTTTTTAACATTTTCAATATGTCTTTGAAGGTTAACTAACCCTTTTTTTAAAGCTTCGACGTTTTCTGTTTTAAGTTCATCTTTAGCTATACCACCATGCATTTTTAATGCTCTTATAGTTGCAACAATCACAACACAGCTTGGTTTTAAATCAGATTTTCTACATTTTATATTAAGAAATTTTTCAGCACCTAAGTCAGCACCAAAACCTGCTTCTGTAACAACATAGTCGGCAAGTTTTAATCCAGTTTTAGTTGCAATTACAGAATTGCATCCGTGTGCAATATTTGCAAATGGACCACCATGAATAATGGCAGGATTATTTTCTAAAGTTTGAGTTACATTAGGTCTGATTGCATCTTTTAATAACACAGTCATTGGACCGTGAGCTTTTAGATCTTTAGCATAAATTGGTTTTTTACTTCTAGTATATGCAATTGTAATATTTCCTATTCTTTTTTCTAAATCTTCTAAATCATTAGATAAGCAAAAAATTGCCATGATTTCAGAGGCAACAGTAATGTCAAAACCATCTTCTCTTGGAAAACCGTTTGCTACACCACCTAAATTTATATTGATTGATCTTAAAGAACGATCATTCATATCCATTACTCTTTTCCAAGTAATTCTTCTAACATCTATATCTAATTTATTTCCCCAATAGATATGATTATCAATTAAAGCTGATAATAAATTGTGAGCAGAAGTTATTGCGTGGAAATCTCCAGTAAAGTGTAAATTAATTTGTTCCATAGGAACTACTTGGGCATAACCACCACCTGCCGCACCACCTTTCATTCCAAAAGAGGGACCAAGACTTGGTTCTCTTAAACAAACAATAGATTTTTTTCCAATTTTATTTAACCCATCACTTAAACCAACTGAGGTTGTGGTTTTACCCTCACCAGCTGGGGTAGGCGTGATGGCAGTTACTAAAATAAGCTTTCCATCTGGCTTGTTTTTTAAAGTATCTAAATATTCTAAATTGATTTTTGCTATGTGCCTGCCCATTGGGCTAAAAGCGGTGCTCTCATCTGGTACATTAATTTTTGCTAAAATATCATTTATAGGTTGCATTTCAGCTTCTCTGGCTATTTGAATATCTGACTTAACTTCGCTCATTTAAAACTCCTATAAAATTAATTTTTAATGCTCAATTAATATCCTATTTCAGTTTTTTGGAAACTTCTAAAAAATATATATATAAAAAATAAGAACTATTTATATTCTTTTATATAAAATTAATTAATGCAAAAATATTCTATATTTAACTTAATAAAAAATGCCTTCTCTGGTCATCAAAACTGGGGTCTAGCCTGGAAAGATGCTGCTCCAAAAAAAGAATATGATGTTGTTATTATTGGTGGTGGAGGTCATGGTCTAGCTACCGCATATTATCTAGCAAAAGAGCACAACATTACGAATGTAGCCATCATTGAAAAAGGATGGCTTGGCGGCGGTAATATGGGAAGAAACACAACTATTATTAGATCTAATTATATGTATGACGACAATGCTATGTTTAGTGAATTTGGAATGGATTTATGGAGAAAGATGAGTCAGGACTTAAATTACAATGTAATGTTTTCTCCAAGAGGAATTATTAACCTTGCTCATTCAGATGCCCAAATGAATATTTTTACAAGGAGAGGAAATTCTATGCGTCTAAACGGTATTGACGCTGTCCTCTTAAATAGAGAAGAGGTAAAAGAAATTATACCGATGGCAGATTTTTCTGACAATGTAAGATTTCCTATTTTTGGTGGATTAATGCAGCCAAGCGCAGGAACAGCCAGACACGATGCAGTAGCCTGGGGTTACGCTCGTCAAGCAGACTCAATGGGTGTAGATATAATTCAAAACTGTGAAGTAACAGGGTTTGATGTTTCAGGTGGAAAAATTAATGGTGTGAGAACTTCTCGTGGAGATATTAAAGTTAAAAAAATTGGATTGTGTGTTGCAGGCAGTACTAATATTTTAGCAGACAAATTAAATATGACGATACCAGTAGAAACACACCTTTTACAAGCATGTGTTTCTGAACCAGTAAAACCTGTTTTAGATAAAGTAGTTACTTTTGGCGCTGGTCATTTTTATATAAGTCAATCAGATAAGGGTGAAATGGTAATGGGTGGAGATTTAGATGGATACAATAGTTATGCTCAAAGAGGAAATTTACCAACACTTCAACATGTTTTAACAGAAGGAGTTGCTATGATGCCGTTCCTTAGTAAATTAAAAATGCTTAGAACTTGGGGAGGGATAATGGATATGTCTATGGATGGTTCACCTATAATAGACAAAACACATATTGAAGGATTGTATTTAAATTGTGGATGGTGTTATGGAGGATTTAAAGCAACCCCTGCATCTGGATGGACATTTGCTCACACAATTGCACAAGACAGAGTTCATAAATTAAATGCTGGATATAGTTTAAATAGATTTAAAACAGGTCACTTACTTGATGAAAAAGGACTTGGAACTAAAACATGGATTTCATAAATGCTACATATTAAATGCCCACATTGTGGTATGAGGTCTCAAAATGAATTTGCATACGGTGGTGATGCAAGTGTTAAAAGACCAGAGCTAAATAAAGAAATTTCAGATCTGGGTTGGGATAACTTTGTTTACAATAGAAGAAGTTTAAGAGGAAAGCATCTAGAGTTATGGCATCATGTTTCAGGTTGTAGACAGTGGATTAAAGTAGAGAGAGACACTGCAACACATGAAATATTTAAAACATTTAAAGCTAACAAAGATATTTAAAATGATACAAGAATTTAGATTAGACAATATCGGACTAATAAATAGAGAAAAAAAACTATCTTTTAAATTCAATGGAAATATATATTTTGGATATGAGGGCGATACTTTAGCATCTGCTTTATTGGCTAATGGTGTTCATTTAATTGGAAGAAGTTTCAAATACCATAGACCAAGGGGTATTTTTGGTGCTGGAGTTGATGAACCTAATGCAATTGTTCAGTTATATAGAAATAATGAGACAGAACCCAACGTAAAAGCTACTGAGCAAGAACTGTTTGAGGGGTTAGAAGCAACGAGCGTTAACTGCTGGCCAAGTGTTAACTTTGATATTGGAGCAATTAATAATTTTCTTAAAGAATTACTTCCAGCAGGATTTTACTATAAAACATTTATGTGGCCAAAAAGTTTTTGGTACAGGGTTTATGAGCCGTTTATCAGAAAAGCAGCAGGACTAGGTGTTGCATCCATAAAACATGACAGAGAAAGATACGAACATAAATACGAATACTGTGATTTATTAATTGCAGGATCTGGTCCATCAGGTTTAGCCAGCGCATATGCTGCAGCCAAAAATGGAGCAAGAGTTATATTGGCAGAAGACAAACCAAGGTTTGGAGGAACATTATTGACTAGTGAGGTTAAAATTGGAAACCAAACAGGGAAGGAATGGGTAGAAAATATAATTGCTGAACTTAAAGAAATGCCCAATGTTACTGTGAGAAATAGAGCTCAAGTTTTTGGTTATTATGATCATAACATGCTAGTTATGTTGGAAAAGATAAGTAATCATTTACCCAAAACAAAAAAATATAACCCCAAACAAAGACTTTGGTATATTAGAGCAAAAGAAGTTTTAATTTCAGCAGGATCAATTGAAAGACCATTAGTTTTCGGAAACAATGACACACCAGGTGTAATGCTCTCGTCAGCAGCAAAAGAATATCTAAAAGTATACGGTGTTTTAGTTGGAAAAAAACCTTTAATATTTACAAACAATGATAGTGGTTACGAAACTGCAATTGAGTTTAAAAAAAATGGAGTTGAACCAATTATACTAGATACAAGAAAAGAGCCTAATTCAGAAATAATAGAAGAAGCAATAAATCTAGGTATAAAAATTAAATTCTCTTATGTAGTTGTTGCTGCAAAGGGTTATAAAAAAGTCAATGCTGCAGAAATTGCCAAAATTTCAGAGAATAAAAATGACTTAGGAGTTTTAGAAAATATTAATTGTGATTGTATTTGTGTATCAGGTTTTTGGACACCAACAATTCATTTAGCATCTCAATCAGGAAACAAGACAAAATTTGATAAAGACATAGACGCTTTTGTACCGGGTGTATCAAAACAAAATGAAACTACATTGGGAGCAGCGAATGGTAAATTTACTCTCACAGAAACTTTAAAAGATTCATTTGAAGCAGGTTATGAGTTATCAAAAAAAATAACAAATAATGATAATAAAATTTTATGTCCTATAGTTGTTGAAAAAAATAAAACAACTCATGATAAATTTTGGTGTGTACCTTTACCAAAGAAAAAAAGTTATAAAAGGTTTTTAGATTTTCAAAATGATGTAGCTGTTTCAGATATTGAGATTGCACTAAAAGAAGGGTACAGATCTATCGAACATGTAAAACGTTACACAACTCTTGGAATGGCAACAGATCAGGGAAAAACAAGTAATCTCAATGGTTTACAGTTAGTATCTAATATAGAAAACAAAATAGTACCTGAGGTTGGACACACAACTTTTAGACCACCTTACACTGCTGTTACAATTGGAGCAATTGTGGGTAGAGAGATAGGCAAACATTCAAGACCAACAAGAAAATCACCTATACATTCATGGCATGAAAAAAATAATGCTGTATTTATAGATGCAGGTGTTTGGTTGAGACCAAGATACTATAAACAGGGAAATGAAACATTATTTGAAGCATCAAAAAGAGAAGCAAAAAATGTTAGAACCAATGTGGGTGTTTGTGACGTTACTACTTTAGGTAAAATAGACATTAAAGGATTAGATGCAGCTGAATTATTAAATAGAGTTTACACTAATGCATGGTTGAAGCTGCCCGTTGGGAAAGCAAGGTATGGAGTAATGTTAAGAGAAGATGGAATTGTAATGGATGATGGAACAACAACTAGGATTTCAGAAACTCACTATCATATGACAACAACCACAGCTCAAGCAGCAAATATTTTATCTCATCTTGAATATTATCTTCAAGTGGTTTGGCCAGAATTAAATGTAAATGTAGTATCCACAACTGAACAATGGGCAGGAGTAGCTATTGCAGGGCCAAAGTCTAGAGAATTGTTACAAAAACTTTTTCCTAAAATTGACGCATCAAATGAAGGCTTACCATTTATGGGGTACATAGAGGGTGATTTATTTGGTGTTCATGCACGAATTTTTAGAATTTCATTTTCAGGGGAGCTTGCATATGAGGTCAATGTTGAATCTGACAATGGTCATTTTATGTGGGAAAAAATAATGGAAATAGGTAAAGAGTTTAAAATTCAACCCTATGGAACTGAAGCTTTATCAACATTAAGAATTGAAATGGGACATGTTGCGGGCTCTGAATTAGATGGTAGAACAATTCCTTATGACAACGGACTAGAAGGACTGATTAGTAAAAAGAAAGATTTTATTGGCAAAAGATCATTAGATAGAAAGGCATTTACAATGGAAGATAGACAGAAAGTTGTGGGTGTTATTCCGCTAGATAAAAAAACAAGCATACCAGAGGGGTCTCATTTAGTTAAAGATGCAAATGCACAAATACCAAACCCTAAATTAGGATATATTTCAGCATCATGTTGGAGTGTAGAATATGATAATCCATTCTCTCTAGCAATTCTAAAGAATGGAAAAAATATGATTGGTGAAAGATTATTTGCCATGTCTCCATTAAAGAATAAAATAATACCTGTTGAAATAGTTTCATCACATTATGTAGACCCAAAAGGTGAAAGGGTAAGGTCATGACAGTAATTTCAGCTTTAAATAATATTCATATTAAAGGAAGTTATGGAGATTATAAAGACAAAAATAGTAATGATTTAATAAAAATAACAGAAAAAAAAAATTTGATTATTGTTCAAATAGTTCAGTATAAAACTTCTTCTAGTAAATTAGTAAATTTAGATGGACTAAGTTTTAATGACAAAGCTTTAAACGTAAGCAGCAATGATGAAACAAGAATTTTATGGACTGCTCCTAAAAGTTGGATTTTAACATCAACAAAAACAAATCTTGAACCTGGGTTTCTTGTTGAGAGAACAAGAAAAAATTTATTAAAAGATATTAATAAAAATTTTAATAATTCTGATTATGCGATTACTGATTTATCTCATTCAAGAGCCATAATTGAACTAGAAGGAAAAGAAGTAAAAGAAGTATTAAAAAAGGGCTCACCATTTAATTTTAACGAATTAAAAAAAAATAATTCTTTAAATACAGTATTTAACGGAATGGCAATAACAGTTGATATGATAAATAGTAATCCAGACAAGATAAGAATATTTACTCTTCGAAGTTTTGGTGAGTCTTTGTATCACTCTATAACTGATGCCTGCTTAGAGTTTGGTTATGAATGTATCTAAACTTTATTATTTTCTTGTAGCAATATAAACACCAAGAGTTGCTACAGCAAAACCAATTAGATCAAAATTATTTAATATTTCATTTAAAAATAACCAAGCCATAAATGCTGTAGTTGGTGGTATCAAAAAGAATATAGCAACAGTTTTGCTTGCTGAATTGTTCTTTATTAAAAACATTAATATTGTGAATGCGCCAAAAGAAACTAAGAATATTTGGTGACTCATTGCTATTAAAAAAGTAGGCGTAAAATTAATATATGGATCAGTGAAAAAAATAATAATTATTAAGTGAAAAAGACAACCGCCAATTGCCTGATACATGTTACTTACAGATAAGGGCAAATTGTTACTTATTTTTTTTTGCCATAAAGTTGAAGTTGTAATTGCTAGAAGGGCAATAAAAGAAGATAAAACGCCAATTATAGGAAGCTTTGAGCCAATATCAAAACCTAAAACTAAACCTGCACCTAAAAATCCAAGTATTACGCCAATCCATTGTTTAAAAGAAACATCCTCATTTAAAAACTTACCTGCTAACGCGTTAGTTAAGATTGGCTGCAAGGTTACAATTAATGCTGCAACACCAGTCGGCATTCCAATCGAAACTGAATAAAAAACACCACCCAGGTAAATACCATGAAAAAGTACTCCACTAAAAATTGATTGTATTAAATTTTTATTAGTAATTATAATTTTTTGTTTTGTGCAAATTGCAAAAACTAGAAAACCTAAAGCTACAAAAAAAAATCTAAATGCTAAGGCAGCAAAAGGGTCACTATTATCTATTATCGGTTTAGTAGTGATGAAAGCAGATGACCATAAAACAATGAAAATAAATGGAAAAATTTTAATCATTTTTTCTTATAGGTTAAATTATTCACTAATATTAGTCATATATTAGCTATTTAAGACATATTCGACCTTGAGTTGTATTTTGAAATACATAGTATATTTATTAAAGATGATAATATTAAAAAAAATAATTATAAGTATATTTTTTATTAATTTTCTAGCTGGATGTGTACAAAGTACTGCTTTATTAGGACCAATTTACACCCTTGGAACGACAGGTAATACTTTGCAAGCTGGATTATCCTATGGATCAAATAAAGCAATTAGCAAAATAACTGGAAAAACTACTAGTGAAAACGTTAAAGAAATTTTAGAGCCTAATGCAAATGATAGTGAATTACGTGAACTATTAAAAAAAAGAATTATTGAAGTCAGAAAAAAGTTAAAAAATATTCAAAAAAATAAAAAAAATATAAATTAGAAAAATACAATCTAGGGTTAGATTTTACAATCTAGAGTTTAAAATTCCATTTAAAGTAACAATTGTATCTTGTGTTGTTGATTAAAATGCATACAACATAAAAAAGGATGCAATATTAATGAAAACAACTCTAGGAATACTATTTTTATTACTTTTTAGTGGTTGTGTAGGTGGTGCTGCATTTTTAGGTCCCGCAATAACTGTTGCAAACACTGGTAATATTTATCAAGCAGGGTTATCTTATGGTTCCAACAAAGCCATAAAAAAAATTACTGGAAAAACACCAATTCAAAACATTCAAACAATGCTAACGCCAAAAAAGAATGAAAATAAAATTATAAGTTCATTAAAAAGTAAAATAGAAAAATCTGCCAAAATTAAAAATTTATCTAATCAATAATTTTTAATAACAAATATTCTGATTGGCCAGTTTCATTTATCCACAACTCATAACTTTCACACATACGCCATAAAAATTCAAAAGCTCTATTAGAAACTTTAATTAAATTATCATTTTCAGTTTCATAAAGCACTGGTACTTTAATTAATTGCTTTATTGTTGCATCTCTTTGAATTTTTAAAAGTTCAAGAGTTTCTTTTGGTATATTTTCTCCAGTTTCCTTATCTTTATAATTGTTTTTTTTTAATTCATTGAACCATTGATTATGAAGTGTGCCACTACTCAATTTATTAAATTCATCTGACTTAATAAATTCATTAATAGCCTCCTTAGTACTCATGCTTGAATTGTTTTTTTTGATAATAGATATGTATGAGTAAATGACTTCTGCCATATATATTACATATGGTTTTTTAGTTGATGTGTTCATTGTCTTATTTATATCTTGCCATTGAAGACACAGCTAATATTAAATTTGGATCAAGAAATATTTTTGATATTTTAATATTTTTGAAAGATTTAAATGCAAAAATAGCTATAGGTAATTCAGTACAACCAAGTATTATTTTTTTACATTTTAGTTTTAATAAATAATTAATAGCTGGCTTTATTGCTTTTTCTGCTAATCTTATATTGCCCATTTTAACATATTTAATTGCTTGATTAACTGATTTTTTTTGTAAATTTTCTGTAGGTTTAATAATGGTAAAATCTTTTTCAAATAACTTACTATAGATTTGTGTTTTTAATGTACCTTCTGTGGCAAGAAGACCTATCTTTGATTTTTTTTTACAATTTTTTTTAGTATATTTAAAAACTTCTTTTGGCATATTTATAATTGGAATTTTAATTTTATTTTGTAAATCTTTGTACCAATAGTGAGCCGTATTGCATGGAATAACTATAAATTTACAACCACTTTTTTCAAGGGAACGACAGCCAACTAGAAGACTTTTTAAAACTTTATTATACTTGATTATATTCTTTGGTTTTTCAGGAAGTGTCGAAAGAGTTTTTGCATGAAGACCGATTGACTCTGGTCTGCCTGGTATGTTTGATTTATTATATAGTATAAAAAGTGGATACTCTTGATCTATTTTTCCTCTATTTAACATTGCCAGCTTGTTACAAAAATCAAGACCAGCTTGAGTGCCCATTCCACCTAATATTCCAATCATAATTATTAAATACTTTTAAAATTTGTTTATAGTTTGTTTACTATTTGTCTATAAAGGTTTGTTAATACCTCTCATAAAAACCAATATTAAGCAACCATCTTTAGTGTGTGATGAGTGTGTTGATCCTGGTTCAAAAGTAATAAAATCTCCTTTTGTAAATATTGTACCATCAAGGTCTATAAGCTCACCCTCTAGCATTAAAAATTCTTCATAACCTGTATGTATGTGAGGTAAACTTTTTGCATTAGGATCCATCTTTAAAAGATAAGAGCCTTGTCCACCATTCTCTCTATTATAACTAATTTTGTGCCAATTCATTCCTTTTATGGGTGAACCATAATTATCAAAAGGTTTAAATTTAATATTGTAGAGATTAGTTATTTTTCTTTTAGTCATATTGATATATTTAATATTTATTAATTAATTATAAATATGCAAGATATTTTTGTAGGAGACA
>Ga0308010_1001618_pt1 | contig 12310 bp, 8 predicted proteins | sample Neamet129_FD_202368 | JGI IMG/M metagenome (GOLD analysis project Ga0308010, IMG submission 202368) | Marine microbial communities from water near the shore, Antarctic Ocean - #129 | ecosystem: Environmental > Aquatic > Marine > Unclassified | place: Southern Ocean | collected 2014-07-24 | reverse complement strand
AGCAGAAGAAATTAAGGCAGCTATTACGAATTCAACATTGGAAATTATAGAGAATGCTAACCATACTTTTGGTGGAACTCATCCTGCGAAAGATTCAAATTTACCAAGCGATTTAGCTAAGGTTGTTCGTTTGAGTATTGACTTTCTATCCTAAATTTACTATTGCGTTCAATTCGGTAATCTCAAAATTTTGAATTATGAAATCATCAAACTGGAGAAATTTTACAGCGATATATATAGCTATTTGTTTGGCAGATATTATTGCAATTCAATACGGTGAACAGTATTCGTATATGGAGCTTTTGTGCAAACCTTTAATTATGATCAGTATTATAGGTTTTACTTATAAATACCTAAAAGAAAAGTCCTTTTATAGAATCATCCTTTTTGCATTTATTTTTTCTTGGCTTGGCGATGTCTTTTTACTTGGTCAATCTAATCATGAGCTGTTTTTTGTAGCCGGACTAGCCTCATTTTTAATATCTCATTTATTGTATGCTGCCTATTTTTATAAATCTGTAAATAAAAAATGGAGTCGGAATAAAAGTATATGGGCAACACAGATTTTCCTTGTTCTTTTAGTTGTTTTGTTTTATGGGTTTATGTATCCAGGATTAGGAGATTTAAGCATCCCAGTATTGTTTTATGTATCAGCTATTGGATTTATGGGAATCTTAGCTGTAAACAGATACAAGCTGGTTAATTCCCTTTCTTTTTTGTTTGTATTATTAGGTGCTTTTTCTTTTATACTTTCTGATAGCCTTATTGGATTTAACAAATTTGTAAATCCAATCCCTTTTGCACACACACTTATTATGTTGTTTTATTGCTTGGCTCAGTATTTAATTTTAAAAGGATTCGTGCTGGACGAAGATTAATTACTTAATCTGATCTCGTTACTTAACCCATACATATTTCATTTACTTGTTTAGTGCCTATTATTCATACCTTGTATTTGTCTTATAATATATATTATGTTAAATAGTGTATTTATAAAAAAGGGCAAGATATTATCTCACCCTTTTACATTACTTCTGTAATTCTTTAATTCTAGCGTTTGTTTTCTTCCAGCAGTCTATATCATCAGTTTGGTAACAAACTTCTTTAAGAGCACCTAAAACTTCAATTGCAGTATCGTTAATACGAACAGCTTCTTCTAAAAATGGTTTAGCATCAGCGTATAAGTTATTACGTTTCTTTTTTATAGAAGTATATTTCTTTTGATCTGCAGCACTTAAACCTAAAGAGTTCATCTTCTCGATTAAAGCTACTGTTTGATCTAAATACAATCCTGCTAAGTTGTTGTATGCATCAAAATAATCAGCATCTATTGCAATGGCAGCTTTATAAGCAGTTTTTGCTTCCTCATACTTATTAAGATTACCTAAGGCCATTCCTTTAGCAAATTGAAGTATTTTATTGTCTGGAGCAGCTGTAATTGCTACATCTAAACTTAGTAGCAAAGCATCGTTATCATTTTGAGTTAAATAATAATTTACTTCTTCAAAAATTAGCCCTGTATGGTTTGGAGCTAAAACTCTACCATTTTTTAAGGCTGTAAATTGAGCTTCTACATCGTCTAATTTACCATATTCTTTAACTAAAGACATATGATACTCTCCATTAGAAGGATCTAATTCTAGTAATCTAGAAAGTAGTTCAATAGATTTGTTAGAATCCTTAGCTTGTAGAGCCATTAAGGATGCATTGAATATGTTTGAAGTATCTATCTTTCCAATTGCATTAGACGCATTTACATAGACCACTTTTTCGAATAGGCTTAATGCATCGCTATATTCTTTAGAATCAAATTTATCGTATGCTGAGGTCCCGTAAGAATAAGCACAACGTTCAAGCTCAACTTTAGATTTCTTGTAGTATGAACTTCCAGTCACTTTGGTGTCCATTATATACGCGCTTACTGCAGTATCTAAAAAATCAACCCTGTTAAGTTCTTGTATAGTAGTATCTTGAGATAAAGAAAAGTAAACTAAACCTTTGTGGTAAAGGAATTTACTTAAATCCTTCGCTTTTAAGGTTCCACCTTCATTTAGTTTCACATCGGCTTGATCGATGTATTTCCTAGCAGTAGGCATATCAAGTTTTCTGTACGATAATATCGCACTTGTAAGATCAGATTTCTGTGCAAATGCTTCACCAGCAAGTAAAGCTACGACTGCAATTAAAATTCCCTTTTTCATGTTAGGCTTCTAAATTGTTTTCTTCTGTGTTTGTATTTTCAGAGTCTTCAGACACTTCTATTGATTCTCCATCAACAAGTTCTTCCTCTTCATCCTCGTCTTTATTCACTTTTGCTACAGCAGCAATAAAGTCGTTGCTCTTAAGTGTAATTAGTCTAACTCCTTGAGTAGCTCTACCCATTACACGCATTTTTTCAACTTCCAAGCGAATTGCAACACCAGATTTTTTAATAATCATTAAATCGTTCTCGTCTGTAACGTTTTTAATGGCAATTAAATTACCTGTCTTTTCAGTTATACTAATTGTCTTTACTCCTTTACCTCCACGATTAGTAATTCTATAGTCATCGATGTTAGATCTTTTTCCGTACCCGTTTTCTGAAACTACTAGTACATTCGATTCTACATCATTAACGCATATCATACCAATTACCTCGTCGGTATCTTCTATTCGAATACCTCTAACTCCGGTAGCATTTCTTCCCATTGGTCTAGTTGCATCCTCGTGAAAGCGTATTGCTTTACCAGATTTTGCAGCCAACATAATAAAGGAATCTCCAGTAGTAAGTTTTGCTTCTAGTAGTTGATCGTCTTCACGGATACCAATTGCATTGATACCATTAATACGTGGACGAGAGTACGATTCTAGTGTGGTCTTTTTAATTATACCACGCTTAGTACACATAATAATATAATGATTATTGATGTACTCTTCGTCTTTAAGGTTATCTACATTCAAGAATGCCATTACCTTGTCGTCTGGTTCTAGATTAATTAAGTTTTGTATTGCTCTACCTTTTGCTGTTTTAGAACCTTCAGGTATTTCGTATACTTTTAACCAGAAACACTTTCCTTTTTCGGTGAAGAATAACATATAGTTATGGTTTGTTGCCATAAATATTTGTTCTACAAAATCTTTATCTCTTGTAGTAGCTCCTTTAGAACCAACTCCTCCTCTACTTTGTGTTTTGTATTCAGATAGTAAAGTACGTTTAATGTATCCTAAGTGAGAAATTGTAATTACAACCTCAGCATTAGGAATCATATCTTCAATACTTAAATCTCCACCTGCGTATTCAATTTCAGTACGTCTTTCATCACCGTATTTTTCGCGGATTTCAATCAGCTCTTCCTCAATGATACTCATACGTATTGGCTCACTAGCAAGAATGCTTTCTAAATGAGCAATAATCTTCATTAATTCAGCGTGCTCTTCTTTAATTTTATCCTGCTCAAGACCTGTAAGTTTCTGTAGTCTTAAATCTAAAATTGCTCTCGCCTGTAGTTCAGAAAGTAAATAGTTAGCAATTAATGCTTCACGTGCAATTTCTGGAGTTTTAGAGGCTTTTATTAAAGCAATAATAGCATCAAGATTATTTAATGCAATTAATAAACCTTCTAAAATATGAGCCCTTTTATTCGCTTGTCTTAGTTCGTATTCTGTTCTACGGACAACAACCTCATGTCTGTGTTCTACAAAATATTTAATCATTTCCTTAAGTGTAAGTAACATTGGTCTCCCTTTTACAAGAGCGATGTTATTTACTGAGAATGAGTTCTGTAGAGAAGTATATTTAAATAGTTTGTTTAATACTATATTTGGTATAGCATCACGTTTAAGTATATAAACGATACGCATTCCATTACGGTCAGATTCGTCGCGAATGTCAGAAATACCTTCTAACTTCTTGTCGTTTACTAAATCGGCCGTTTTCTTAATCATATCAGCCTTATTCACCATATAAGGAATCTCAGTAACGATAATACAATCGCGTCCATCTACTTCCTCAAAAGCTGTTTTAGCTCTTAATACAATTCTACCCTTACCTGTTTCGAATGCATTTTTAACGCCATCGTAACCGTAAATAGTTCCCCCAGTAGGGAAATCAGGTGCCTTAACATAATTCATTAAGCCCTCTGTGTCAATATCATTATCTGCTATATAAGCAATAATTGCATTAACAATTTCGGTAAGGTTATGTGGTGGCATATTGGTTGCCATACCTACTGCAATACCAGAAGCACCATTAATTAATAAATTCGGTACTCTTGAAGGTAATACAGTTGGTTCTTGTAAAGAATCATCAAAGTTTAATCTAAAGTCAACCGTTTCTTTGTCGATGTCTTTCAACATCTCCTCAGAAATCTTTTTCAATCTTGCTTCAGTATAACGCATTGCTGCTGGGCTATCACCATCAATAGATCCAAAGTTACCCTGTCCATCTACTAACATATAACGCAATGACCAATCTTGAGCCATACGTACCATAGAGTCGTAAACAGAGGAGTCACCATGTGGGTGATACTTACCTAAAACTTCCCCTACAATTCTTGCAGATTTTTTATGCGCTCCTGTAGCACGAATTCCCAATTCATGCATTCCGAAAAGTACTCTTCGGTGAACGGGTTTAAATCCATCTCTAACATCGGGTAAAGCACGAGAAACAATAACAGACATCGAATAATCGATGTATGCAGACTTCATTTCATCTTCAATATTTATAGGGATAATCTTTTCTCCTTCAGCCATTTACTTAGCAATTAAGATTTGTATTCTTTTCTGTCTTTTGAGACACACGAATATAGCGTAAATTGCTTTTAAAAATAGCAGATCATTGGGTAAATAATTAACAATTTATTTAGTAAAAATGTTGAAAAAAGTAAGCGCTATATTTACTTTATTGATAAAAGGTATTTATCTTTGGAATTAGATGAATTATGGACTAAAATAGATAGATTATGGATGATAATTTCTCGCCAAGAGTAAAAGATGTAATTCAGTTTAGTAAGGAAGAGGCTATTAGGTTAGGTCATAATTATATAGGTACTGAGCATTTATTATTAGGTATTATTCGCGAAGGCGAAGGTGTAGCTATAGATATAATGAGTACCCTAGGAGTTGATGTGCGTTCACTTAGAAGAAAAATCGAAGATTTATGCACTAATGGAACTGTTACAGATCAAACTACAGCTACTAATATACCCTTAACAAAACAAGCAGAAAAGGCTTTAAAAACTACATTTTTAGAAGCCAAACTTTACAATAGCGAATTAATAGGTACCCCTCACCTATTATTATGCATACTAAGAAATGATAACGATCCGATGTCTCATCTTTTTGAGCAGCTTAATGTAACCTATGAAATGGTTAAAACTCAATTTGAGGACATTACTGGAGATGAAGAAGTTGATGAGCCATTTAGTGCTGATTTCTCAGATGATGATACAGATGATGGTGAATTTGAAAGTCCTGGTTCTGGAGATTATAGAGCAGAGAAAAAGTTTAAACCTACTAAAAAATCTAAAACTCCGGTATTAGATAATTTCGGTAGAGATTTAACAAAATTTGCCGAAGATGATAAGTTAGACCCAGTTGTGGGTAGAGAGAAGGAAATTGAAAGAGTTTCTCAAATATTATCTCGTCGCAAAAAAAACAACCCAATGCTTATTGGAGAGCCTGGTGTAGGTAAATCTGCAATTGCAGAAGGTTTAGCTCTTCGTATAGTACAGAAAAAGGTCTCACGGGTATTATTCGATAAGCGTATTGTAACGCTAGACCTTGCCTCTTTAGTTGCGGGTACAAAATACCGTGGACAATTTGAGGAGCGTATGAAAGCGGTATTAAATGAGTTGGAGAAAAATCCAGACATCATTTTATTTATCGATGAAATTCATACTATTGTTGGTGCTGGTGGAGCTGCAGGAAGTCTAGATGCTTCTAATATGTTTAAACCTGCCTTAGCTAGAGGAGAACTTCAATGTATTGGCGCTACTACTCTTGATGAGTATAGACAGCATATTGAAAAAGATGGTGCATTAGAGCGTAGATTTCAAAAAGTTATTGTTGAGCCTACCTCAAATGAAGAAACGTTACAGATTTTACAAAACATCAAAGATCGTTACGAGGCACATCATAATGTAACCTATACTGATGAGGCTTTAGCTGCTTGTGTTAAATTAACAAGTAGATATATTAGCGATAGACATTTGCCAGATAAAGCTATTGATGCCTTAGATGAGGCTGGATCTAGAGTTCATATAACGAATATTCAGGTCCCTAAAAACATTATTAAACTCGAAGCTAAACTTACTGATATAAGAAGCCAAAAAGTTGAAGTTGTAAAGAAACAAAGGTATGAGCAGGCAGCTCAATTAAGAGATGTTGAAAAGAAGACTGAAAATGAATTGCTCGACGCTCAAATATTATGGGAGGAGCATGTTAAGTCGCATAGAGAAGTTGTAAGCGATCAGGATGTTGCAGAAGTTGTAGCGATGATGACTGGTATTCCTGTGAACCGAATTGCTGAGAAAGAGAATGATAAATTAGCTGCAATGGCAGATTTATTAAAGAAAAATGTTGTTGGTCAGGACGAAGCGGTTTCTAAAATTGTTCGTGCTATACAAAGAAATAGAGTTGGTTTAAAAGACCCTAACAAGCCCATTGGATCTTTTATATTCCTTGGTCCTACTGGAGTTGGTAAAACTCAGTTAGCGAAGGAATTGTCTAAGTTGTTATTCGATAACGAGTCGTCTATGATTCGTATTGATATGAGTGAGTATATGGAGAAATTCTCTATTTCTAGACTCGTAGGAGCACCTCCAGGTTATGTTGGTTACGAAGAAGGCGGACAGCTTACAGAAAAAGTTAGAAGAAAGCCCTACTCTGTTGTTTTACTTGATGAAATTGAAAAAGCTCACCCAGATGTATTTAATCTATTGCTACAGGCTTTAGACGATGGTATGTTAACCGATAGTTTGGGTAGAAAGATTGATTTCAAAAATACAATCATCATTATGACTTCTAACATAGGAACTCGAAAGTTGAAAGAGTTTGGTGCTGGTGTAGGTTTTAGTACAGCTGCTAGAAAGAGCAATTTTGATGAATATACCAAGAGTGTTATTGAAGGCTCTTTAAAGAAAGCTTTTGCACCAGAGTTTCTTAATCGTATTGACGATGTTGTTTTATTTAATTCGCTTAGTAAAGAAGATATTCACCAAATTATTGATATTGAGCTTGAGAAATTATTCTTTAGAATTAAGGAAATTGGCTTTATTCCGAAAATTACAGATGCAGCCAAAGACTTTATCTCTGAGAAAGGATTTGATCCTTCTTATGGTGCTAGACCACTAAAACGAGCTATCCAGAAGTATGTAGAAGATATTTTAGCGGAAGAAATTATTGCTAAAAACATTTCTGATGGCGATAAGGTGTTGATTGATTTTGATAAGAAAAACAAGGCTATAAAAGTTAAGGTAACTAAGCCTAGAGCTAAAAAAGCTAAACTTGATAAGTCTGCAGATAAGAAAGTTAAATAGTATATTTTTTAACACAAAAAAAAAGGAGCCAATTGGCTCCTTTTTTTATTTAATCAATAATATATTAGTCTTCTGTAGTTGTAAACTTGTCCATTACTTCCTGACTAACTCCAGTATATGAGAACCCTCCATCGTGGAAAAGGTTTTGCATAGTAACCATTTTAGTTAAGTCAGAGAATAAAGAGATTACGTAGTTAGCACAATCTTCAGAAGGTGCATTACCTAATGGAGACATCATATCAGCATACTTGTAAAAACCATCAAATCCTTTTACACCACTACCAGCAGTAGTCATTGTAGGAGATTGAGAAATTGTATTTACACGAACTTTCTTTTGTTTCCCAAAGTGGTAACCAAAACTACGAGCAATAGACTCTAAATAAGCCTTATTATCTGCCATATCGTTGTAGTCTGGGAATGTTCTTTGCGAAGCGATGTAAGAAAGAGCAACAATAGATCCCCATTCATTCATGGCGTCTAATTTCATTGCTGTTTGCATAACTCGGTGAAATGACATAGCAGAAACATCCATTCCTTTGATCATGAAATCATGACTAAGGTCTGTATAGTGTTTTCCTTTACGTACATTAATAGACATCCCTATAGAGTGTAAAACAAAGTCAATTTTACCACCTAAAATCTCTTGAGATTTTACAAATAGATTTTCTAAGTCCTCCATTGAAGTAGCATCTGCAGGAATTATCTCTGCATTACATTTTTCAGCTAATTCTTTAATAGCACCCATACGCATAGCGATTGGAGCATTAGTAAGAACGAATTCGGCACCTTGTTTTTTTGCTTCTTCGGCAACTTTCCATGCAATAGATTTAGAATCTAATGCTCCGAAAATAATTCCTTTTTTTCCTTTTAATAACATGCTATCTCTCGTTAAATTTTAACAAATATAATTGAAATTATCCTTTACCTAATAGTTTGCAATGAGTGCTTTTGCATTTTCTAATGCAGCCTCGCTAATCTGTTCACCACTAAGCATTTTTGCGAGTTCTTCTAAGCGTTCTTCTTCACTTAGCTTATTAATTAATGTCTGTGTTCTTCCTTTTATGTCCTTTTTTTCTACTTTATAATGGTTATTTGCTCTTGCCGCAACTTGTGGTAAGTGACTAATAACAATTAATTGAGTTTCTTTCGACATTTCAAGTAGGAGTTTAGCAATTTTACCTGCTATTTCGCCAGATACTCCAGTGTCAATTTCGTCCAACACTAAGCAAGGTAAGGCTAAATGTTTTGCCAACAATGCTTTTAAGGCTAACATTAATCTAGAGGTTTCTCCACCAGATGCCACTTTAGACATTTCTTGTAAAGTCATGCCTTTATTAGCAGAAAACAGAAAGTTTACGGAGTCTATTCCCCATTCATTAAGTACTTCCCTTTTGGTAATCGAAACTTTAAATTGACCGTTTTTAATCCCTAAATCTATTAGAGAAGCGATTATAAAACCGTCAATTTCCTTTGCTACCTTATTTCTATTTATGCTTATAGATTTAGCCTTTTTTAAGAGCTTACTTGTTGAATCGCTAATCGCCTTAGATAATCGCTCTAGGGTAGCCTCTGTAGACGAGTATTTATTTAAATGTTCTCCTATAGAATTAAACTTCTCAATCAATTCGTCGAAGCTTAAAACACGATGCTTTTGTTCAAGTTGATTAATTAAATTTAATCGGTCGCCAGCTTGTTCGTAATCGATACTATCATCAATACTCGATGCAAGTAGGCTTTCACTTTCTTTAGATAAATCTGCAAGCTCTATAGTGGCGCTATTTAATCTTTCTGCGAGCTCTGTGTACTTACTGTTGTAAGTGCTTATATTTTGTAAATCCTGTACTAAGTTAAATAACTGAGTATTTACAGGGTCTACACTGTGATTGTTTTCGAGAATATAACTGACTTTTTGAAGTATAGAATTTACTTCTTCCTTATTCTCTGCAGTTTTTATTTGCTCTTCTAAAACTGCTTTTTCTCCTACTATTAAGTTGGCTTCCTCAAGTTCGTTGTATAAAAAGGACATGTAATCTAATTGACTTTTAGATTCTTCTCCTTCATTTAAACTGCTGTCTAATTCTTTTTTAAGAGCATTCAATTCTGTATAACCCTCTTGGTATTCATCAAGTAATTGTTTGTGATTCTCTTGGCTATTTTGAGCTAAGCTGTCAATTAATTGAAGTTGGTAATTAGCATTATTTAAATGTACTGTTTGATGTTGGGAATGTATATCGATAAGGTAAGCTGAAAATTCTTTTAGAATTGCTAAGCTTACTGGACTATCGTTAATAAATGCTCTCGACTTTCCATTCGAAGAAATATCTCTTCTAATGATCGTCTCCTTGGCATCGTAATCTATGTCGTATTGGGTAAAGAAGGTTTCTAAATGGTAAGATTCAATTGAGAAAGAACCTTCAATAATACATTTCTTATCGCTATTTAATATAGATTTTGAATCTGCTCTTTGCCCCATTAATAATTGCAGAGCACCTAATATTATAGATTTACCAGAACCGGTTTCTCCAGTAATAACACTAAACCCCTTCTTGAAATCAATTTCAAGGGAATCTATAATAGCGTAATTTTTTATAGATAACTGTTGAAGCATATAATTACTTTCCTTGTTCTTGTAGCATTCTTTCCCACTTAGTAGTGTTGGATGGATCTACTTGTTTAAGCATTTGCACCAATTCACTCTTATTGGTAATAAATCCATCAGAATAAATTTTAGTAATTTCTGTTGCTTTTGCATCAAAAAACACCTTTAATAAATAGGCGTTTTGCTTTTTATCGGCGCTACTTTTTACATTATATAGTGCCGCTGTTATTTCATCTCTACCTGCTTCAGCTTGATCGCCTAAAACGTCAAGTCCGTCTATATGGTAGCTATACATACCATTTCTTAATGGTTTGAAATCATTGTGTAATAAGTTCTCTACCAACCAATATCTATTAAATGTGCTTTCGTAGGGTTTCCACCCACTGGCTTTATTGTCTCCTTGGGCATTATTAATAATTTTATTTGCTTTTAAGAAAGCTTCTTCTCCGCCTAGTGGAATAAATGTGTCATTGTCCATCCCTATAATTACATAGGCATAATAAGCTAAAACAGAAATTAAATTTGAACTGTGGTTGTGTTCGTTAAATTCTAAACTTTGATTTTCTACATACTCGAAGCTCAAGTCTGTATCTATAATGTTTAGTACCGGAGAGTTGTAAGACGCCCTATAGATTGGTCGTGTAGATTTAACAGTTATAGAGCCTTTATAGCCATTTGCACCCACCTCACTGGTTAAGTTTATAATGATATTACACTCTATTCGTTCTTCGTTGGAATAGATATCTGTAGTCCAACGGTTCGTATTCATAAACTCAAAAATAGAAGTACGCATAGAAGTGAACTTCTGTCTATTTGTTCCCTTAATTTGTTGTGAGTTAATTTGAATTCTACAGTTTAGTTCTTGTGCGCCTAATTGTAAGCTAAACAAAAATAAAAGTACTACTGTATAAAGTTTAAGCATTGATTTCTATTAAGATTGTATTCACGATATCTTGGGCAACATCCTGCTTAGATTTTAACTCAAAGCTAAGCTTTTTATTGCTCTTAGTAAGTATCGTAATCTTATTTGTATCCGACTGAAAACCTGCTCCTTTATCATTTAAGGAGTTCAGAACTATTAGGTCTAGGTTTTTACGCTCCAACTTTAATTGAGCATTCTCCAGTTCATTATGTGTTTCTAATGCAAATCCAGCTAAGAACTGATGCTCTTTTCGAATCCCCATCTCTGCGAGAATATCTTTTGTCTTTGTGAGCTCTATTGTAGGAGTACCGTCTTCTTTTTTAATCTTATTCGTATGTACTACTTTTGGTGCGTAGTCTGATACAGCTGCAGCGGCAATTGCAATTGTGCAATCATTATAATAGTGCATTGCCTTTTCATACATCTGACTAGCAGACTCCACTCTATGTACAGTAATATTTGGATGATTAATTTGTAGGCTCGAAGGACCCAATATTAGTTGTACTTGTGCGCCTTGATCAGCAAAGTTAATTGCTAAAGCAAGTCCCATTTTACCAGAAGATCGATTGCCAATAAATCGTACTGGATCTATAGCTTCGTGAGTAGGTCCTGCAGTAATAAGAATAGAATGGTTTCGTAAAGGAAGTTGCGATAAAACATCATTTTCTATAAACTGAAATATCGCTTCTGGTTCTGCCATTCTACCTAAGCCAACTAATCCACTAGCTAGTTCACCATTTTCTGGTGAAATTATAGTCGCTCCAAAAGAGCTTAATAACTGCAAGTTTTTAGTTGTTGTAGGATGTGCAAACATATCTAAGTCCATTGCTGGAGCTATGTAAACAGGGCATTTGGCTGAGAGATAAGTAGCCATGAGTAAATTGTCGCACTGCCCGGTACTCATTTTACTTAATGTGTTTGCTGTAGCAGGAGCAATAATAAATAGATCTGCCCATAAACCTAAGGAGACATGATCATTCCAACGAGGGTTTTCTTTGTCAGTAGTAAATTCTGAGAAAACTTCGTTTTTAGAAAGCGTAGAAAGTGTTAAAGGGGTAATGAAATCCTTAGAAGCAGGAGTCTGAATGCATTTTACATTCGCTCCTGCTTTTATGAATTCTCTAACTAGATGAGCAGATTTATAGGCGGCAATACCACCAGTTATCCCAATAAGGATGTTTTTCCCACTGATCATCAGATTAGATTAGGCTTCTTTTTTATCCTGCTTAATAAATAGCTCATCGTCTAATAATTCACGAATTGCTAATAAGG
>Ga0308010_1001613_pt1 | contig 12346 bp, 10 predicted proteins | sample Neamet129_FD_202368 | JGI IMG/M metagenome (GOLD analysis project Ga0308010, IMG submission 202368) | Marine microbial communities from water near the shore, Antarctic Ocean - #129 | ecosystem: Environmental > Aquatic > Marine > Unclassified | place: Southern Ocean | collected 2014-07-24 | reverse complement strand
CGAAGCCATTTCCTTGCAAGCCCCACACCCAACGGCAACTCCAAGTTCCCGCTGTAGGTCCCACAAATCCTCAACACCCGCTTGCGCAGCCTTGCGAATCTGTTTGTCGGTGACAGCATTGCAGATACATACATACATGATTTGATTCAAACCCAAATGCGAATGATTGTCAATAGCATTACGTACAAACCGAGGTGTCGCTTCTGCTAGGTCATTGCATCTCATGCCCCGTCGTCCAAGGCGGACTAGCTTGATCCAGCGCGTTTTCAGACCCTCTCATGCTCCATCTGTCTTGAGCTATTGGCCGTCTGTAGTGATAGGCAGGCTCACATGGGGAGCATCCCACCCCTTACTTTTTTGAGGAAATCCGCCCCCCTTGCTGCTAATAGGGGACTGCCCACATAATGAGCAATATTTGACGCTCATAAGCACTTCCGAGGTATTTGCAATCGATGAATGATTTATTTGATGTAAGCGGCAAGATTGCCTTGGTAACCGGTGGTTCGCGTGGAATCGGCGAAATGATCGCCGAGGGTTATGTCGCGAACGGAGTGAAAACCTATATCTCGGCCCGTAAAGCGGACGCGTGTGATGCAACTGCGGCACGTCTGTCGGAGCAGGGAGAATGCATTTCGATTCCTGCGGATCTTTCGACATTGGAGGGGATACAGATGCTTACAGACGAGATTAAGTCACGCGAGAGTCAACTTGATATTCTCGTGAATAACGCGGGCGCGACATGGGGCGCTTCGATCGAAGACTTCCCCGAGGCTGCCTGGGACAAGGTCATGAACATCAATGTCAAAGGGCCGTTCTTTTTGACCCAGGCGATGCTGCCGTTGCTCGAGGCATCTGCATCTGCCGGCGATCCTGCAAGAATAATAAACGTCGGCTCAATCGACGGACTGAATATCAATAAGATGGGCACATATTCCTACGGCCCGAGTAAGGCGGCGATTCATCATCTGACCCGCACCCTGGCATCGCATCTCGCTGACCGCCATATCACAGCCAATGCTATCGCACCTGGTCCATTCCCGAGTAAAATGACGGCTGGAATTCAGCGCGCTATGGGTGATCAAATCACAGAGAACATACCCCTTAAGCGCTGGGGCGTACCGGCGGACATGGCAGGAACCGCTATTTATCTTGCGTCTAAAGCGGGTGCCTACGTATCGGGATCGGTAATTCCGGTTGATGGCGGAATCGTTGCGTCGTCAAGGACATTGTAGGGCAGCCTGCCTCCTACATTTGAATCGTCAAAGGTTGAAGGCTATGAAACGAATCAGGGATGTAATTTGGTTTACTTCGGTAGTGGCACTACTGGCTGCATGCGGTGTTGCTGATAAGAACGATAAGACCAGTGTGCAATCGGTGGCAGTGAAAGACAAACCTGCGGCCTACGAGCCTCCTGGAGCTGCGCACGCCCCATTTGAAATTGACTACGAGATCATCGGCACGCCTATTGTTGGCAGCCCAGTGGCGGTGCAATTGCGATTGGTATCGACGTGGGGGCTTCGGCCGATTCACCTCGAATTCAACATTAACGACGCCTCGTCGATGAGTTTCGCGGAAGCGCAGCCGCAAACTATCGATCTGGAGCTCGCCGCGAATGACAATACGCTGTTGCAGCGCGTGTCGATCATTCCACAGAAAGAAGGCCGCATCTATCTGAGCGTCAATGCATCCTTTGAAACCGCCGATGGCACGGTATCTACAATCACAGCTATTCCAATTCACGTAGGGAAGGTATCGACCGCGCCCATCGAACATGGCGAAATTCAGGTAACCGAGGATGGTGATGAGGTGCGAGTGCTTAGCGGTGACTGAAAATACTCTTAAGTATCGCCGACGTTGTGATGTACGAAGCGAAGAGCACCCTAGAGGAAGAAGTGGCAAATGATCGCGCCGCTTACATTGAAGCCGAGATGGCCTCGTAGGCAGGCCGACCTAATCCTTAGGGGTTCTGACTTTCCGTGATTAATACGAACTCGAGAAGGGCCGGGTCCACCATATCGTAAATAATGCCTCCGAAAACATCACCAAGGTTTGCATTCAGTCTAATTGGGCCTGCGAGTACCTCCTTCTCTGAGGGCTCGGTAAGGTAAATGTCGTAACTACCTGCAGGCAATAAAGCGGCGCCCGTGGGCGTTGCTGTGGGCACCCCGTATATTTTGGGGAACTGTTCATCGATCAGCGTATCAGCGTTAACAATATAGATATCAACAGCACCGAAATTGGTATTTGAGTTATAAATCTGCAATTTCACAGCGGTATCGACTGGGCGCCGATCGGGAAGATAAGTACTAATAAGGAATGCAGCGTCGAGCCCGACGGCGAGTGTTCTGGCCCGACCACCACCGCTGTCATTAACAACAAAGTTGATCAATGCTGGCGCTATTAGTCCGGTGGGCACATAAATAAACGGATTGTCGCCAATTGGCAATGCCACTTCATTCGTAACGTCTTTGAAATTGTGTCCGGAAACCCAGGGAAGACTCGTCGCTGTTATTTCTTCGTTATATATATCGACAGAATTCATGGCAAGTGAAGCATGTACAAACTCGGACATAGAGGGGAAATTAATGTCTAGAATCGTCGCTTCGCTAACTGACGATCCAGACCTCGTGTACGTCTTCACGATCATCGGCGCCGAAGTATTTGCGCCGCCGTCAAATGAAGCAATAGTGGACTGAGTACCGAGTAGAAATGGAGTGGCATCCGATTCGAACACGACGCTACCAGGAAGGTCTGCTTCGGTAAGAGTCAGCACGTAATCACCAGCCTCAAAGTCGACTGACGGCAATATCTCTCCAAACGCGAGAGTGCCAACAGCTTGACCTATAGCCGGAGCAACCCCCGGAGCGGCGAAGTAGAAATCCAGATTGCCGCGAGATTCGGCCGTATGGGCAAATCGAGCTTCGAAAATGGTTTCCGCAGCACCAAAATCTCGTTCTGGAGCCTCCCAGATTGTGACTGCTGGACTATCTAGCGTACCGCTCAGTAGCATTGTGTGTTCGGTGCCCAGAACCATTTTGAGGGGCTGGCTGGCGAAACGAACTCTGCCTGCGCTACCGGCATAAATAACTTCAAAACTAAACACATAGTCGAGGTCGTCGTATATCGACAGCATCGTGGTCGAGCGATAATCTGCCACTCCAATGGTGCTCTCTTGGATAAGAAGCGCCACCTCTGGCGAAGCCTTGATAGCATTAATCATCCGAATGCTCCCTTTACCTGTGGCTTCTGGTGGTAATGCGGATTCGTCGCTGCTACAAGCTCCCAAAATGAGCATGCTGGTGAGCGCCAATAATATAAATGTCTGCTTCATCAATTGGTTCACTTTTCGTAGTCGTAGACCGACTTGACCTCCAAAAATTCATTCATAATGGAAGGTGGCTGCCGAATCGCGGTCGTGTTAGATGCTGAGGAATTTCTGCCGATACTCGGCCGGTGGCATGTCATACCAGGACTTGAACGCCGTCGTAAAGGTGCTGATATTTGAGTAGCCCAGCAACATGGCGATCTCAAGAGATTGGAGCCTGTCGTCCGAGAGGTAGCTGACGGCCAGGACGGCCCGCACTTCCTGCAGGACTTTTTGAAAGCTCGTCTTCTCCGCCTTGAGGCGGCGTTGCAGGGTTCGGCGACTGAGCTTTAATGCATGACAGGCGGCGTCGGCATTAGCTTCGCCGCACGCCATAAGGTCACCGAGCTTGCGTTTTAGCTCGCCTACGATATCGTCCTGTTTGTAAAGGGATAGGAGATATTTCTCAGCCTGGTCTGTGAGTTGATGATACATGCGCGCAGTATAACCTACGTACGTCCGAAATAAGGAATCAAGATGGCCTCACCCGTAAGCTACAGGCTCGAAGGTATTATAGGCATCATTACTGTCGACAGTCCGCCGGTCAATGCACTGTCTCACGCCGTGCGCGAGGGAATTTTTGACGCGATCAGTGAGGCTCAAGGTGATTCGTCAGAAGCTATTGTCATTAGCTGCGATGGCCGGACATTCTTCGCTGGTGCGGACATAACGGAATTTGACAAACCCCTCAAAGATCCGGGCCTACCAGATCTCGTCAAGGCGATTGAAGCATCGTCCAAACCCGTGGTGGCAGCGATGCATGGCACCGCACTGGGTGGTGGTTTCGAAATGGCGTTGGCAGCGCATTATCGATGCGCGATGCCGTTCGCTAAAGTCGGCTTGCCCGAAGTAAAACTTGGACTTCTTCCGGGTGCCGGCGGCACGCAACGAACAACCAGACTCGCAGGTGTGAAGGCGTCTCTAGACTTGATTACGAGCGGTGTTCCGATTGTGGCCGCAAAAGCCAAATCGCTTGGTTTAATCGATAAGATTATTGATGGCAATCTGCTAAGTGGTGCGATCGCCTGGGCAGGACAACTTGTTGCCGACCAAGCGCCGATTCGCCGCAGCAGTGAGCAGGCTGTGCCCGAATATGACGCTGCTATTTTTGAAGAATATCGGACGTCCCTGAGAAGGCGAGCCCGCGGTCAGATCGCACCTGGCCGCATCGTAGCCGCCGTTGAGGCTGCTGCGACGATGTCCTTTACGGATGGCCTTGCGATAGAAAAACAAGCATTTCTTGATTGTATGGCCAGCCCGGAGTCGGCAGGCATGCGGCATATCTTCTTCGCCGAAAGAGAGGCGTCCAAAGTTGATGACTTGCCCCGTGACATCGTCCAACGGCCAATCGAGACTGTCGGCATTATTGGGGGCGGTACAATGGGCGGTGGCATAGCCATGAGCTTCGCGAATGCTGGCATACAAGTGACTATGATCGAGATCAGCGACGAGGCTTTGGTTCGCGGGCTGTCCATTATTGATCGCAATTACGCCGGAAGCGTCAAACGAGGCAAGTTAAGCGAGAAGCAAGTCGCAAGTTACAGAGCGCTCATATCTGGATCAACCGACTATGCAGCTCTTGCGGACGTCGATATGGTGGTCGAGGCTGTGTTCGAAAATCCGGACCTCAAAAAGAAGATATTTAAGCAGTTGGATGATGTGTGCAAACCGGGTGCGATATTGGCAACCAATACGTCCTACCAGGACGTCGATGCTATCGCTGCGGTCACAAGTCGTCCTGAAGATGTCGTTGGAATGCATTTTTTCAGCCCGGCTCATATCATGAAGTTACTGGAAGTCGTTCGCGGCGAAAAGACGGCAGATGATGTCTTAGCATCCGTAATGGCTCTGGCAAAGAAAATCCGTAAGGTCGCGGTAGTGTCAGGCGTTTGTTACGGGTTTATCGGAAATCGAATGCTGCAGCCGTACGGAAAGACTTCGCAGATGTTGTTACTCGAGGGCGCAACACCACAGCAGATTGATTCGGCGATGGAATCGTGGGGTATGGCGATGGGCCCGCTGCGAGTATTTGATCTGGCGGGGCTCGATATAGACTATACGGCGCGTCAGGCGCTGACCGATGAGCAGAAAGGCGATCCAATGTCTTATCGGGTACCGGACTTACTAGTTGAGGCTGGTCGGATGGGACAAAAATCGGGGGCTGGTTTCTACACTTATGAGGGCAATCGCAAAGCGACTTCCGATCCCGCTGTTAACAAGATGATTGAAAAAGTAGCCGCTGAACTCGGCGTTGAGCGACGAGAAATATCGGACGGCGAAATTGTAGAGCGACTCATATCATCTCTTGTCGACGAAGGGCGGAAGATCCTGGACGAAGGTATTGCGCAACGTTCGAGCGATATTGATATCGTCTACATCTACGGTTACGGCTTCCCGGCAGCGAGAGGCGGGCCGATGTTCTACGCAGACAACGCTGTTGGTTAATCCGCTAGCCTCTTGGCGAAAGGCATGAAGTCCGCAATCGGTCAGTCTGGGTCGATAAACAGCTCGATCATGTAGTCACCGTCATGAGTCATTCGGTCGAGAGTCATAGGGTTATTGCTGTTCCAGGTATTTTGGCTTGGTTCGATGACTGTGATTTTGGCTGCGGAATTTAGGAAGTGACCGTGGGGCAACTTGATGGAAGTGGTGGTCGTTTTGACTCACTCAACAAGCTCGGTAGACTTTTGCTCATCAGTGATGCTATAGATCGCACGTGTAAATTATGAAGAATCTGATGACTACTAGTATCTCTGTAGCCCCCATGATGGATTGGACCGACCGACATTGCCGCTATTTCATGCGGCTGCTAAGCCCGTCGGCGTTTCTCTATACAGAAATGGTCACAGCCGCTGCGATTCATCATGGCGATTCCGGGCGTTTCCTACGCTTCAATGATGAGGAACATCCATTGGCGCTACAGCTTGGCGGGAACGATCCTGAGTGGATGGCCAGCGCTACGTCGAAGGCCCATGACTACGGTTATGACGAAATTAATATAAATGTTGGTTGTCCGAGTGACAAAGTTCAAAGCGGTCAGTTTGGCGCCTGTCTGATGGCAGCTCCCGATACAGTGGCTGAATGTTACCGGGCGATGAGTGACGTTACCGATATTCCGATTACCGTGAAAACGCGAATCGGGATAGACGATCTGGATAGCTACGCATTTCTCGTCAATTTTGTAGAAACTTTGATAGCTGCTGGATGCCAGAAATTTATCGTTCATGCCCGGATTGCGATTCTGGACGGACTGAGCCCCAAAGAAAATCGAATGGTGCCACCACTGAACTACGATCGTGTCTATCGACTAAAGCGTGACTTTCCCGACTTGGAGATCGTCATTAATGGCGGATTGGCAGATATCGCTCAAGTCGAGCAGGTACTACAGTACCTCGATGGCGCAATGATAGGACGACAGGCATATCACCAACCATATTTCCTCGCGGAATTGGAGCAACACTTCAACCCACAGAATTCCTTGCCGGATAGGCGAGATATTGTGGATCAAATGTTGCCATATATCGATGAAGTACTGCGAGGCGGCGAACCACTAGGCCGCGTAACGCGGCATATGCTCGGTCTTTATGCTGGGCAACTGGGGGCTAGAGCCTGGCGGCGTTCAATCACCGAAAATGCCCACCGCGAAGGCGCGGGAAGTGAAGTACTGATTAACGCACTAAACGCTATGCCAATTGCTGCGTAGACCGCTACAATATATGGCCACGCTTTGACAACAACATCCCGGACATGACTCGAGTATGAGCGCTAAATCTGCAAGCAAGCATCAGACGATGGCCGATAAAGCCGACATTCATGAACTCTATGAATTGTCTGTACAGAATGTCGAACATGAGATTGAATTCCTGCAGGTTACATTTAAGTCGTTGACGGGTCGAACCGCATACTTGTTCCGCGAAGACTTCTGTGGCACGGCAAGCGCGTCGTGCCAATGGGTGCGGCAGGGCAGTGATTTTCAGGCGATCGGTGTGGACATCGAGCCATCGGTATTGGAGTGGGGGCGCTTAAATCGTATCGCTAAGCTCGACTCAGAGAATCAGGCCCGTGTAAGTCTTATTGAGGCTGATGTGTTGACGGTCGAGACGCCCAAGGTCGACCTGTTAGCGGCGTTTAATTTTAGCTTTTTCATTTTTGATACACGCAACTCGCTGCGGACGTACTTTGAAAAGGCGCATGCGGCTTTGAAAGACGATGGTGTTTTCTTTTGTGACATGTTTGGTGGGCCAGAGGCACAAGAAGAGACCAAGGAAAAGACTAAGCATGAGGAGCATGGTTTCTCATACATCTGGCATCAGGCCAAATTTCACCCGATCACCAATTTTATTCGCTGCCATATCCACTTTCATTTTAAAGATGGTTCGAAGATCAAGAAGGCGTTCACCTACGAGTGGCGACTCTGGTCAGCCCCTGAAATCAAGGAATTACTACTAGAGGCTGGTTTTAGTAAGGCGACTGTTTACTGGGAAGGCGAAGACGAAGACGGTGAAGGTAATGGTGAGTTTACGCCCGATGAAAAAGGCGAAGCCGATCTTGCGTGGATCGCGTATGTCGTCGCAGAAAAATAGTATTATTATTAATCGCTTGGCGTGTTAACTGTAGATGTTATTCCAAGTACCACGGCGATTCGGCCGCGCCAATTTATCATGAACCGTGTAATCTTCGGCCGGTGACGACTCTCACCGAATTCTTTGGCGACCAAAGCCCACTCAAAGATCTGCTGCCGGGCTTCCAGCCCAGAGCTGGGCAAGGGTGGATGGCCGAGGCTGTGGCCGAAGCCATCGCAAACTCGGACAAATTGGTAGTCGAGGCCGGTACGGGCACAGGAAAAACCTTAGCGTATTTGATTCCAGCCCTGATGAGCGGCCGAAAAACAATTATCAGTACCGGAACCAAGGCGCTACAGGATCAGCTGTATCACCGGGACCTTCCTTTAGTGGGTAAAGCGCTCGGTCGCCCTGTATCAACCGCACTGTTGAAAGGGCGAGCGAACTATCTATGTCTGCAACGCCTGGATCAATTAATGGATCCATCGCGGATGCTTCTGGAAGACCTAGATGAAGTTCGGCAATGGCGATATCGTACGACGAGTGGCGACAAAGCCGAGCTGATTGAAGTACCCGAAGACTCGTCAATTTGGCCGCTAGTTACGTCAACTGCCGACAATTGCCTGGGTCAAAAGTGTCCCGAATACTCCAAATGTCATGTCGCGAAGGCGCGAAAAGCGGCCCAGGAAGCGGATTTGGTGGTTGTAAATCACCATCTGTTGCTCGCCGATCTGGCTATGAAGGAAGAAGGCTTCGTTGAGTTTCTTCCCGGTGCTGATGCCATCATTATCGATGAAGCACATCAGGTGCCCGATTTGGCAGTGCAGTTCTTTGGTGTATCGCTTGGCAGTCGTGAGCTCGAGAGGCTCGTCGACGAAGCACGCACGGTAACACTACCGTTCTCACAGCCAGAACTGAATCGCCGTATTGACAGTTTGCAAACGGCGATCAGCAACCTGCGTGCCGATGCACCTCGCAGTGAAGGACGACACGAACTCCACGAGATCATGACTGAACTCCGGGCGCCGCTCGACACGCTTATGCACGCTCTTCACGATGTGCAGGTCGCCGTCGCCGAGATTGGCGATGCGTCAATTGAGCTTGAAAAAATACACGAGCAACTGGTCAGCATGGCAGAACGACTGGCAATCTTAGTTAGTGATGACTCGTGGGATGGACTGCGTTGGTTGGAGGTTCATCCTCGCAGTATGCGCCTTCATCTCACGCCGCTAGACGTTTCTGAGAAGCTGAGCAAGTTGATCGAAAACGGCCTTCAGTCCTGGATATTCACGTCGGCCACACTGGCGATCGCAGAAGACTTTTCGTATTTCGGAACTCGTATGGGCCTGGTTGGCGTTGCGGGGCTTACCTTTCCGAGTCCGTTTCCGTTGCAACAGAATGGCCTGATTTATTTGCCCGAAAATATGCCGCAGCCGTCTGATCCGGGACACACCGATGTAATGCTCGAGGCGGTCATGCCGATGCTGGACTTTACGACTGGTGGCATGTTTTGCCTGTTCACCAGTCATCGAGCGCTGAATAATGCGCGGCAGTGGTTTAAGGTCAACAAGAAAGCCCTCAGTGGCAGGACTCTACTGGTTCAGGGTGACGCGCCTCGTGATGACCTGCTGCGCCGTTTTCGGCAAGCCGGCGATGCTGTATTGCTGGGTACTGGCAGCTTTTGGGAGGGCGTCGATGTTCGTGGACCGGCATTGAGTATCGTTGCGATCGACAAATTACCGTTCGCCTCGCCAGCCGATCCACTGATGATGGCGCGGCTCGAATTTATTCGACGACAGGGCGGTAACGGTTTCATGGAGCATCAATTGCCGCTCGCAGCGCTGTCGCTAAAGCAGGGTGCCGGACGCTTGCTGCGTGATCAGACTGACTATGGTGTTGTGGTGCTGTGCGATCCAAGAATAAAAGGTAAGCGCTACGGCAAGATATTCCTCGACTGCCTCTCACCCATGCCTTCGACATCGGCCTTGAATGAGGTGTCGAGCTTTCTGGCTGCACACAAATGAGACGCTACACAAAGCTTTTGGCCATTGATACCTCATCCGTCGCATGCACGGTTGCCGTGTCTGATGGCGACGCGGTGGTCGAGCGTCATGTTGAGCAGCCACGCGAACATACCCGCTTGCTAATGCCGATGATTCGGGGAGTGCTGGATGAGTCTGGGGTAGCGCTGACTGATCTTGATGCGATTGTTCTCGGCAATGGCCCGGGCTCTTTCATCGGCATGCGTATTGCGGCATCGGTGTCGCAGGGTTTGGCTCACGGTGCGGGACTCAATATCATTCCTGTGTCTTCTCTCGCTGCTGTAGCAGCGGAGGTTCTGGACACGTCGGATGCCGAGTTTATCGCCGTCGCACAAGACGCACACATGAATGAGGTTTATCTCGGATTGTATGCGCGCGGCGAAGGCAATCTTCCGCAGCCGATCGCTAGTGAATACCTGCAAGGTCAAAGTGTCATCGAATCATTTTCGGGCCATGATCAGACATTCACGATCGCGGGTCAGGGCTGGCAGCGCTATCCTGAGTTAGCGACCATAAACGCTCAGTGGATTGGCAAGCAGTCGGCGGTACTCTATCCGAGGGCGACCTGGTTGCTGACTTTGTCGGACACTTCCACTGCAATCGCGCCGAAGGACATCCAGCCGGCCTATCTGCGACAAAAGGTGGCGGAATTGCCGAGAATTAGAAAATCGTAACAGTCCTGTACTTAGGTCTTTCATAACGTATTGGGACCGTGTATATAGTCGCGGAGAGGTTATGGATCGTGGTTACTCGGGGAGAATGCCATGCGATTCTTGTGCGGTACCCTCAAGTAGAACTTGATTCTTAAGGAATACGTCGTAATGAAGTCTCGAATATTCACCGCCATGCTTTCAGTGGTTATTTTTTGTTTCTCAGCACCGACGATTGCAAATGACGAGAGTTGGACTGATCGCCTTACATTCAAAGGCGACCTGCGCCTTCGCTATGAGGGTATAGACGAAGAGGGTGAACGGAATCGTGATCGCATGCGAATCAGAGCGCGCGTCGCTCTGGATGCGAAAATTCAGGAGGATCTGAAGTTCGTTTTTCAGCTCGCGACAGGTGGCGACAATCCGGTCTCAACTAACCAAACTTTAGATAGCAGCTTCTCTACGAAAGATATCCGCGTTGATCTCGCCTATGTTGATTGGCAAGTTAATGATGTAATTACTATCAATGCCGGCAAAATGAAGAATCCGCTGTTTCGCGCAGCCAATGCGCCGATGATATGGGACGGCGATCTTAATCCGGAGGGTATCGTTGCTAAGCTTGGTTCCGGCATGGTTTTTGGGACGATAGCCGCTTTCTCGGTTGACGAACGCAGCGCCGAAGGCGATTCGTGGCTCTACGCCGCTCAAGCGGGAGTAAAAGTAGATTTAGGTCATGTCGGTAATCTAACAGCAGGCCTTGGCTATTTTGCCTATACCAACACTGTCGGCTACAAGCCGTTTCATAACGCTAGGTCGCGTGGCAACTCCGTTGATGCGAACGGAAATTACATTTATGAGTACAAAAATATTGAAGTCTTTGGGCAACTTGATACAGAAGTCATGGATTGGCCATTGAGGTTATACGTGCAATATACTCAGAATAACGAAGTGAGCATTCAGGATACTGCCTATTCATTTGGTGCAGCACTTGGCTCGGTGAAGAAGAAGGGCGATGTGCAATTTGTTTGGCTTTACCAAGACATACAAGCTGATGCGCTGATAGCTGCTTTTAACGATTCGGACTTCGGTGGTGGCGGCACCAACTCCAAGGGGCATCTTCTGCGGGCAAAATATGGTTTTTCGAAGAAAGTAGCACTCGGCGGAACCTTTCTTCTTAACGAAACCGATCGCTTCCAGGGTACGGAGCATGGCTATAATCGAGTTCACATTGACCTCGAATTTAAGTTCAATTGAGAAATAAAGTGGTTACCCCCTCCAAACGAATCGTCAACCTGATTGGCGCAGCCTGCTGCGCAGGTATGCTGGCATTCGCGCTTTACTCACAACATGTATTGCTGCTGGATCCATGCCCGCTTTGTATTTTACAGCGCATTGCTGTTATTGCCCTGGGAATGACGCTTCTCGCTGCGGCTATTCATGGCCCGCAGAGAATTGCTTCGTATATTTATGCAGCACTCAGCACTTTGTTAGCGTCATTAGGTGTTGCCGTTGCCGGATGGCACGTGCATTTGCAGAATCTGCCAGCTGATGAAGTCCCGTCTTGTGGTCCTGGATTGGAATATATGCTCGAAAACTTCCCGCTTAAGGATGCATTGAGTATGGTCCTTAAGGGGTCTGGCGAGTGCGCTGAAGTTTCCTGGCGGTTCCTCGGGCTGACGATGCCGACTTGGGTCGTTGTTTCCATGGTCTGTCTTGTGGCTGTTGCCG
>Ga0308010_1001612_pt1 | contig 12347 bp, 25 predicted proteins | sample Neamet129_FD_202368 | JGI IMG/M metagenome (GOLD analysis project Ga0308010, IMG submission 202368) | Marine microbial communities from water near the shore, Antarctic Ocean - #129 | ecosystem: Environmental > Aquatic > Marine > Unclassified | place: Southern Ocean | collected 2014-07-24 | reverse complement strand
TATGACGTTACCCATACAGAAGCCTTCACCATGTCCATTATCAAAGATAACATCTGTAGCTTGATAGTCTCCGTAAGCATAGTGTTGGTTGTAAGTACTGTCTACATACCTTTTAATTTGTTTTATTGTTTCATCTTCATTGAATTTATAATTCACTACTTCTCCACTCCTTCGGTACACTCTCTTCGTTGTACCATGTAAAATTATTTGTCTCTGCCCATTCGGCATGACTTCTTTTAGTCCCGTCTTTTCTTTTCTTAGAGGCTGGCATTGGTGCAAAAGGTTTTTGAAATAAGAATATTAATTCATAGTCTTTTGGCAAAGCCTCCCTAATATGTATGTACTTACTGTACTCTGCGTAATCCCAGAATCTACCCTTAGCTTCTAATAATATTGTTTTGCCGTCAATTATTTTAACAAAGTCCGGCTCGTACTTATGCTTAACTATGTAGTTTATGTTATCCCAATGGTGCTTCCAATCATGTAATAATGTTTGATGCAGTTGGGCTTCCCATAAACTATCATAACCTTTAGGCACATTAGTTTTTTTAGGTCTAGGTTTTCTAGGTACTCTAGCCATTAGTAACAGAGGAGTCGTAGTTTTTAACCAGCTTCCAATAATCTAATATAGCATTGAACATAGCAGTGTGTTTCTTTTGAGAAGTCTTATCCCATATGTGACAGGATATCAACTCAGTATCTTTTCTATCTACAAATATAGATACTCTTTCTACATCAGAAAAACCACAGCCTTGGGCATAGGCAGACAACTGCATACCGTGTTCATCGTATACTAATTTAGCAGGGTCTTTACCGAATAGATTGTCTTTAGTTTTAAAGTCAACAAAGATACCAGACTTAGAATATAAATCTATCTTACCACCATACCCTGATTCAGCACAGAAAGAATCTTCTGCTATCCATTCTTCGTCAGGGAAGTTATCATCTAAGTAAGCTTTAATAATTTCATAAGTCTTACTAGTGCCTTCACCTAAGAACCCTCGTTCAATCATGGCATGAATCTTAGTACCTTCTTGAGCAGCTTTGATACCTAGTTTTTTAGAGTCAGTCTTACATCTGTAAGTAAAAGACTTGAAGGATTCTTCTTCTTCTTTTTCTAGTGTAAGAGCAGAGTTAAGTGCTTGGTCTATCTTCCAATTTTCTAAGGCAGGTTTTGCTATCATACCTAAGATGGTAGTAACAGAGGGAACTAACTTTTCTTTCTTAGCATCTCTAAGAGTAGTGTTTCTTTCCTTGCCATTAACACCAACGATAGTATACATTGGGTCACCCTCTTGAGTATACCAATGTCCTGACTCAGCCGTAAATTTATTATAGCTATCTAATTCAGTATTGTCAATAAGTTTCTCGTTTTCTTTTATCATATTTTGTGTTCTATAAAGTGAAGCCCTCTTGTCTCAGGATTAAACCCAAGCAATTGAACTCCTAGTTGTTGTTGTTTCTTTGTTCTAGTTTTTTTACAGTTAGGATTCTTGTCATTATTATTATTAGGATGTATAGTTTTAACATCAATGAAGAGTGTCTCTCCTTTTTTATCTACAGCTATCATATCTATTGGTCCAGTACATCCTGCATTCTGAAAGACCTCGTATCCATTATCCCACAACCAAGTCACGGCATAGTATTCTGCAAAGTCTCCTTTACGATTAGTATCTTTAATGAGTTTCACTCCAGTCACCTCCTATTTTATATTCCCCTGTTAAAGGACAACGCATATTGAAATGCTCTGATGCTCGTTCAATAGCTTGAACTCCCAGCTGACCTACAAAGTCTGCTTGTTCTTCTGCTACTTCTATCTGCCACTCATCATGAATGTTAGCTACAAACTTGGCATCAATATTATTTAATTCTATTAAGGCATGAAGGAAACACAGGGCTTTCTTCATAACAATAGCACCACCACCTTGAAGCAAACTATTGAGAGCAGCATGTTGGCTTCTGATATATATCTTACGACCATCTATTCCTTTTAGGAATCCTCTCTCGGCTGCTTTCTGTACTTTATCTTTTAAAGTTTTAAGTGTCGGTAAGTTCTTGAAGAAAGTTTGTTTTAATTCTTTACCTTTCTTAAGCCCACCACCTGCAACACTACCTATCTTAGCATCACCTGCTCCATACACTAGTGCATATATAAATGTCTTGGCTTGGTCTCTTGTCTTTAGACCAGCAAGTTTTTGATTAGTAGTATGTATGTCACCATTGATAACTTCATTAATATAATCTTCGTCATTCATATAGTGAGCTAACATTCTAAGCTCTAGCCCACTAGCATCTATACCTACAAGTTTGTATCCTTCAGGGACAGTCCAACAAGCACGACACTCTACACCATAAGGACTTCCTGCATTAGGAACTTGTGCCATGTTAGGATTTCTATGTGTCATTCTACCAGTGATAGTTCCATTAGGTATTACACTACCATGAACTCTATCATCTTTAAGCTCGTCTATCCAAGAAGATATCTGAGCAATACGCTTCTGATAAAGAAGGAAGTCTGCAATTAATTTAGCTTCTCTTATATGCTCAATCTTTTTTAGAGTCCCCTCGTCTACAATAGGCTGACCTGTAGGTGTAAATTTTACAGGCTCCCAACCGAAGTCAATAAGATATTCTCCTATTTGTTTACGGCTACCTAGATTAAACTCAACAAGTTTTTTTCTCATAAAATTATCAACGCATTGTGTTGTTAAGCAGTTGTTATATTCAGCGTCTGTTAGACCACGCTTAGATAACTCTCCGTCTTTTCTAATGTATGGAGTAACTAACTTATCATCAACCCACTTAGGTTTAAATGTACTGTGTACTTCGTCCTCTACTTTTAACTGTTTATCTTTTAAGTCAGCAAGTAAACTCATAGCTTGTTTAGTATTAAAAAAGAATCCGTTCTTCTCTTGTTGTCTCATTATCTTAGCTACCCTGTGTTCTAAATCAACACAGTCATCACTAAACAATGTACCTTCTTTGAGTAGATGATTATACACAGCTTCATTTAATTTTACATCTTGAATACAGTATTCTAACATTGCCGGTGTATATGAATTAAAATCTAGAGGTTGTTCTTTCTTGAACATACCAACACGCCAGCCCCAAGCTTTCAAACTATGTCCGTTCTCACGGATGGGATTGAAGAGCCTAGACATTACTAATGTATCTTCTAGATTCTTAGTAAGTTTAGCACCATGCAATCTTTCTAAGACAGGGATATCATAGCCTATGATGTTGTGTCCAATCAATACCTCAGCACTTTCTAGGAACTTAATCCCTTCAGGTATCTGAGTGTTATCAAATGTATGCACTGCACCATTCCATTCTTTAGCTACGATACACCATACTTTAGTAGGGTTTAATCCGTCTGCTTCTATGTCAAATATTATTTTAGAATTGTTCGTTGTCAAATGTTTCCTCCTCTGATACTTCAAACAATCTGCCTGTATCAGGATTATATTTGAGACCACAAGCTAATCCTGTGTCTCCTGTGTACCTTGATTTGAGTACACGAACCTTAGTTGTATTGGCTTCTTCAGGATTTGCTGCCTGTTGATTCCTCTCTAGGGCAATGACACAATCAGATAACTGTGCTATACCTGCCGAACCTTTAAGGTGTGACAGTGAAACTTCGACACCATTCTCATGTCCCTTGTCTCCACTTGCTCTACGAAGATGCGATACTAATATCATACCGATACCTGTCTCTTCTACAAGACTACGCAGTCTGTTCATAAGCATATCAATACCTCGTCTTTCGTCACCTTCTGATAAGACATTGACAAGCATATGTAAATGGTCAACTATAACCCACTTACATTCACAGCCTACAATAATATATCTAAGCTTAGAAAAGATATCATCTATATCTGTAGCACCTAGATGGGCATGGATATAAACTCTACCTTTCGGTATAGCTTTATCAAACAAAGCTGTTAGCTCTTCTTCACTATAGTTCTTGCGTTTCTCTGTCAGGTACAGTCTATCGTTAGCTTCGATAGATAAGATACCATCAGCAGTTCTCAACCAGTTCTCTTCGAGAGCAACTATACCTACGTTGTCAGTAGTGTTTTGGATAAGGTGATGTTCTAGCTCTCTAGTAACACTAGACTTACCAAGACCTGTGCCACCTGTTAAGGTTACAAGTTCTCCTTTACGCATTCCATATAGTTTTTTGTTGAGCCCTTCCCAAGGATACGCAACACTCTCTTTCTCTTCTCTATGTAACCAATCATTTTTCTGTGATGATAGTTCCATAATACCTGAAGGTGTGTAAGTCTTGGAGTTCCACCAAGCCTGTGTAAATTCAGGGAATTTCTTTTGCTTGAGCATTTCATTAGCATCTTTGAACCCGTTAGGGAATGACATGATTCTAGTTTTGTTCGGCTTAAGTATCTTAGCTACAGCTTTAGCTGCTTCTTTACCTGCCTTGTCGTTATCAAAACATAGAACTACATTGTCAAATGATTCTACAAATTCTATACTCTCTCGTATATCTTTAACAGCAGCCGAAGCTCCACGCTTTAAGGATACAACTGCCCACTTACCTTGGAAGAGTTCATGCACTGCCATAGCATCACACTCTCCTTCGGTAATAGTGAGATACTTGCCACCTGTATTTCCATACAGCTGTTCACCAAACAAACCTGTCTCGTTAAAGGTTCCATTACATGAGAACTGTTTGTTAGAAACGTACCTTGTCTTAGTACCTACAACTTCACTACCGTTAAAGTAAGGGTATACATGTTGTGCTACTTGGTTGTTTCTATCTTTAACAATCTTGACACCGAACTTAGTGGCTGTCTTTTCTGATATACCTCTATCAGTAAGAGAACCATAAGCACCAGTGTATGATGTAAGGAATGTGTTATCGGGCTTGGGTTTATTGGGCATAGTAACTACCTTGCTTACTGATTCATCGTCATAGTTTATAAAGAAACTATCACAACTAAAGCATTTAGCAGAGCCGTTCTCGTTAAGAGAAACAGCATCACTACTGCTACATTTGTTGCATGGTAATTTGTGTTTAATAAATTGTGTTCGTTCTTGTTGCATTTCTATCTCCATTAGAAAGTGGCTAGGCTTTGAGACCTAGCCGAGTTATTTACTTCGAGTCAGTAGTATCTACATCCTCTTCATCTTCATTCGATTCAACCATAGCTTCAGGACTCTCATTTAGAATTGCTTCTAAGTTAGCTTGATGTCCTTGTGAAGCATAGTTCAAAGCTTCAGTCAGCACGTTCAGTGTACCTATCTTACTAATAGATACGTTAGCACCTGCTTTCTTTTGCTCATCCTCAATCTTTGAAACATCATAGACTAAGTCACCATCATCATTCTTAATATTGATAATCATATTAAAACTCCTCCCCTTCATCAAAGAACTCAGAGCCATCTTGAGCTTTATACTCTACCAATTCTACAATCTGAACAGCCTGTAAGTCGAGACCTTTCCCTGCTTTACCTGCATATTCCCAATCATATTCATTACACTGCACTCTAACCTTAGAGCCATTACCTACAGCAAGACTAACTTCCTGTTTGTTTTGGTCTAACAATCTAGGTGAAGACCTGACCATACCATTCGGACCATTTACTTTACGCTTGATTACTACAGCAGAACCTTCATCCATCTGCTTAATAGTATGTCCACGGGTTTTAAAGTCATTTGCAGTATCCTCATCAACAACTAAGTTGACTGTATACATTGGTTCAAATGTTGTGTTGGGCTCTTTAATGCTTGCCCAATAAGCTGTTCCATCTACTATCATATTTACCTCCTCGGTGTGTTAATAGTTTGTTAAAAATTGGGAGAGTTGTGAGCTAACTACTCTCGGAGTTATGTACTGAAGCCAAACCAAATCATTTACTATTGGAGATAGAGGGCTTAAAGTTCTTCGGTTACTCGTCATCATGTTGCACATTCTACACTATATCTTCATCAATGTCAAGCATTATATCATCTAAAGTATAAAGACTTTCATCACAAAGTTTAACATAATATTTATCATCAGTCCATGTTGTTTCATATGCTATTTTATTTTCGTAAAGTTCTTGTCCATGTGCAGTAATCCAGTCTATAAATTTCCTGTACTCATCTGCTGTCATCATTGTAAATCCATCACTCATATTATTTTACTCCTTTATAAAATTTCTTACAGAATTCAGGTTCAGTTACAACATCCTTAAAGCAATTCATAACCCTAGTGTATGAATCGTTTTCATATCTTATATTTAAATCGTTAAGTTCATAACGAAAATATAATAAAGTAAGTAACAATGCAGTTATTATTCCCATGTAGTTTATATCTTTTATATCAAATTTAATCATATGTTATTTTATCCTTTTTTCTTTTATCATTATATTTAGTAACAACCTTACCACTCTTATATCCTGTGGTGTCGGTTGTCCACTTGCCCTCTTCAAATCTTACTTCAATAAAGTTAATGCTGTCGTTTTCTTTTTGTTCAGCAATATCTTCTTTTCTTTTTAATACTTTATCAGTGTGTTGTGTCAATGTACAAATCCTCCACGCTTTTAAAAGCATCAACCAATAAAGACTCATCCATTTCTTTTCTCAGTCCTCGTAAGTGTGCTACATCCATGTTGTTTACATCCCATGTCTTATCATCTATAGTTCTCGTAACACATTTGATATCTTCAATCATGTCTATACCTAGCATACTATCTATAGCAGAATAGATTGAGCCACAGAAAGTTTTGAGTTGGTCTTTCTTACCATTTATTATTACATCTATTACATATTCATCCATTTTTTGATACCTCTATTAGTTCTTTGTAAGTTGTTATGTTTGGATATTGTTTTAAATATTTCATTATCCACTTGTCTGTCATATAAGAAAGGTGCAACTGTCCGTTACCAAAGGCATGCGTCTGCTCGGGAAGTAATCCCTCAACAGTATCAACTGTTATATCCTTTCCTTGTTCTTCGGACAGTAAAGACTGCAACCACTCTACCTGTATAGGTTTTACTAGCCTTCTAAGTTTCTTTAATTGTTTTGTATTCATACTATTTCCATGCAGTAAATTCCATATAAGGTGTTTCTCTGTGTCCTTCAGGCATCCATTCTACCATATCTTTAACCATTTGTAAAGTCAATCCTGTCTCTATAGTTTCCCCGTCTGCATCAGTACCTAGTACCAGTCCCTTACCTGCAAGAACTTTCCCATTTATAGAAAAGTATTTTGTATCTCCCTGTAGTAAACCTTCATCATCTACATAGAGTACCTCTACATTATCTAAGTAAACACAATCAAAAGTTCTACACTCTACAAGGTCATAGATTTCTTTGAAGTCTCCTGTATATACTGCTTCTTTTATTGTTTGGTTAAAAGGATTTATTAATATTGCTTTCATTTTGCTATCTCCATAGTGTGTTGGTTATAAAAGATACTCTCTGCTATAAAGCTAAGTATCTCATCTCTATCATCATCTGCACATAAGTTATACAGATAACAAATATCATCTATCTCATCTTGTATTGAATCTTTAGCATCATCTTCTAAGACTTGCTCATATATTTGTTCTAATGTTCGTTCGTTATGTATGTCACTCATCATCTTTCTCCTCAGTAAAATCTATTATAAACTTCTCATCTAAAAATTCTTTAGATACTCCGTCTTGTTCTAGCTTATCTCTAAGCAACTTAGCCAACTCGTTATTTGTTATGTTCATACTGTCTCCTATATTGTATGTATTACAAAGCCACTACTATCTTGTTTGGCTTTACCTTTTGCTTTGAGTCCGACAACTACATTAGGTTTATCAAAGAACCTCATGTCTGTCTCATCACCATTAACAACCTCTCTACCTTTGAAGTAGATAGGCATATCACCATTGAATACTACAGCTATGTTGTAATCAATAGTCTTAAAGTATTCGGAATACTTCTTGTTCGCTTCACTATAACTCCATGTTAAATGATAGTTACTATGCTTGTCAACCTTTCTAGTAGGTATCTTAGTGTAGTCATAGAACTGTACATTGGGAAACATCTCAAAGATATTCTTATCATCTATCTTGATAGTCTCCCATTGTATGTCACTAGTACCATTCAGTCGTAGGCAAGGAAGCTTATCTTTTTTCTTACAGTAATTAACAAACTTTGTAATGTCTGTAACCAAGTAGGACATGAAGATATCTCTAGCTTCTAAGTACAATTTAGTCTTACGTTTTCTCGCTTCTTGTATGACATTAGTGGTTTCACCCTTCTTCATAATGCCACCTCTACCTGCTGTATTAAGACAGGCTTCCTTGCACCCAGCAATGTCCTGATACGGACAAATCTTGGTACTGATTGGATGTAAATGTAATATAGCTGTCAAGTAATCTTGATAAACTTTATTACTTTTCTGTATCTTAGGGTTACTAAAACTTAGTAGGTTATAACTCATCAGACTCCTCCTCTAACTCATTTAAAAATTCATCTACTCTTGCTGATACCCAATCAGGCACGAGTCCTATCTTTTCTTCAGTACCATCTTCCCAAACAATACCTATATTCCATGCTGTTATTTTCATTAGTATCTCCCTGTATGTAAAAGCTCCTCCACCATACTAGATAGTATAGTCTTTAATGCTTCTAAGTCTTTTGCTTCTCTGATAGCTACTCTATAGTCCCCACCCTCCCCAAATTGGAGGGCGTTTTCTAACAAACTATTTACTTCTCTTTCAATCTCATGTGTAAAATCTATATTCATTTGACAAACTTCTCAGTAAGCTGGGCTATCAACTCACTAGATTCAAAGTCTCCACCCATAGTTACTAAGCCTATCTCATCCCTAATACTTTGCTTAATTTTTGTAGGGAAGTGAAAGTATATAGATACTCTATCTTTATTATATTTATTAAAAGTTAATTGAGTATCATTATAATAATTATTATATTGACTAGTACCTTCTGTACCACCAGCATACTCATCATTATAAAACTTTACTTGTTCTTCTAGCTCAGTATTTAAATCATATATCTTATCACTCAATACTTTTTGGTCTAATTCATAATCCTCTAAAGCATTTAACATATTCTTTATCTTTACTTTTGCATTACTACTTTCATAGTTCTCATTAAACGCATCAGTCTTGTTTGCTTCATACATATTACATATCAATCTCTCTATTATCTCTCTATCACATACTCTCATTGGCTTTGCCATAATTCTATCTCCATTAAGTTAAATTAAATGGGTACTTTAAAGTGATACCCAGCACTCTGCAATTATTGGTTATAGTGGTTTAAAGTCCCATCAAAACCGCCACGCAATGTGGAAAAATAAGACTGTGTTCAAGGTGCTTTCCTCCAAGAACATGACTACGCTACCTAGCAGTCCGTAAGCCTAGTGATACAGTAAGGGTAGCTTTCTCCTTACCAACTCTAGGATTTATATTCTATCTTTGAAACAAAGAAACACTATAAAATAAAGTCTCTTTCAGTCCAACTGTAAACCTAGTCCAAGCACTATTTACATATCTTTCATAATCATCTACAACTTGCATTGTATCTTGAACATCAAAGTCATCTGCAACCTCTAAGACTTGCATACCCTTGTTGCTCTCTCCAAGTCTAACTTTTCTTTTAAACCACAGTGGAAAGATAGCATCATCAAGTTGTTGATAAGCTGATACCTTAGCCTTATGGAATCCAAAGAACGTATTGCCTTGAGTTCTCTCAGTTCTATTCTTAACAGACCTTACTCTTAGAACATTTATACCTTGTTCTGTAGAATGTAACCATAGTTTTTGAACACTATGTGGTGCTGTATCAATTCTTCTTGTAGTTTTACTACCTCTAATTGTGTAAGTTGTCTTACTCATATTCATCTCCAGTTATTATTATTAATATTAGGTGGGTAGTTTTGGTAAGTGATACCCACACTCTTTCAGGTCTGTTGCTCGGTTTATAATTGTATAGTTTATCCTGATTGCACAGTTTACTTTACGATTTAACAGTAGTCCCTAGAGACCAAGTGATATTATTTGATGTGCTTTAGTTGTAGCACCTCTGTTACTTGGTGTCCTATAGTTTATTCTAAGCCTTAGCGTATTGTACTTTAGCTGATTCTTTTTCATTAAGAAATAAAGTTATTTTATTCTCAATCTTGACGTAATCGCCTTTTTCTAAAGAATACTCTAAAGAATGAAAGGTTATATCTCTAACATAAAAGTCAGAAACTAATCTTGTTTTACTCATCTCAATCTTTTTTACTTTGTGTATATTTATATCCATATTTATTTCCTATGTTGTTGGGTTAATTTCTTCAGCCAATTCTTTATTAGCTTCGGTTGTATTTATCTTCAATTCTTGTTCTTCCATAAAATCTATAAATTCAAAATGTTCTACATCGTCCATACTATCTCCTTATATTTGAACCTTTGAAGGCTCGGTTGGTTGCTGACCGACAAATTATATGTTTTTTCTCGGCAGATGTCAAGCGTTTTAACAAACTTAAGATATACTTATAATCTTAAGTTCCTGATTTACTGTCACATTCTTCAAAATTTAGTTACTGTCCAAACAGTACCCATTTCCATACTACCCAGACTCAAAAAGTCATAGCTAGATTTAAGAAACACATGTCCCTTTTTAGGGAACTTATGTCTATATATTACAGACCTGTCTTCTTTAAGAGAATTTCTTACTCTAAAAACATAACCTAACTCCTTGATATACCGTTCAGCTTTCAACAGATTGTTAAAAGTAGGGCTTTTAAGTTTAGATTCCTCAATCGTTTGTAAGTTAGCCTGTCCATTTGGGTTTTTACATTTACTTTTCATAACATCTCCAGTCATTTTAAAAAAACAGCAAGGTCATCACCCTGCCGAACCGACCCAAAGCTTACTTTTTCTCGGGGCAAATGTCAACGCAACTTAACAAACTTAAGATATATTTATAATCTTAAGATAAAAAACTTAAGATAAAACTTTAAGATTATAATTTTAAGATATATCTTAGATTTTGTATTTTAAAATATAGTTATCCACAGTTTATACATAGTTATTAACAACTTATATACAGTTTATACAGGGATATTTAAGGGTTATCCACAGCTTTTTAACTTAAAACTCCCTCAACCAACCGAAGCCTTTTAAAACTCGAGCTTAAATTTAAACTTAATTAAGCTTACTTACTTCTTTGGCGTGGTCGACTAGCATCCTGAAGAGCAATTACGCAGTAATTTCACTATTTGATGTGGATTTTAAGCGAAGTAACTTTCGACAAAAGAAAAACTCTTTCACTTGTGTGGCGAAAGAGTTTTAAGTTCTAGCTCTGTTCTTTTATGTAAGCATCTATCTTATCGAAGAAAGCCTTCGGAAGAGTCTTACCCTGCAGTAGTTGATGAGCTCTCTTGAAGGATAGCTTTTTATCCTTAGCTAGACTGTACATGCAACCCTGAATTCTCTTTTGCATTTTCCAATCCATAGCTTCACCCTTCTTGGCAAATTTATAGCCTAATGCTCTGCATTGAGGAAACGAAGCAGGGTTTGCGACTCTTTCCTTATCAAAGCTGTTTATATCAAATGTATTTTCCATATTATTCTCCTTTAAGATTAATGGATTTAAGTATACCTGCAAAGTAATCTTGCAAGTGGTTTTGAGAAGAAGCATTATTGCTTCTTATTCTCACAATCCTTTGACCATTGATTAGCATTGCTAAACTATAGTCAGAAGCTTGAGAAACTGTTGGGAACTCCCATGTTGTGTTGTTAGAGAAAGTTATGTGTATCATATTTATCCTTGTTAAAGAATTTAAAAAACTATGAAGATTTTGAAGTTGCATATGCTTGAGTTTTATGAGGCTTTGCGATTAAAAGTTTTATCGATTATAGAGTCTTCGAGATAATTGGTAAACTATTGCCACTTTAAAAGATTTATAGTCATGTAAACTAGAACAAAGGAGGAATTGATACACAATAACTTTGGCTGACAATAGAACATGTGAAGTTCCCCAGTTTCTCAAGCTTCCAAACTATAGTTTAGCAAGTAATGCTAATCAATGGGCAAAGGATTGTAGTATTGAGAATAAGAAAGCAATAATGCTTCTCTCAAAACCTCTTGCACTTTGCAGGTATACTTCATTAATCTTAAAGGATAATAATATAGCTTGGGAAATACATTTAGAGATAACCAGCTTTGATAAGGAATGACTCAAGAGCCCAATGAGTTCCACAATGCAGAGCTTTAAGGCTATAAATTTGACAAGAAGGGACAGAAGCTATGGATTGCTAAATGCAAAAGAGACATGAATGTTGTATGTACAGGCTTCCTAAGGATAAAATCCTATCCGAAAGACTGCTCATCAACTACAAATGTAATACTCTG
>Ga0308010_1001610_pt1 | contig 12360 bp, 9 predicted proteins | sample Neamet129_FD_202368 | JGI IMG/M metagenome (GOLD analysis project Ga0308010, IMG submission 202368) | Marine microbial communities from water near the shore, Antarctic Ocean - #129 | ecosystem: Environmental > Aquatic > Marine > Unclassified | place: Southern Ocean | collected 2014-07-24 | reverse complement strand
TGGAAACAGTTCATGTAGACCCTGCAATTCTATCCTATATCGTTGAAGTTGTTCAGAGAACACGTGAAGACCACCGAGTAACAAATGGTGCATCACCTCGTGCTTCACAGGCATTATTCAAGTCCGGACGTGCTGCAGCAGCAATTGCTGGCCGCAACTATGTCATTCCAGATGACATCAAAGGTATTGCACTACAGATTATTAGCCATAGAATTAACATGAAGCCGGAAGCGAAGATACGTGGAATTACTGGTATGCATATTGTCAGAAAGATCCTGTCCGAAGTTCCAGTGCCTGTTATTCAATCGGCTTGATTAAGCCAAACATAAGGCTTGCATTGAAAGGGGAGGAGTCCCCTCATCAACATCGTAAGAGGTGAACACATGAATCCGTACAAAATGGTTGTAGCAGTTGCAAATCAAAAAGGAGGTTGTGCAAAGACCACTACCGCTGTTAATTTGGCGGCTGCCCTTGCCAAGGGAAATAGGAAAATGGGACTACCTCCTGCAAAGGTTCTGTTAATCGATTTAGACCCTCAAGGAAATTGTGCAACATCATTTGGTGTTGAGAAGAAATCTGTCAAAAAAACCACATACGATTTACTGAGTAACGATTTAGGTGATGAATTACCACTAATGGATGAATACTTATTATCTCCAAAAAAATTAACAGAAGCGATGAGGGCCGCTTGGAGCCTACGTAATGGCGGTAAGAAAGCACCTGAGAATATTTCATCTGGAAATCTTTGGCTATTGCCAAGCGATATCCATTTGTCTGGGGCTGAAATAGAATTGAGCCACAAGATTGGAAGAGAAACGCGACTTAGAGAAGCATTACTTCCAATCATTGATAATTTTGATTATATTATCATCGATACGCCACCTAGTTTGGGATTACTTTCGATAAATGCAATGTGTGCTGCTAACTGGGTAATGGTCCCTGTTCAAGCGGAATACTATGCCCTGGAAGGATTTAGCATGCTGATGAATTCGATCAAGATGATTCAGAGAAGAATTAATCGTCAATTGAAAATCTTTGGAGTGGTGATGACCATGGTTGATTCACGCTCTAAATTGAGTCGCCATGTTTGCGACCAAGTCAATACCAAAATGCCTAACAAACTATTCAATACCACTGTTAGAAGATTGGTAAAGGTTGCAGAAGCCCCATGGAGTGGCGCACCTACTGTTATTCTCAATAAGCCCACAAACTCTGGCTCAGGAGCAGGTTCACTAGAATACTGGACTTTGGCTAAAGAGTTCCATCAAAGAACCTTAGAGATGAGAAGAGAGTTTGGAGTTAATGAAGTTCCAAGATTGTTATTGGATAGACAAAACCGTCAAAATCCTACCGTTCCGCCTAACTAAAAAGGTAGCATAACTGCTAATTATTGCTAAACTTGCTTCGCGTGGCTTAAGTATGCTATAGAACGCACAGCGTAACAGGGATGAGATATGACTGCAGAAGGAATGACATCGATTAGCGTAAGTTATGAAGTAAGAAGACAACTCAACACAATGCGCACCAGTAGTGGCCATAAAAGTGTAAACGAACTGCTAAACGACATGGTACGTGCTCATAAAATCGCAAAGATGCAAGGTGAAATTGACACTTTGCGCCAGCGAATGAAGGATATTGCAGATGTCCCAGTTGAGCAATTGGCTGACCGACTAAATCTAGCCCCATTTAAGGTGTGAAACTTATGATGGAGTGGAGACCAAAAGGATTTGAATTCAAAGCGGCCAATTTAGTCCGTGCATTATTTGATACCAATACCGAAGAAGGAAAATTACTCGAAGCTGCTGCATGCGGCCATGTTGAAATATTCGTTGCAGCGAATGCCTGGAATGGTGTTCTGTGGCTGATAATGAATACTCTAAAGGTGGACGGAAAGCCTGTTTATAGTGGTGAAGAACTCGGCGCATTAAAGCAATCATTACCAATAGTTTGGCTGTAATTTTAATTTTATTAATTATTTGACCCGGTATCACCATCGCAATTGGTGGATTTGGGATATCCCAACAAGCCCGTGTTTTGATTAATATAGTTCGGATGACAGATAAATAAACATGCAAAACCTTACAATCCCAAAAAGGAAATTGACAAAAACTATCATTATTACATTGATATGTTTATTAGCACCTTTGACTGGATTTGATATTGGTATAACACTAGGCAGAATATATCATTTACCGCTGATTAGGGCGTTATTAATGATCGACAAGACATGAATTCACCATAGAAATTAGGTCAACTCAGCAGAATCAGCGTGGAACCTGAATGTATGCAGCGGACATCACTTAGCATTCTTCGCAAGCCATTCATGGCCGTACCATTGCCATTGTTCCGTCGTCCAACCATCCGGCAACCCACCTTCTGGCAGCGGTGCGGTCTGTGCGGGAGGTTGGCTAGGTTCAGGGGCTGCTGCGGCTACTTCCTCAACAGGTGCTTGTGATTGTGGCATTCCTGCAATATCCTCAATTGAACTTGAATCACCATATATTGAATCAGCATCTATTTGACTGTCATCTAATTTATCTGCTTCCAAACCATCTGTCTCTAACCCTGATTTATTTTCTAATGAGAAGTCTAGGCTATCGATACTGTCTTCCCATCCGGAATCAGCTTCTACGCCACCCATTGCCGAAGAACCGGCTGAACCTTGCAATGCTTCTAAACTGGCAGATGATTCCTTTGGCACATATGGAACTCCATACATCTTTACCAAGCCTGCAATCTTTCGCTTTCTGACTACCATTGCGACCACTAGTATTACCACTGTGAGTGAAGTAAAGGCGATTCCACCAACGGTAGCCACTTGAGCCAAAATCCCTTCATCTATTTCGCCTGGCTCGGATAACGTTCCTGCATTTTTACTTGCATTCCATGAATAGTATGACATGTCTGTTTCATTAACTTCTCTATCACGCGATAAGTATTTTTGATAACCGCCTGAACGCCATCCTTCACATTGGCTACTGACATCATCATAATTCAGATTACAATGGTCTTGCTCCGTTTGTACCAATGGTTTATTGTCATCGTAATCGGAATTTGCACCAGTGCCATCTCCATCTGCATCATAGTGCTCATTAGGGTCTGTTTCCATACCTTGTGATTCGGAGAAATCAACCCAACCATCACCATCGAGGTCTTCACAGCCATACGCGGTAACTTCTGTGAAGCCAACAGATGAACTTTCATTTAACAGCCAAGATTTTACTGAAGTACCTGCTTGCCAAGGACAAGCATCGGGTTGTAGTCCGTCCACATTATCACCATATCCATCTCCATCTCCGTCAAGCCATTGACTACCTTGATTTGGCAAGGCATCTGCACCATTCGAAATACCCCAATTCGCGGATGCGTTAGAATATCCATCTTGATCCGAATCCTCGCATCCAAAACGATCAATAGTTGAAAATCCATTTGTTTGAGGGCATCCATCTGGAGTTAAGCCGGCTGGGTTATCTCCAAATCCATCCTGATCAGTATCCGCCCATTGAGTCGGCTCATCCGGATATATGTCACCATGACAATCGTCACAATCTCCATTATCTCCGTAACCATCTCCATCACGGTCTTGCCATTGGTCGGCATTATTAGGAAATAAATCACCTTCAAATCCTATAGGTGAATCGCCATGGCCATCGCCATCAGTATCGAGATGCTGTGAAACTTGTTGTGGAAATGCATCTGGAGCAAAACCAAGGGGGTTATCTCCATATCCATCGTCATCTGCATCATCCCACTGAGTCGGTTCATTAGGGAACTTATCCAAACGGTCAGTTACTCCATCTGAATCTGAATCAATATCGAAAAGGTAAATTTTTGAACCTGTAGGAGTTGTACTAGCTACATAAATTGCAGTAGTATAATATTGAAGTGAACCAATCACATACCCAGTTGCAACATGTGTGTTTTGCTCACTAAGCGTTAACACATCCACTATACTCAGATGGCCACTTTTTGAACCGATTGCATATGTTGAATTATCATATTGCTGAATAGAAGATATCGCTTTACCATGTGAAAGAGTTAATGATTCAACAGCCCAAGAAGTCGTGTTATATCTGAGCAACTTTCCATTTGCTGTTCCAACGATTAAATCACCGTTTGAATCTTCAAATAATACTTTTATTATAGCATTTGAATCCGTCAATGAATACAACTCTGAACCTCCATCATCATAGACGTAGACCTTAGTATCATAACTTCCAGCGATAATTCTTCCATCATTCAAAACTTGAAATGCACTCAAACCGGCATTTATAGGGGTAGTATATACTCCTGTAGAACCTTCAGGACTATACTCTTCGCCACGGCGCCTTCCTGCATAATGGGCTAGCCATAAATCGCCCTGATCGTCCCAATCCACTGAATCTACAGGCCATGCCAACGAGATATTTCTATTGACTATTTGGAGACCCAGATGTACGATAGATACCCCACTACTATGAGCAACTGCTACTAATTGTTGGGCATCATCGAGCCGAGCCGAGTTTGCTGAAACATTCAAATCAATGTTCCACTGCAGTGCATGTTGGCCATTAGAAAAACTGTTAACACTAAGGTTTCCAGTTTCATCCACCATCAAAATTGTGCCATCGTCCATCCTCTGCCAAAAAACTAATTCTTCATCGAATTCATCAGTAACTCCTGCTTCAATCAAATTACTTGTATCAGCAGAAATACTTGGCAGAAATCCTGAAAGAGGTAGCAGCAAAAATGCTAGAATTAAACAAACGCCGCGCTTCATGTATTGCACGAAAACGCATTTGGATATGAAATAGACGGCTAAAAGTGTAATGAATCGACTCTTGGAGCCAATAATTATCACTCAATTATCTTCTTCTTTAGAAGGTTGCATCTTTCTTCTCTCGGTTTTAAGAGGAGTCATTTTTTTGACTGGAGTCAATGTTTCCATTGAAGGTGCTTCTCCCTTTCCAGAACTTGGAGGACTTCCTCTCGTTTTCTTAACCGGTTGTAATTGTCTTACCGGAGTTAATGATACTGTTTTTTGTGGTTCTAATTTTGCAACCGAAAGTTTAGTTGTGATCGGATTAAGTAATGCTGTCTTTGGTTCATCATCAAGTTCTGTAACCAGTTCTTCCAAGATTACTTCTGCCATCTCATCTTCAATGTCAAGTTCAGTAATAATCTCTTCTTCGGTGACAATTTCTTCTACTTGTTCAATTGACTCTACCGGTATTGAAGCGGGTTGAACAATAGTAGGTGTTTGCTCAATCTGAGTAACCGGCTGAACTTGTGGTTGAATTGGCATTAGTGGAGAGCGTACAACTTTCTGATGAATAGGCTCAGGCAATGCGGCTCCTGTGGCAGCGCTTGTTTGTTGATTGATAAGAGGTGATTTTACAGGTCTAGCCATTGAAAGTGCCGACGAAAGTGGTTTTGCACTTGTCGTTGGCGACCTCATTCCAGCCAACCCCATTCTAGGTTGATGTTGTTGTGCAGCAGCACCTAAAGTACCGCCTAACGCCCTGCCACCTGATTGTTCTCCTTGACGTGCTCCCAATGCAAATGGGTCCATCCCAGTTGCTTGCATTCCTTGAGTTCCTTGCCCAGAGATTGCTTGCATCCAAGTTTGACGCTTGTCAACCTTATTGTCTTGGGTTTGTAGTTCTTGGAATTCTTGTTCACGGCTTTGAAGGACGGATTGTTCGCTATCGATTTCACCTTGGATTTGATTGGTGACCGCATCGCGCATCTTCTCTTCTGCCATTTCCTTGAATGAATCCATCTTCTCACTTAGGCCACTTAAGCGGTCACGAATTTCTGCACGCTTGAGTCCAAGTTGTGCTTCGATTTCCGCTCTGATTGCAGCTTCTCTTTTTCTGACATCGATGAGAGCCTTGTTTCGCATAATCTCTTCACGCTTGTCAAGTTGCCTTTCAAGTTGGGTAGCGACTTCGTTTTCTTTGCGAACCTTGAAATCGTTAAGTCTCTCTTCCATATCAATTTCAAGTTCGAGAGAAGTCTCTTCCTTCAATAGGTCAAGATCGGTTTCAAAGGTCAAGCGTTCATTGCGCAACCCTGCATCAACTTCGGACATAATCGCCTTTCTCGCTGCTGATTCTCGTGATTGGAATTCAAGTTCAAGTCGTTCTGACCAATCGACCTTCTTGGCTTCATATTGAGCGCCCAATTGATCACGTAACTCCGATTCTCGGTCATATCTAAAGCGGGCAAGACGGTTTTGAATCTCTGCTTCTCTAGCACTACGATAATTAGTGAATTCCTCTTCCATTCTGAGGTCGAGTTCAGACTCAACCTCTGTCTTTAATGAATGGGAGATATCATCGACTGCCTTTGAAAAGGTGATATCATACTTTTCGCGAAGTCGTGATTTCCTTTCACTGAGTCTTTCGGAATGGCGCTCCTCTAATTGTCGAGCGATTTCAACACGTAACTCATCACGGCGTCTCGCTATTGCAAGTTCGACATCTTCTCGCATGTTTTCTTCAAGATCGTCTGTTTCTTGGCGCAAACGACCTTCTAATTCCTCTTGTAGTTGTTGAGCAATATCTTCTTCTAAACGTAGGCTACGGCGCTCGTATTCTGCTTTTAGCCTAGCTTCTCTTTGCTTTAGTCGGCCTCTAAGTTGTTGCTCTAGGCGAGTTCTAATACCTCTGCGCAATTGTTCTTCTCTTTCTGCTAGACGAGCGACGTGGCCTTCTTCTAGACGATTAATTTCTGCACTTTCCATTTGTTTGAATCGTGTTTCCATTTCAACTTCTATGTTGCCTTCAATCTCTCTAACCCTTCGTTGTAATTCTTGATTATATTCAAGAGATAATCTCTCTTTTTGAATATCGAGACGTTGACGATGCTCTTGCTGTAATTGTGCCTCAATATTGGATTTTATCTGTTCTTTATGCTCGACGAGCCTTCTGTCTTGCTCAACTTCTATTCCTTCACGTAATGAGTCTAGTTGGCGATTGAGGCGCAAATCTAGTTCCATTCGCATTCGCCCTTCTTCCCTGGTTAAGGATTCACGTTCCATTTCAGCGAGTTCTTGTTCCATGTCTTCTCGCATTTCTTTCTCTAATGCGTCCATCGTAAGTTCGTGACTAACTGCTAAATCTGTAGCAACTGAATCTTTCATCGCTGCTATTCTTTCATCCATTGCTTGCTGGCGTATTCGCTTTTCTCTACGAAGATCGCCACGCAGCCTCTCTTCTTGACGGAAACGTGCGCTACCTAATGTCGCTTGGTCAAGTGACATTGATTTGCTAGAAGTGAATTGAGATCTCAATGACGATAAGGATACTGAATCAGACCCATTGTGGGCAGGAGGGCTTGCGCCAACTGCGTCAATCGTCTTGCTTTCGCTGACTCCCATTGTATCCCATCCAACCTCTCATCCTCGTCTCATCATAGTTAAAGAGCGCGACTAAAGATACCCTTAGAATGCCGTTTTTCACAGGGTTATACGACTAGCCAAACTATTTTATTGAAAACAATAGTTTTGCTAATTTAATTATTCTTCAGATGAAACCGAATCGTCAATTTGTTTGGGGCTTTCAACGATTTTCTCACCTGAGATGATGTAGGCTAGAACCAATAGTGCTGAAATAATAAATAGATAGAAAGATAAATTCAAACCTGTCATATCAAGACCATGTTCAGATTTAGTGGTATGAATTAACGCCGATGTTATTGCAACTAACATAGCGGATAATTGTACGAGACTCAACTTCATATGAAGGCTTCCTTTCAATTTTGACATCGGTCTGTCCGATATCATCAATCCACCGCTGATGAACATCAATGGTAACATCATAAAATCAAAATATGGTTTCGGTGTACCTTTTCCAAAACATACTGAACAATCCCAACTTGTTAAATCTGGGCCAAAGCCTAATGATGGTTGAATCCAAATGAGGCCTGCAACACTTAGCAGCAATAATGCATTTCCTGGACTGGATAGACCTACAAAATAATTGATATCTGAACCGTCATCATACTGAAAACGTGCTAACCTTAACATTCCAGTGGCAATTATCCAACAACTAGCAATTCCTAAAGAGATTGTCCAAAGTGGTGATGCTTCCCCCCACCGGCCAAACATTACGAATATCAATAATGCTGGAGCGACGCAGAATGAAATGCAATCAGACATAATATCCAAAGAACCGCCGAGTAGTTTTCTTTTTGAATAACGTCTAGCGATAGGTCCGTCGATGATATCACCGATTACTGAAGCGAAAATACAGAGCATTGCCAACCAGATATAATGTGTTTTCAAGCCACCCTGGTAGTATGGCTGGTGCAAATCTTCAACTGCTAAAATGATGAACAATATTGCAGCAGTTCCGAGTAATCCATTACACAATGTGATGTAATCGGCGATTCCCATCATTCGATATGTTGTTTTCAATCTTCTCACCTCAGAATTTAACTTTGAATGATGTGGAACAGGCAGGGCAATCTATTTCTCTTTCACCTGGTTTTATTTTCATTCTTAGACGGCGATCGCATCCTGGGCAGGCTACTTCGGTACGAGGTACATTTTTCGCGACGGTGAAGTGTGTTGAACAAGAGGCGCATTGTAGGTGGGCTGGTCTCTTGTCAACTCCAACTATGAGGACTTTAGAGCATTCAGGGCACCCGACTTTTTCATCAGTCCAATTACGTCGAGTTACAGGATGTTCAACTTTGACTTTTGATGAACAAATGGAACATGTTAGCATACCCAAATCTGAAGGTAGTAGTGAAGCACATTTTGGACAGGATAATGCAGGTGGTGCAATCCTTGATTCTACAACTGCTCCTTCTTCTTCTTCCATGCCTAGGCCACCTTCATATTGCTCTTGGTTATTATTGAACTAATTATCAGATCTTACCGATTAATACGATTTCACCTGGAACGAAATTGAACGGTAAGTTGAGTTCAATGCCGTTATCTTTGGCTAATGCCTCAAGCATTTTCTTTGCCCCAATTACATCTCGTGAACCATCTAAATTGACAATGTACATATCTTTTCCTTCGGAAATTGCACTTGCTAATTCACTTGGAAGTCCCGTGGTATCAATTTCACTAGCGGGAACGGTTGCTACTGGTTGCTCTGCAATCGGCACATTGCTACCAACGATTCCCGGCAGAGTAACGCGCTGAGTGATTTTCCACCAACGCGCCCTTCCTACATCTCTATGATTTTCAACCAAATTTAGAGATGCTAGTTTCTTTAGATGGTGATATAAATTGTATCTATCAACATTGACTGCTGCTTGAAGTTGAACCGTACTCATCTCTTCAACCGCCATTAATGCAGAGTAAAGATTTCGCCGTGTAGGGTGTACTAATGCAGTAGTTACAGGGTCTGCGTGTAGTCGTGCCATTGTCTCACCAAGTGGGAAGAAGCACGCGGTAGGTATGAACATGCCGCGGAAATTAGTTCGAGCGATACTTCAAAAATAAGGCATCGAAGGAAGTTCTAGTATCAAAATATAATGATTTGAATATTTGAGAGAGTAATTGTAATGCCCCAGAATTACCTGCAAGCCTTGCACCATTCAAAATGACGACTATTACAGATGCTTCATGAATCAAGACTCCAACCCATAATTGGTCATACATACCGTTGATTACCGCGAAAACTAATGCTATTGTTACCGCAACCGAGAACACAAGGTTTCCAATTAGTATTCGTTGCGCCTTTCTCGCTAAATCGATTAAGTCGCATAACATGCTCGGATCTTCTGCAGGTATCAATACATCAGCAGCCTCTAAATTTACCGTTTCCCCACAACCAACTGCAACTCCAACGTCAGAAACAGCTAAGGCTGCAGCATCATTGAATCCATCTCCAACCATCATTGTAATGTGAGTTTTACTTCTGCCTCTGACCCACTTAACTTTGTCTTCAGGGCTCAAATTACCATGTGCAGCGGCTTCTGGCAATCCTACGCGTTTAGCAAACTTTGATACCGCTGCTTGTGAATCTCCACTGAGGATTTCAACATTTATTCCTCGCTGATATAATTTAGGAATTAGTGTATCTGAACCTTTACGGGTATCATCGTGAATAAATGTAAACAATGCAATAGGGACTTCTTCTTTGCATAGAATGCTAGCACCATGCCCTTGTTGGTTGGCTTGATCGAGCGCAGTTTGAATTTCCTTTGGGATTTTAATTCCTAATTCGGCTAACTTATCAGGTCGTATTAACGACACTTGCTTTCCTGAACTCATACCAACGACTCCAGCCTCAACATCACTATGTCCATGAATCGGGCTTGGTTTGTATTCCTTTTCCATTGCTAAGGCCATAATTGCTAGCGCATAGGGGTGGTTAGAGCGAGCCTCTAGTCCAGCAGCAATTTTGATTGCAGAATCAATGCGCTTGCCCTTTGCTACAATTACTTGACCGATTTTAGGTTTGCCAGATGTCAATGTTCCAGTTTTATCTAGTAATACGTGATTTACTTTACTCAGTCGTTCCAATACACTTCCACCGCGTGCGATTACTCCCATGTGCGCAGCATTTGCTAATGCCGCAGCATGTGGTACCGGTGTTGCCAATAATAAGGCACACGGGCAAGATACAACCCATAACAGAAGAATTACTTTCCAATTATCTGGGAACATCAAATACCAAACAACAAAGGCACCAAACAGAACTGTTGGTACCCAAATCGCAGTAAAGGTCTCAATACCACTTTGAATGCGCGGTGATTCTTCTCTGAAAGTATGAACCGCTTCAATTAATCCAGATAATCGAGTATTATCACCTACTGCGGTTACCTCGATGACCAGTGGTCCTTTAGCAAGAACCAAACCTGCTTGAATTTCTTCTCCTTTAGAAACCTCTACTGGAACTGATTCACCGGTTAAAGGTGCTTTATCCAAAGCGCCTATTCCATCTAGAATTATTCCGTCGCAAGGAATTAATTCACCGCTTCTAATCTCTATTTGGTTTCCGACTCGTATCAAGTCGATCGGTACCACTTCAACGCCCTCGCCCTCATCTTGGCAGGTTGCTAATGGCCCAGTTCCAAGAGTGATGGCGGCAGTCTCTGGAGCCATTTGTAATGAAAACCCACTTGCTTTTATCGCTTGATTAATTCCTTGTTGATTGAGTAACTTGCTTCCAGATAACCTTCTGGCTGTGCGAGGTAATCTATCCAAGCCGCCTTGCATTGCCTCTCTTGCTTTGACAAGTGCATCGCCTTCTAAATGGGCTGTAAAGGCAACTAGTATCGCTACGATAAGGGCTTCTTCCCACATTCCTAAGATTCCTGCACCGATAACTGCTAGACTGGTGAGAACTTGAAAGCCTAGTTGGCGATTTCTAATACTTGCAATTGCTTCTTTGAACATCTGCAATCCACCCAATATCAATCCAGGCAGAGCGATTATTGCAATTAGAGTGGGAGAGAGCGAATAAAAATTTGCGATTAGAACTATCAATAAGATTGGAAGGGCCAAACCGCCACCGATCAATCTCCATTGATCAGGGCGTATTTTTGCACTTTTTGCTTCTACATAATTTGGGGCTGCTCCCAATATTACGTCCAATGCTGAATCCCTTGCTGCAATCAATTGCGATGATGCATCACTAACCAATTGTACCAAAATACGATTGTCGGAATCAATTTCACAATCGAGTATTCCTGGCTGTAGACGAATAACCTTCTCTAATTTCCTTACTTCAACACCATTTCTTCTCGCAACACCGCCAGCACTGATTCCAACTAGTTGGTGGTGCTCAACATTTGGTGCATGACCAAGAGAATGGAGGATTGATGATACTTCTGAAATTGAACCATCTGCTAAATCAACAGTTGCCCTTACTTCACCAGATGTTGCTGAAACAATTGACTTTTTGACTTGTGGCAGATAGGATATAGCCCTCATTGCTTTTGCTGCGCAGTCAGGACAATCCATTCCGAGTAGTGGCCAAGCGACATCATAAACGCCACCAGACTGTGTTATGACTTCAGCATCTAAAATCTCACCATCGAAAACTTCCTCTTCTAGAGGTTGTTCTACGGTTTCAACGATTTTTGGCTTGTCCTTAGTGGCTTTTTTGGATTTGGAAAACCTTGGTTTTTTATCCTCTAATGATTGGTCATTGTCTTCGATGGAAAGGAAAACCTCAGCATCATCGTCTCCGACCATATACACTGCTCTAACAAAACTGATTTGAAGACTAGTATTCAATTTCATCTCAAGCCGATAAAAATTAATAAAAATTGTAATGCCTCATTGCCAAACTTGATGAAAACAGGGCTGTTGCCCATACACATGCAGTGGCTTGCTGATGATTGGAGACCGAAGGTCGTCGCCGTCGATATCGATGGAACTCTAACCGATGATAATAAGCGAATCAATAC